>Ga0256914_1001420_pt1 | contig 21615 bp, 18 predicted proteins | sample HulkmetaG_FD_191571 | JGI IMG/M metagenome (GOLD analysis project Ga0256914, IMG submission 191571) | Hydrothermal chimney microbial communities from Main Endeavour vent field at the Juan de Fuca Ridge, Pacific Ocean - Hulk | ecosystem: Environmental > Aquatic > Marine > Hydrothermal vents ... | reverse complement strand
TTTAAACCGGTGTACCAAACAAAAGGAGAATAGATTTGGATTCCACAACCATCGTGCGAACCAAAGGCGAACGCGGCGCATTGAGCATTATGGCCTGCGATTCGGGTCACGAATTTGCGCAGCGTATCGTAAATCATTTGAACGAAATCATCAACCATGAATCGCATAGTCTTCCCTTACGTTTGATCAACAACGAAGAAATTCGCTTTGCCAATGGCGAAATCAAAACCGTACTTAACGAAAATATTCGCGGCGACGATCATTATGTGGTGCAGTGCATTGACGATCCTCTGAGCCAGCGCACTGTAAATGATAACCTAATGGCCTTGTTGACGGCCATTAACGCCGCCTTTCAATCCGATGCCGATTCCATTACCGTCGTTTTGCCGCAATTCCCTTACTCGCGACAGGAGCGCAAAAAAACACGCGAAGGCATTACGGCTAAACAAGTAGCGCAATTTATCGAAATTTCCGGTGCCAATCGCGTAATTACTCTGGATATCCATGCCGAAGCCATCATGGGCTTTTTTACCACGGCCAAACTGGAAAATTTGCACGCTTCCAATTACCTGATCAATCATTTCCAAAAAATCTACCGCAATCAAACACACGATTTGGTAATTGCCGCTGCCGATGTGGGCGGTGCTGAACGGGCGCGTTACTATTCCAAACAAATGAAGGCGCATCTGGCCATTGTGGACAAAGCGCGCGATTACTCCAAAAAAGGGGTTATCGAAAGCATGCGTTTGGTGGGCGAAGTGGACGGCAAAGATGTGCTCATCCCCGATGATATGGTCAGTACGGGCGGCACGATTATTAATGCAGCCAAACTGCTGCGCGACAAGGGAGCCAAGAACATTTACGTTTCCTGTTCGTTGCCGTTTTTCAACGGTCCGGCCATCGATTTGATGAATGAAGCTTTTGAAAGTGGATTGATTACACGTGTAATCGGCACGGATGCGGTCTTTCACGGCCCTGAATTCGTCAAGAATACCCCCTGGTACGACGAAGTTTCCATTGCGCCGCTTTTTGCCGAAGTTATTTACAACATCAATCAAAAACGTTCGGTTTCCGACCTGTTACGTTAACCGATACGGCCTGTCGTTAACCATTAACCGATTTTTTCTTTTCGGCAGGCCGAGTTTTCGAACATTTACAAACGGGGGAAAAATTGACGCAAATGAACATCATTCAGGTTGTCGCCGCGGTAATCCGAAACGAGCAAAACCGAATTCTGATCACCAAACGCCCGGCAAACAGCCATTTGGGCGGTTTATGGGAATTTCCGGGCGGCAAAATAGACGCCGACGAAACACCCAAACAAGCCTTGCGTCGCGAACTAAAAGAAGAGCTGGATATCCTAACCGTAGTCCGTAGGCTCCTTTGGCAAGAAACGTTTCAATATCCTGGGAAAACCATTCACATTCGTTTTTTTGAGTGCCAGCTCAAAGATAGCACCCAAAAAGTTTCTGCGCTGCAAGTTGCAGACTTCAAATGGGTTCGGCCCGAGGACCTATCAAAATTCGACTTTCCGCCAGCCGATGCGGCCTTTATTGAATTCCTCCGTTCCGAGCAAAAAACACCCCATTTAAACCCGTAGAATTTCTGCATAAAATTCACTAACTTACCCGTAAATAAAATCCGGATATTTCGTAATTAAAATTTTAACATTTAACGATTGGACGCTTATGATACGTTTTTATGACAGCGGTTTGATCCTGTTTCTAACGATCTGTCTTTTTTTCCCGCAAGTAAGTTCCGCGCAGGATTCCACGCACACCTATTTACAACCCAAAGACACAACTTCATCCGTCCTGTTGCCCGCCGTACCCTTAAGCGAGCCGGATACCGATACACTGGCAACTACCGATACCACCTCCGTTTTTATGAAAGACTTGATTCATTTTATTCGCGTCGGATTCGGTGTTACCATGGCCCCCCTAACCTTTACGCGCCACGATTGGCAAAAGGTCGGTTTTAGCATTGGCGGTACCGCTTTGCTTTTTTTGGCTGACAAAGAAGTCAAAAAATGGGCTTTACGCAACCAAAACAAAACCGACGATGCGTTATTTTATCTGGATCACTATTACGGCAAGGGATATTCTTTGTTTTTTACTTGGGGGTTATACGGCTACGGCGCACTTGTCGGTAACGATAAATTACGCAAATTGGGACGTAATGCCACCGAGGCCTTCATCTTTTCGGGCGCCATTACAGGGGCCATCAAACTCATTGTCGGCCGTCGTCGTCCTTACGCCGGAGACAATCATCTGTTCTTCCGGCCGCTTCAATTCTCCAACGATGATTACAAAGCCATGCCCAGCTTTCACACCACCGTGAGTTTTGCCGTTTCCACCGTTATGGCCAAATCGGTCGATAATGTATACTGGAAGATCTTCTGGTACGGTTCCGCGGCCTTGGTGGGAGCCTCGCGTGTTTATCACAACAAACATTGGCTTTCGGACGTAACCATGGGCGCGATTATCGGTTACAGCGTAGGCGGTTACGTGGTCAACTACGACCGACAACACGCGCAGCGTCATTTGAGCCACAGGCTTATTCCGTTTTACGGGATGGGAACGCTTGGCCTGCGTTATTATTTTTAACCCGGCTCATACATGGGTGGTAGTAGGTGCGGATCCTCGGATACACCCTTACATAAAACCCACTACGGTACCGTTCCGGCCTAAGACGTGCAGAGCAATGCGCACGAAAATACGACTCGTGCTTTTACCGTTAGAACAAATAAAAATATTCGGGAGAGCGGTGTTCAACTTTTTGATAGATGATTTTGCGGATGGTCTCGTACTGCAAATAGGGATATTCGTCTCGGAGCATTTCCAGTGCCTGCTGAGTGGAGTGATTTTGACGCAATTCACGAAATCGTTTGCGAATCTGATAATCGCGTACGCCTTTTTCGCGCAATAAATTATGTTCGATCAAAAACTGGAATACGGAATCGGGAATATGGGGTTTAAGCGGATTCTTCACCATGTTACACACCTCCAAATTAATTAAAAAAATTTAATGGTAACAAGGTGAAGTTATGCGGTTTTCCCTCCGAAATTTAAAACGATCTTTTGATTTATTCCAAAAATAACACAACCCAATTTAAACAAAATAGCGCCAAATGCAAGGGAAAAATTTTTCCCTTTTTTTCGGTAGCTTGCGATAGGTAGTGTACTTACTTAAATTTGACTTCTTTTAAAATAAAAAATCGTAGGAATAGTAATTCAAAAGGATACATTATGTTAGATTTAAAATTCATCCGTGAAAATCCGGAAATAGTTAAAGATGGGGTACAGGCCAAAGGCGAAATGGGTAATGTGGATCTGGTTTTGCAGTTAGACAAGGAACGGCGCGAAATAATCCGCAAGGTAGAAGATCTGAAAAAGCAACGCAATGAAAATTCCAAAAAAGTAAGTCAAATAAAAAAAGAAGGCGGCGATGCCTCTGATATTATTGCTCATACCCGGCGCATTTCCGATGAAATCAAGCAACTGGACGATCGGCTTAAGGAAATCGAAAAAGAATTATTCACAGAGTTGAGCCGCATTCCCAACCTTCCGCACCAAACCACGCCCCGCGGCAAAGACTCCAGCGAAAACGTGGAGACTATGCGCTGGGGTAATTTGCCCGAATTCGATTTTACCCTGTTAAATCATTTGCAACTGGGCGAGCGGTTAGACATTCTCGATTTCAAACGCGGGGGCAAAATAACCGGTAGTGGTTTCCCAGTTTACAAAGGCGACGGCGCCCGGCTGGAACGGGCATTAATCAATTTTATGTTGGATGTGCACATCGAAAAACACGGCTACACCGAAATTTTTCCTCCGTTTTTGGCCAATCGCGCCAGTATGTTCGGCACCGGTCAATTGCCCAAAATGGAAGACGACATGTATTATTCACCCAAAGACGATCTGTTCATGATTCCCACAGCAGAGGTACCGGTAACTAATTTGCACCGCGACGAAATTTTGCCAGCCGAACAATTGCCTGTTAAATATGTTGCCTATTCGGCTTGCTTCCGCCGGGAAGCGGGGTCTTACGGAAAAGAGACACACGGGTTTTTACGCGTGCATCAATTCAACAAGGTGGAAATGGTCAATTTTGTACGACCGGAAGAATCGTACGATTTTCATGAACAGCTCTTGCGCGAAGCAACCGAAATTTTGCAAATGCTCAATATTCCTTACCGCGTATTGCTTTTATGCTCGGGCGATTTAAGCTTTGCTGCGGCCAAATGCTACGATATCGAAACCTGGTCTCCGGCCGAACAAAAATGGCTGGAAGCTTCCAGTGTGAGTAATTTCGAAGATTTTCAGGCACGGCGGGCCAATATTCGCTTTAGACCGGAAAAAGGTGCCAAGCCGCAATTTGTACACACGTTAAATGGCTCCGGGTTGGCCACCTCGCGCCTAATGGTTTCGCTACTGGAAACCTACCAGACCGACGAAGGAACGGTTATTATTCCCGAGCCTTTGCGCAAATACATGGGCGGACAAGATGTCATTCGCCGTAAATACAATAAATAAGGTGTTGCCATGTTACGTACCGCATGGATTTTCGTTTTTGCCATCGTTCACACCCTTTGTTGTTCTTTGGCCGCCATCTTTTTCGGCTTATTCAACCCGTTTTCCGAAACCGTAAACGGCGTTATTCGCCTTTGGGCCAAAGGCATTTTGAAAGTGGCCGGTGTAACGGTCACCGTGCACGGTGCCGAAAAATTAAATCCGCAGCAACCTTACATTTACATTTCCAATCATCAAAGCGCGTTTGACATTTTAGCGCACGTGGTCAGTATTCCTGGAACCATGCGTTTTATTGCCAAACAGGAACTGTTCCGCATTCCCGTTTTCGCACAGGGCATGCGTACCGTGGGCATGATTCCTATCGATCGCGGCAATAGCGAAAAAGCACGCGAATCATTGAACAAAGCGATCGCCATTCTGAAAAACGGCGTTTCGGTTATCATTTACCCAGAAGGCACACGCAGCCAAACCGGCCAAATCAAACCGTTCAAAAAGGGCGGCTTTATTTTGGCTCTTAAATCGGGCTTGCCCATTGTTCCGACGGTTATTAGCGGATCGGTCAATATTCTTAAGAAAAAATCGTTCCGGGTAAACCGCGGCGATATTCATGTTTATTTTCTCGATCCGGTAGATGTTTCGGAATTTTCATTTGAAAAGCGCAATAAACTGGTTAAAAGAGTGCGGGATATGATTGTGGCCAAATACAATGAAGTAACCCGGAATTAATCCTTAACTTGCCTTTTGGCGCAAGAAGACGCAAACCGTATGTGCTTCGCTTACACCTTTGCCTGTCGGTACAAACATACCTTGTCGCGACCCGTCTGCTTGGCCTCGTACAGCGCGGCGTCGGCCATGCGTACCAATTCCACATGATCGGCACTGTCTTCCGGGCAACCGGCAACGCCAATGCTAATGGTTAAGCGACACGGCACACGGTGCACCTTGTCCGGGAAAGGATACACTTTAACCAAACTCCGCAATTTTTCGGCTAAAGGCAATGCTTTCTTTTTGGTAATGCCCGGTAAAATAATTACGAATTCTTCACCGCCGTAACGGGCCACTACGTCGGTTTGTCGCGTATTCAATTCTAATAAACGGCTAATGGCCTTCAGAACATTGTCACCTTCTACGTGCCCGTGCAAGTCGTTGTATTCTTTAAAATAGTCGATGTCAATCATCAGCAGAGAAAACGGCGTTTTGTAGCGTTTGGTACGCGCCACTTCTTTTTTTAGCTCGCGAACAAAAAAACGGTAATTGTACAAATTGGTCAAACCGTCGCGAATGGCTTCTTCCGATTTGATTTTGTACAAATATTTGAGCCGATCGAACAGTTGCATGTTTTCGTAAATAATGGCCACGGTTTGAAAAAACGATTTAAAAATGCGGATTTCATACGTGGCAAATTTCTTTTCCGAGGGTTGCTTGTCCAGGTAGATAACGTAACGTTCGTCAATGGAAATGCCAGGATCGAATTCCTCATCATCTTCATCCCGGTGCAAATGCTGAATGTTGTGGCGTCCCAATTCTTGCAAATAGCTTACCACAAAAGAAGAAGCTTTAAAAAACGTGCCAATGGATTGTAGGCTTTCTTCCACCAGTTGGTGATGATTTTTTATCCACAACAACCCGCCTTCTTCGCGTACCAGTTGCAAAAGTTGCTCACTAAATGGTAGCGTAGTCTTTTTTAGTGATTTGGGAAATTCTCCAAAAAACGAACAAGGGGTTATGGTGCCCTTACGCGGATCGTGACCAAAAATAACGCAACGATCCAAATGAAAACCTTCTACGATTCGTTCGGGCAAAACCTTAAGCAATTTTTGCGGATCTTTTAGTGTTCGTAAGTAATTGGCTAACGAATTCAAATAAAAAAGCAAATCGTTGTAACGGGCTAGTTCTTCACGCGAGGCAATCAGATCGGCATTTAACCGGGATAGGCTTTTGTTCAGCGTTTCCAGTTCCGACACCTTGCGTTTTAGCCGTTCCACCAGCTCTATGTTGTAACGTTGTAAAAATTCCTTTTCATATTCCGGAGGTACGAACTCGCGCTTGCCGGCCAAAAATTCTTCCAATTTAAAGATAAACTCGTTTACATTTATCGGTTTGCTGATGTAACCGTCGCAACCTGCGGTTAAAACATACTCGCGCACATTTTCGGTACTGGCGCCGGTTAAGGCAATAATGGGAATGTTGCGCAGCTCGGAAAGGCTTTTCAGATGGGTGGTAACTTCCGAACCTTGCATATCCGGAAGCATCAAATCGATTAAAATCAAGTCGGGTTTGTGCAGCTTGGCCAAACGAATGCCCTCCAAACCGCGGCTGGCCTCGATGTAGGTATAGCCCTGATAACGAATAATATCGGCCATTAAAGCTCTGGCGTCGGGGTCGTCTTCGATGTAAAGAATTTTTTTGCTTTTCTTGTTCATATTACCCTGCCTGCCTTTGTTCGTGGTACCAAGGTTAAAACCAACGCCAATGAACAAGGCATAATACTGGCACATAAATTCGACACAAATTCTTTCGTTGTCAAATAATATGTCGGTACAAAGTTGAATGTTCTTTAAAAAAGTGTCTGTTTTTGAATGATTTGGGCCGAATTTCACCGGCAAGAAGATCAAACCGGATTTTTGTCATCTTTTGTGCTTTTTTCGAACTTACAAACAAGCAGGGTCATATCATCTTCTTGCAAGCGTTTAAGACTGAATTTTTGAACGGCCTTAATGATGGCTTCACGAATTTCCAAAACGTTTTTGTTTCTGTTTTTTCTTAACACTTGCAAAAGGCGTTCTTCGCCGAATTCTTCACCCGATCCGCTCATGGCTTCGGTAATGCCATCGGTGTACATGAGTAACACGTCATCGGGATTAAACGACACTTCTGCCTGCCTGTACTGAAAATTCGGCTGAAAGCCGATGACAATACCACCGATACCCAGGCGTTCGACCGAGCCGTCGGCATGCAATAAAAGTGGAGCATTATGTCCGGCATTGGTGTAAATCAATTTGTTCTGTTCCGTATTGGCCACGGCGTAAAAAAAAGTAACATAATTGCCTTCGGTTGTGCTTTCGTAAAGCAAATTATTCAAACGATACACAATATCGCAGGCTGTCATAAAAAATTGTTTTTGGCTGCGCAGCCCTGCCAATACCAATGCCATTGTCAGGGCGGCGGGTGCCCCTTTACCGCTAACGTCGCCTATGGCCAGCCCCACGGTATGTGTATCGTAACGTATAATATCGTACAAATCGCCGCTGACAATCTTGCTGGGCAAATTAACAGCCGTAATAGCTAAATGCTCAATTTTTGGCGCACGTTGTACCAGCAATGCTTTTTGCACTTTACTGGCATTTATCAGTTCGTGCTCCAGAGCTTTTTTGGCCAACATTACCTTAAACTGTCGAGCATTGTGGATGGCAATGGAGGCCATTTGGGCAAACAACTGTAATAAGTCCACGATCTGACGGTTAAAATACGTCAAACGATTGCTTTCCAGACAAATAACTCCCAACACCTGATTGTCAAATATCAGCGGAATGGAAACTTGTGAACGGGTTTCTTTACGCAGGGGAAAATAATGTTCGGCTGTGCGCACATCATCAATCACTTCAATTTGTCCGGTTTGCACCACCCAGCCGCAGGAACCCTGACCGACTTTCAAATGCATACGTTTTAAAGCTTGCGGGTCGTATCCGTCAAAGCTGGTGTTGAGTAGCTTTTTGCCTGATTTGTCCAATAAAAAAATAGCCGCTGCATCGTAATGGGTTACCTTTTTCAAATTTTTCAGAATAAAATCCAAAATCGTTTTAATATCGAAGCTGGAAAGTATTTTTTGGCCGACTTCCATTAACTTGCGCATTTGATAGTGGCGATTCTGCAAGTCCAAAATAAGAGCGGTATTTTCAAGAATCAATCCGGCCTTTTTCTGAATCTTTTCCATTAACTTCCAGGCGGCCGGATCTCCAAAAAATGGAATACGTTGATAATCGATCAATAAAAAAGCAAAAATTTGGTTATGTCCGCGGAAGGGAAGCAACGTGTGTAGACCATTGCTTTGGGCCCGATGCACGAATTCCTGCGGCAAACGGGTTTTCTTTAAATCTCCGACCAAAAGCGTTGTTAACGATACACCGTTCAAATATTCTGTTTTTAAATCAAACGCCAACAATTCTTCGTCGGAAATGCCATGTGCATGTGCCGGATAATATTTGTCATCTTCCAATATGTAAAAAATAAACGGCTGATTCGAGAACAACTGGTCAAACGCCGCAAAAATCAAATCGGACACTTCTTCGAAACGCAAAGCCCGGTTCAGATCGTTGTTTAATTTTTCCAAGATTTGCCTTGCCCGGGTGCGCAGCAAATACGATTTACGCAAAAATAATCGTTGGAGCAAATCGATAAGTTGAGGCTGAAAAATAAGAAGAATAATAACCGTAATGGTAAAGGTTAAAAACAGCGAACCACTGAATTTATTGACGACATAGTCAAAAATAATAAACAAAAAAAGCGCGATGGCATAAATAAAAACCGTTTCGATAAATTTTCGGACTGACAATAGTGCCTCCGTTGTTTTGGCCGAATTTAGAGAAAAAGGGATTAGAATTCAAAATAAAAGAACGTATGTTCCGGTTAATTTATCAACAGGCCGAATTTTAACCGATTATGTTCCGTTACAACACTAAAAAAGATTTTACTAAAAAAACTTAATTGGTTAATTTACGCAGTCACGGTTTAATAAACGATATTTTGCAATAAAGGAATGCTAATATGAAAAATATTTTGGTTTTAGGTGCCGGTTTTGTGGCGCGTCCTTTGGTGCGCTATTTGCTGGAAAAAACGGATTTTCGTTTGGTGGTAGCCGATATTCGCCTGCAACAGGCCGAAAAACTAATTGACGGACATCCGCGCGGGAAGGCGGAAAAATTGGACGTTAACGATGTGCAGGCTTTAACAGCTATTATTGCCCGGGCCGATGTTGTGGTCAGCTTGCTTCCGTGGGTTTTTCACATAAAAGTGGCCAAAGTTTGCTTACAACAAAACAAGCATTTGGTAACCGCCTCGTACGTAAAGCCCGAAATGCAGGCTCTAAACGAAGAAGCTCAAAAACGCGGTTTGCTCTTTCTTAATGAAATCGGAGTGGATCCCGGCATGGACCATATGGCGGCCATGCAAATAATCAATGATGTTAAAAATCGCGGCGGAAAAATCATCAGCTTTTATTCCTATTGCGGTGGTTTGCCTTCTTTCGAAAGCAATAACAATCCTTTCGGTTACAAATTTTCCTGGAGCCCTGTGGGAGTGATGCTGGCCGCTTTAAACGACGGCAGGTATTTGAAAGACGGTAAAATTGTTAAAGTACCCGAACAACAGCTCTTTCGGCATTATTGGTTAAAAGACATTCCGGATGCGGGAACGTTTGAAGCATACGTCAATCGCGATGCTCTGCCTTACATCGATCTTTACGGAATTCCGGAAGTCCGGAGTATGTATCGGGGAACATTGCGCAATATCAGCCATTGCGAATCGTGGGATTATTTCAAAAAATTAGGTCTGTTTAACCGAGAGATACAGTACGATTTCGATCGATTAACCGTAAAACAGGTTTTGGCGCGTTCCATTAACAGTAACGGGAAAAATCCGGCAAAAGAGGCGGCCGAATTTCTCAATGTTCCGCAACATTCCGTTACGATTAAAAAGCTGGAATGGCTGGGTATGTTTTCCGATATTAAATTGCCCTTGGGCAATGCTACTGTGTTTGATATGTTTGCTTATTTGTTGGAAACAAAATTGGTTTATCGAGAAGGCGAAACCGATATGCTGGTGCAACACCATGAATTTATCGCAGAATACGCCAATGGTAAACAGGAGCAAATTAGTGCCACACTTGTTGATACGGGTATTCCTTTTGGCGATTCATCCATGGCTCGCACTGTCAGTTTACCTGTGGCCATTGCCACCCGGCTGATTGCGGAAGGAAAAATCAAGCTTAGCGGTGTGCACATTCCCGTACTTCCCGAAATTTACGAACCTGTTTTGGCCGAACTGAAAAAGATGGGTATTCAATTTACCGAACGCCACTCTTGGCTGTAATTAAGCGTAAATTGTTTATCTTTTAAACAGGCATTTGTTCCTTTGTGTTTTTAAGCGATTTGCTTTTCGTAAAACTCTTTGGGCTTTTTGCTTAAAGAGTTTTTTTACTTATTAAAACCGGATATACCACATTTGTTTCGCGTACGTTTCGACCGTTCGGGCGCGGATTGCATTGTTTCGGACAAACTTCGTATATTTGCTAACCGGACTTTTAACCGGTCGGGGTTAACATTATGAATTTTTCGCTGCGAGCGATACAGACTAAACATTAGAATTAAAAAATAAAGGAATAAAAAATGAAACGTATTTTAATTCGTGCAGAAGACAAAAATCGATGGGAACGTCGTGCTCCCATTGTTCCGGAAGATTTAAAACGAATTTTATCGCAAGTCCCGACAAAAGCCTATGTGGAAAAATCGGACAAGCGTTTTTTTAGCGAATCGGAATATGAACAGGCCGGTGCCGAAATATGCGAAGGCATGGAAAAAGGCGATATTATTTTAGGCGTCAAAGAAATTCCGCCGGAAAAGATTTTAAATAACAAAACCTATCTTTTCTTTTCGCATACCATTAAAGGTCAAAAATATAACATGCCCTTACTGCAAAAAATAATCGATTCCGGCTCCACGCTCATCGACTACGAAAAAATTACCGATGAAAACGGCCGACGGCTGGTTTATTTTGGCCGTTATGCAGGCGATGCGGGTGCGATTAATATTTTGTGGCTATTGGGACAAAACTGGCGAGCCAAAGGTATGGAAACCCCGTTTGCCAACATCAAGCAAGCTTTGCATTACCACTCGGTAGCCAAAGCCCATGCCCACATGGAAGAAATCGGAAACGAAATCCGAAAAAACGGTTTACCCGACCGTTTGCAGCCCATGGTTATCGGCATTTTAGGATACGGAAACGTGTCCAAAGGCGCCCAATACATTTTGGATGCTCTGCCCACAAAACGCATTGCACCTCATGAACTCGAAAACCTGGTTGTTAATAAACATTTCGATGCAAAAACCGTCTATTTATGTGTGTTCAAAGAAGAGCATTTGGTAGAGCACAAAGAAGGCAAAGCTTTTGATCTTCAGGATTATTACCGACATCCTGAGCACTACCGTTCGGTATTCGAACGGTATCTGCCTTATTTGTCCGTATTGATTAACGCCATTTATTGGGAAGAACGGTATCCCCGATTTGTAACATGGAATTCTCTGGCCTCTCTGCAAGAACAAGGCAAATTGCGTTTGCAGGGCATTGCCGATATTTCGTGCGATACCAATGGCTCGATCGAATGCGATACGCACTGTACGGATTCGGGCGATCCGGCCTATCGCGTTCATCCGCAAAGCCGATCCGTAAGCAAAGGCTATTTGGGAGAAGGAATTGTGCTGTTGGCCGTTGACAATTTACCGGCAGAACTGCCGAACGACGCTTCGCGTTTTTTTAGCAAACAGCTTAGCCCTTTTATTCCCGGAATTATTAAAGCGAATTTTAATAAACCGTTAAAACAAAGCGGATTGCCGGAAGAAATTAAACGCGCCGTAATTGTTTACCGCGGCAAACTAACGCCCGATTTCCGCTATTTGCAAGAATATTTGCAGTCTTAGCATTTTTTTATAAACTTGCAGTAAACGGAACATTTTTAAATTTGGGCGTTTGATGAACCTACGCAAACGTCAAACATTAATTTTGAGCGCACAAAACAGAATGCTTTAGCGCACGAAAGAAAACCTATGGGTGTGGAACTGTTAAAAATAAATCCCAAAGCCGTAACGGATTTACTTATTCGTTTTTTGCAGGAAGAAATTTACAAAGTGGGGATTCGCAAGGCTGTCTTGGGACTCTCCGGCGGTGTGGATTCTTCCGTTGTGGCCGCGCTGCTGGCCAAGGCTCTTGGCCCGAACAACGTACACGGCCTGATAATGCCTTACCGGTTGAGTAACCCGGAAAGCAGGGAACATGCCGAACTCCTGGCCGGAACCTTTGGCATAGGCTTTGAAGTACGCGATATTTCGCCTATGGTAGACGCCTTTTTTAAAGATGAGCCGCATGCAGACGTTTTGCGCAAAGGCAATAAAATGGCACGCGAGCGCATGTGCCTTTTGTACGACTATTCGGCCAAACACAAAGCTTTGGTTATAGGTACAAGCAATAAAACCGAACTATTATTGGGTTACGGTACCATTTTCGGAGATTTGGCCAGCGCCGTTAATCCCATCGGCGATTTGTACAAAACGCAAATTTGGGAATTGGCGCGCTATTTGGGCGTACCGCAGGTAATTGTGGACAAACCGCCTTCCGCCGATTTGTGGATCGGCCAAACCGATGAAAAAGAACTGGGCTACACCTATAACGAAATCGATCGATTGCTTTACTATTTGGTGGACTTGCGCTATTCTAACGAAATGTTAATCGATTTGGGATACACGCAAAAAACAATCGACGACATTAGCCGGCGCATTCAAAAAAATCAGTTCAAACGTCGTCCACCCGTAATCGCTAAAATTTCCTATCGGACAATTAATCAGGATTTTCGTTATTCAAGAGACTGGGGCATGTAAGTGGAAACGATCGAACAGGGTGCACTCTATCTGGTGGCCACACCCATCGGAAATCTTGCGGATATTACCTATCGTGCCGTTCATATTTTGCAGCACGTCCACGTTATTGCGGCTGAAGATACGCGTAAATCTTCCGTGCTTTTAAGCCATTATCAAATTCATACGCCTTTGCGTAGCTACCACAGTTACAATTTACGTAACGAAACTCCCAAAATCGTAAATTTGCTTAAAGAGGGGAAAACGGTTGCCTTAATTTCCGATGCGGGAACCCCCGGTATTTCCGATCCCGGCTACCATTTGGTGCAAGCGTGCATTCAGGAAGATATCCGCATCGTTCCCATACCCGGCCCGGCGGCTATTATTACGGCTTTGGTAGCTTCCGGTCTGCCCAGCCATCGTTTTGTCTTCGAGGGATTTTTACCGCAGAAAAAAGGGCGTAAAACGCGTTTAGACCAATTAACTTTCGAAGAACGCACCGTTATTTTGTACGAGTCGCCACACCGTATTTTAAAGACGGCAAAAGAACTTTACCAACGCATGGGCCAGCGCCGGTGTGTGATGGCGCGTGAATTGACTAAAAAATTTGAAGAATTTTTCAGAGGAACACTGGGAGAATTGGTAAATTATCTTGAAAGTAAACCAATAAAAGGTGAAATTGTTCTTCTGATTCAAGGATATAATAAAAGGGACTAAGAGAATGAAGTCAGCGAAAGGTTTAATGCCAAATTGGATTGTGGACGGTTTCGTGAAACTGATTATGCCCATGGTCCGATTATTCGTCAAATTAAAATTAAGCCCGAATTTTTTTACCACCCTTGGTTTTTTGATTACAACCAGTGCTACCGTTGTTTTGTTTATCGATCCCAAATACATTCATTGGTTCGGGCTTTTGGTACTTTTGGGCGGCATTTGCGATGTTATCGACGGTAAGTTAGCCCGCACCGCCGGACGCTCTACCAAATTCGGCGCCCTGTACGATTCTTCGCTGGATCGGTATTCGGAAGTTATTATGTTTTTCGGAATTGCTGCTTTTTATGTTCGGCACGATAGCTACCTGCTTTCCGTCATGTCGTTTATTGCGCTCGGCGGATCGATGATGGTCAGCTACATTCGCGCACGTGCCGAGGGCCTGGGTTTTACCGCCAAAGTAGGTTGGATGCAACGAGCCGAGCGAGTGGTTATTATCGGTTTTGCCGCGCTGCTTAATGTGAACCTGTTTAAAATCACCATGTTCCATGTGCAAAATTATCCTGTGACCTTACTGGATATTGCCGTATGGGTTGTCGCCATTTTTGCCAATATCACGGCGCTTCAACGTTTATATTTTGTTTATGAATCAGACAAATCGCAAACTGTAAAGGAGGAATCATGATAGAACAATTGAAAAACCTGAAAATCAGCGAGCCAAAAGGTAAGTTAGGCGTTCTTATGCCCGGCATGGGAGCCGTGGCCACAACCTTTATCGCCGGTGTTATTGCCATTCGCAAGGGCATTGCCAAACCATTCGGCTCATTAACCCAAATGCAGCATATCCGTCTGGGACGCAGGGACGAAAATCGCAATCCGTTAATCAAAGAACTTATTCCTTTGGCCGAAATGAACGATTTGTATTTCGGAGGGTGGGATCTTTTCGAAGACAACGCATATCAGGCCGCTTTAAAAGCAGGCGTTTTGGAAAAAGAATTGCTGAATCAAATCAAAGACGAGCTGGAACAAATAAAACCGATGAAAGCCGTGTTTAACAAAAACTATGTCAAAAAACTGGACGGAACACACGTTAAAAAAGCCAACAACTGGTATGAATATTACGAAATGGTGCGCGAAGATATTCGTAATTTCAAAAAACAGCACGGATTAGATCGCATGGTGATGATTTGGACAGGCAGCACGGAAATATTCATGAAAGAAAGCGACGTACATGCCAGCAAGGCTGCTTTCGAAAAAGCCATGAAAGAAAACCACCCGGATATCGCACCGAGCATGGTGTATGCCTGGGCTGCCATTGCCGAAGGCCTTCCTTACGTTAACGGCGCTCCGAACCTGACGGCTGATATTCCCGCCATGCTGGAATTCGCCAAAGAAATGGGGGTTCCTCTGGCCGGAAAAGATTTCAAAACAGGGCAAACGCTAATGAAAACCATCATCGCTCCGGGGCTCAAAGCCCGTATGTTGGGTGTGGAAGGTTGGTTTTCCACCAATATTTTGGGCAACCGCGACGGTGAAGTTTTGGACGATCCCGAATCGTTTAAAACCAAAGAAGAAAGCAAACTTTCGGTACTGGATCAAATTTTGCAACCGCACTTGTATCCGGAATTGTACAAAGATCTCTACCATAAAGTACGGATTAATTACTATCCGCCTCGTAAAGACAACAAAGAAGGTTGGGATAATATCGATATTTACGGCTGGCTGGGTTACCCTATGCAAATTAAAATCGATTTTCTCTGCCGCGATAGTATTCTGGCCGCTCCTATTGTGTTGGATTTGGTGTTGTTCATGGATTTGGCCAAACGCTCGGGTTTCCACGGTATTCAGGAATGGCTGTCTTTCTATTTTAAGAGCCCAGTACATGCGCCTAATGTTTATCCGGAACACGATCTGTTTATTCAGCTAATGAAGTTGAAAAATACTTTGCGCGTTATGGCCGGTGAAAAAGAAATTACCCACTTGGGCCTTGAGTATTACATGCAATAAAATCAATGTAAGGTTCCTCTGAATATTCGGAGGAACCTTTTTCTGTTTTTGATGCGAATGTTGTTGCTTTGGAAGCCCATTTTGCCTCGGGCAAACGAAGCGGAGCGACAAAACGAAGAATCGGAACAACTTGCGCAAAAAAAAAGAGAGAGCCCAAAAAACGTATATTGCGCAAATCGTATTAATGCTGTTTGTTTTTGCAAAAATGGTTTGCCGGATTTGACAAATAATGCTTTTTACGGGGATAAACTGTTTCCAATTTCAAGGATACAAAAACGTTTTAACTTGAATTTCAGATTAAGTATTTTTTTAATCCGAAGGCAATAAAACGAGATTTAACGAAAATAATTTATGGATGCAAATATCGAAAAAACCGGTTCCGGCACTCTAAAACAAGTTTTAAAAACTTCGTTTCCGGCGGTCATTGATTTGTCATCACAAACAATAACCTGGCTGATCGAGGCCATTTTTTTAGGGCAGCTTTCGGCATTGGCGCTGGCCGGTGTGGGCATTGCCCAACAATTCATTGTTTTGACATTCAGTATTTTGCTAACTTTTGTCGTGGGCAGCTCCATTATTATTGTACGCTATTTAGGGGCCGACGACAAATGGAATGCAAACCATATTTTGGCTCAAGCGTTTTTAATTGGCCTGTTCCTTTCTTTTTTAATCGGTTTGTTCTGGTATTTTATCGTACCCTTGCTACTGGGCTTCATTAAAGAAAACGGCAATCAAACAAAATTTTACGCTATTACCTACATTCACACGGTTGCTTTTTTTGCTCCGGCAATTATTACCAATTTTATTTCTTTGGGTATACTTCGCGGCGTGGGCGATACATTACTAACCATGACCATCAGCTTAATCGTAAACGGTTTGAATTTGGCGCTTGATGTGTTATTGATATTCGGTTTGTTGGGGTTCCCGCGTCTTGAAGCAAGAGGGGCAGGTCTGGCCGTGGGAATTGCCCAATCCGTCGGATTGATGATTACGCTCTATTTTCTGCGTAGTCGCAAAGCCAGTGTGTTTCTGGCCGTATCCGAAATCACCTCTCCGCAGTGGGCCACATTTAAAAAGTTGTTTAAATTAGGCATTCCCACTACCATCGAGCAATTGGTCTGGTCGACCGGACAAATTATTTTAAGCTTTTTTGCCGCACGCATCAGCGTTATTGCGCTGGCCGTTCATCAGGTATTTGTGCGCATTCAGTCCGTACTTTCCATGGTTAATTGGGGGTTTTCCATTTCCGGCATGACGTTAGTGGGCAGAAGCATCGGTGCCGGAAATCATGCTGAGGCCAAAAGGAACGGAAAAATGGTTGCCCGCGTTTCTTGGATTAATGCGGTGGTGGTGGGTACCTTGCTCTATTTATTCTCGGAAAAAGTGATGGCCATCTTTACCCACGATGCTCAGGTGATAGCCATCGGGCAAAGCATCATGCTGATTTTTGTCATTTTGCAAGTTCCCAAAGCGCTTAACACAGCTTACTCCGGAAATTTACGCGGCGCCGCCGATTTGGCCTGGCTAATGTGGCTGGCGATCGGTGCGGTGATTATGAACGAAATCATCGGCGCCTACATTTTAAGCTTTGGTTTTGGTCTGGGATTGGCCGGATTGTGGCTCATCCAAATTTTAGATGAAAGCGAGCGTTTGACTTTAAATATCTGGCGTTTTAATAAAGGTAACTGGAAAAAGGTTTAATGGAAACGAAACGGTTTATTTCCTTTGAAGGGTTGGATTATTCCGGAAAATCTACCCAAATCAAATTACTTACGGAATATCTTGAGAACAAAGGACAGCGCGTTTATGCCATGCGCGAACCGGGCGGGACGACCATCTCGGAAAAAATCCGCGAGATTCTGCTGGATAAAAACAACATGAAAATGACCGATCGCTGCGAAATTTTTCTTTACAGTGCCGCGCGCGTGCAATTGGTGCAAGAACGCATTATTCCCTTGTTAAAAGAAGGTTATTTTATCATTGCCGATCGTTATGTCGATTCCACCACGGCCTATCAGGGATACGGACGCGGGCTCGATTTGAAAATGGTACACGCCATTAATCAGGCGGCTACGTTCGGACTTTTACCGACAACAACCTTCTATTTGCGGTTATTACCCGAGCAGGTTTATCTTCGCTCACCAAAGAGCGGACGGACACTGGATAGGCTAGAAGCGGCCGGTCTGGAATTTTACCGACGGGTGTTTCAAGGATATGAGAAAATTGCCGAACATAATCCCCGTCGATTCGTCATTATCGATGCCAATCAAAGCATCGAACAAATTCACCGGACAATCGTTGAAGTCGTTAAAAAAACAGCATTGGGTGACTCATGAAAAACGTGCATTCCAAATTATTGTGGATAGTATTACTGGTCTTCACCGTCGGTATTTCCGCCGCACAAAGCCAGGCGGACAAGAAAAACCAGGAAGACTACTACCAGCAGCTTAAACGCGGCTGGGATTACATGCAAAAAACCTACGAACTGATCAATCGCTACTATGTGGATGAAGTAAAACCTTATCCCTTGCTCAGGGCCGGAATCGAAGGCATGCTGGACAAACTGGACCCCTACACGGTATTTATCGAACGCGAAGGGGAAAATCGTTTGCGTATGATTACAGTGGGCAAATACGGCGGCGTGGGTATGGAAGTGGGTTTGCGTAACAAAAAGGTTACCGTAATCGCACCCATCGAAAATTCACCTGCATCGCGTAGCGGCATTCAAGCCGGCGATATTATTCTCAAAATTAACGGCAAAGATATTAAAGGTTGGTCTTTAGACAAAGTATCCAATACTTTGCGCGGTAAAGTAGGCACCAAGGTTACTCTGCTAATTCGACGTCCGGGGTTGGATCGCCCCTTCAAAGTAACACTGACCCGAGCCGAAATCGTATTGAAAGATGTGGGTTACGCCGGGTTCCTGGATAAAGGGATCGGTTATGTGAGTTTAAAAGGATTTACAGAAAAAGCGCCCGACGAGCTAAAGATGGCGCTGGAAAAATTGCAAAAACAACAACCGCTCAAAGGTTTGATTTTGGATCTGCGTGGAAATCCGGGCGGTTTGTTAGAATCGGCAGTTGAAATCGTTAATATTTTTGTCCCCAAAAATACACTGGTCGTGTACACCAAAGGGTATCGCGAAAAGGAATACCGGTTTTACACGCAAGATGATCCTATGTTGCCCGATATTCCGCTGATTGTTTTGGTAAACGGCGGCAGTGCCAGCGCCTCGGAAATTGTTACGGGTTCCTTGCAGGATTTGGATCGGGCGGTGATTGTCGGTACGCCTACTTTTGGCAAAGGATTGGTGCAAAAAATATTTAATATCGATAAAATCGCGGATGTCAAGCTGAAAATTACCACGGCCCGCTATTACATTCCCAGCGGACGTTGCATTCAAAAACGCGACTATGCCGCACACAACGATGTGATTGCCATCGATTCCACGGATAGCACCCATCATTCCCACGAATTCTTTACCAAACATCATCGCATTGTGCACGACCGCGGCGGTATCGAACCGGATGTGATCGTACACGGCGACAGTTTGAGTGCCGTTACCATGGATTTAATCCGTAAAAATTTGCTATTCGATTTTGCCGTAAAATTTCATCGCGAGCATCCGCAATTTCCGGACAGTTCCTATGCCCTTACACCACAAATTAAAGAACAATTCAAGCAATTTCTCAAAGAAAACCATTTTCAATTCCGCATCGAAGGCGAATCCGAACTTTCGCATCTGAAAAAACTCGTGCAAAAACGAGGGTATGATTCCGGAATTTTGGCTCTTATCGATTCCCTCAAAATAAAATTGGACGCCAACAAGGCGGTTGAATTCAAACGCAACGAACCGCAAATTTTCGAACTTTTGCGTTTGGAACTGGCCGAAAAATACGGCGGCTCGACCTTACGCAGTAAGCTCGCCTTGGAACGGGATCGGCAGGCAGCCAAAGCCGTAGCCCTATTGCAGCATCCCGAACAAATGAAAAAAATTTTGGCGGGAGAGATTAAGCCGCATATCAAAAAATAAACAACCGTTCCGGTAACGCAACCGTAAATTTCTGAAATTTTTCGTTTAAAATGTACGACCCTGGCTTTGTCAGGGTCGTTGTTTGTAAGAACCAAGGAAGATTCCGGTGAAAACAGGGAATTATTATTGAAACCGTTTGCTAAAAAACCGCGAAATTATTATCCCTTTTTATGGCACGGCTTTTGGCTGGCCTTTACCTCCGCTTTTACCGATTATAACACCGTCCTTCCGGCGATGATTGTTCGCGCCGGCGGCACCTCGTTTCACATCGGTTTGCTCACCTTCATCAGCATCGGTTTTCCGCTGTTGTCGCGTCTGCTTTTCACTCCCTTCATTTCTTCGCGGCATGCCAAACGGCCGTACCTTATTTTGGGTATTTCCATGCGTATTGTGGCTTTAGCCGGTTTGGGATTCACCATTTACCTTTTTACCAGCGCCACCTCTCTGCAAATTATTTATCTCATTTATTTCTGGATGCTCCTTTTCACCGTGAGCGGATCATTTGCCGGTTTATCGTACACGCATTTGGTCGGTGTTAGTTTTGTTGGCGACCAGCGCAAGCACTTTTTGGTTACCCGCCAGTTACTTTCGGCTTTAGCTCTTGCTTTTTCGGCTTATCTGGCCCGTATGATTCTTAGGCATGGTACCTTTCCGAGCAATTACATGATCTTGTTTTTTATGGCCAGTATTTTCATTTTCATCGCCTCCCTCGGATTCTGGATGCTACGCGAACCGAAGGAAAATCGCACTTCCACAACCTTTACGATTTTGCAGCTCTTGCAAAAAATTCCCGGCCTTTTGCGTCAAGACGCAAATTTGCGTTATCTGATTTTAACGGCAAATTCCCTTTCGGCTTCTTTGATTTTAATTCCCTTTTTAACCGGTTCCCTAAAACATCATTTCACATTAAGCGGAACGTTAGTCGGCAATTTAATTTTTTTCCAATATCTGGGTATGATCATCTCCAACTACGTTTGGCGCCGGGTTTCCAAAACGTACGGCTTTAAAGGATTATTGCGTATTGCCATAATTATGATTTCTCTTGCACCTGTTTTTGGGATTTTAATCTTAGTTTTGGATTCCAAACTTTTGCTTTATTTGCTGTTTTTTTATTTGGGAAGTGCCATTAGCGTGTACAAAATTGCCAACGAAGGGGTCTTACTCGAAATAACAACCGATGAAAACCGTGTTCTTTATTCGGGCGTTTACGGATTGATGAACGTAATCGGTGCGTTTTTGCCGCTATTCATCGGTATTATTTTCCATTTACTCAATCAAAACGTTCTCTTTATTGTATTCAGTCTTTTTACATTGAGCAGTCTGTTTTATTTAAAGCGGATGCATTGCCCGATTGACATGCAGCCATAAAAGCAGAACGAAATATCTTGGTTTTTTAGGGATACGTTCCCTGGGTTTACCGATCAAACATATTCGTCGATTATCTCTTTGCGCGGCGAGGGAATTACCACTTTTTCCACTAACAGTCCTTTTTTCTCGATCACAGCCGCTCCGGCTTCCACGGCCGACTCCACCGCGCCCACTTCGCCGGTAAGCACCACAAAGCCCTTGCCGCCGATGGCCATAGCCAGATGCACGTTAATCAATTGCACCTGCGCCGCTTTAACCGCCGCATCGGCCGCTTCGATAACCGAAGCTACCGAGAAGCCCTCGATTACGCCCAGTGCCCGAATTTCCGGCAGGGCAGCCAGTC
>Ga0256914_1001419_pt1 | contig 21623 bp, 9 predicted proteins | sample HulkmetaG_FD_191571 | JGI IMG/M metagenome (GOLD analysis project Ga0256914, IMG submission 191571) | Hydrothermal chimney microbial communities from Main Endeavour vent field at the Juan de Fuca Ridge, Pacific Ocean - Hulk | ecosystem: Environmental > Aquatic > Marine > Hydrothermal vents ... | reverse complement strand
GAGGTGGAACACCGGTTTTCCGTGCTCATCAAGCAGGATGACGAACCCCCGCTCGGTCTGGGTCAGTTCGATAGCTTTTTCCAGCACCTTGCGCAACAGAGGTTCGATCTCGATCTCGGCGCTGAGGCCTCGAGTCACATCCAGGAGGAGTTGGAGTTTGCGGAAGGCGGGGGTTCCCTTTCCGGCCAGACCGCCGAGGCCATCGAGGGCTTCCTTGGTTCTGGCCAGGTCCCATTCGGCCCCCAGTCTCCGGAATGTTTCCTCCCCGAAGCGGAGCGACGTCTCGGCTTCACTGGGGAATCCCATCTTGGCGTAGGCGATTCCTTGCCAGTACTTGAGTCGGGCCCGTTCCAGGTCGGCCTTGGCCGCTGTGAGGAGTTCCTCCCCGGCACGAAAGCTCTGGAGTGCCCGATCGGTCATGTTTCGGTAGGCAGCTTCGACCCCGCGGAGCCCCAGCAAGACGCCCTCCTCCCGGGGCGACTGCGCCTCCTGAGCCAACGCGATGGCCTCATCCACCGTCCGTCGGACCCGGCCCAGGCGATTCTCCTCGAGATGAAGCTGAGCGAGCCGGCGCATCTGGGTGACCACGTCTTTTTTCCGGTCCAGGACATGGGCGAGGCGCGTGGCGCGCTCCAGCAAGCGGTGTGCTTCCTCGTGCTGTCCCTGCCGGGTCTTCACCTCGCCCAGGGTCCCCATCAGCGCAGGAAGTGCCTGCCGGAGGTTCGCCTTCCGGGCCAGGCTGAGCCCCTCGACCAGCACGGCCGATGCTCGCTCCAGCCGCCCTGCTTCCAGGTACACACCGCCCAGGTTGGTGAGTGCCCGAACCAGATCCTTTCGGGATCGCATGCGTTCGGCGATTTCCCGGTACCGTTCCCAGTAGTCGATGGCCTCGGTCCAGTCTCCCAGCCGGAAGTAGGCTGCGCCGAGGTTGTCGTAGCACTTGCCCACGAACGCCAGGTCACAGAGTTCTTCGTAGTGGCCGAGCGCTTCCAGCGTGGAGATGATGGATTCCGGCAGGGCACACCGCTGGTTGAGCACAACGCCGCGAATATAGTGCAAGTCTGCTGTTCTCTTGCGGATCTCCCGGATTTCAGAAGGACTCAGCGTGGTGGTCGAGGGGTGAGCGAGGTTCAATCCGCGGTCCACGTAGACCTCGGCTTCATCCAGTCGACCGCGGCTCACCGACACGTCCGCCAACGCAGACCAGAGGCGCATGGCCGGAGCCACCAGGCGCGGCAGGGGGTGGTCCCCGAGTTCTTGCAGCGCGGCCCTGGCGGTTTGTTCGGCTGCGTCCAACTGGCCGCTCATCAGCAAGAACGTGCTCCGGGCCCCGGCCAACTGAGCCAGTGTGCGCAGGTCTGTCCTGGGGACCAACTCGATGGCCCGGGACAGGGCTTCCAGGGCCTTGGCGAATTCGCCATATTCGCCATATACCGTGCCGAGTTTGCCGAAAATCCGCGCCCGGGCCGGCAGGGTTCCGGCCGGCGCCGACATCCACCCTTCTTCCCAGGGCGTGCTCGGGTGAAGGAGGGCGTGGTATTCTGCCAGGGCCTCTTCGACCTTGCCGAGCTTGAGCTTGAGGTCTGCGATTTTCTCCAATATGTCCGGTGGAGGCGTCACCCCGTAGCTTGTCGCCAGATCCACGAGTTGCTGGTACCGTTCCAGAGCAAGTCGGTAAGCCTGATTCTGCTCCGCCCGCAACGCCGCCTCGAGGCCGAACGTGCGGCCGGCGTCCAGGTCCTGCGCGGCCAGAAAGTGCTGGGCCAGGGCGTCCAGGACCCGGTCCGGCAGTTTGCGAGGGTCGTCGATGGTTCCAACCGAGGTCAGGAGGAATTCTCCAGCCCTTCGGTGAAGGGCTCGCCGACCCTCCAGGGGGAGGTGCTCGAGCAGATAGGGCCGCAGCCGTGGTTGCTGGAACCGCAGTCGGTCGGGACGCTCCTTGGAACGGAGCAACAGGCCCCGACGTTCGAGTCGCTCGAGTACGCCTGCCACCCAACCGCCTCCGCCCACGAAGCCTACCAGGAGCGCCTCATCGAACTCGACCCCCAGGACGGCTGCGGCCTCCAACAGTTCCCGCTCCACTGGACTCAACGGGTCCACGCGGCGCTGAAGCAAGGCCGAGGTACGAACCGAGCCTCGAGACGGATCCAGCACCTCGAACGCCCGTTCCTCCGACAGGTACCACCGGCCGCGCTCCAGGAAAAGGGCGCCCGCGTCCACCAATGATTCTATCGCCTCGCTCACCAGCGCCGGATTTCCCCCGGTGGTCCCCTCGATCTCCACGGCCAGGCGATTCAGGCCATGGGTCAATCCGAACAGGTCTTGCAGGATTCCTTCGAGGTCCTCTGCGTCGAGCGGAGGAAGCCGGATCACTTCCACGCCGCTGCGACCGGCGAGTTCCCGCTGCTCATCGCCCGAGTCGATCCAGTCCAGGTCCACGGTGGCACAGACCATGACCGGCGCCTCCGAGAGTCGCCATCCCAGGAGAGAGAACATGCCCTGGGTCAAGGGGTCTGCCTTGTGCAGGTCGTCAAACAGGATCACAAGGGGAAGCTGTCCTGCCAACTCGATGAGGAAGCTCGAAAGACCGTCCATCACGCCCAATGACTCGCTCGACGACCGGATCGGAGCGACCGGGGAGCGTTCCATATCGGAGAATATCTGCTGAAGCACCCCGTGGTTCCGTTCGATCAGGGACTCATTCTCCCTGGCCTCCAGCTTGACCGGTTGGGTCAGGAGTTGCCGGATCGGTGGCTGCCCGTTCACGTCCCCACCACGGGCCTCGAGCAGTCTGTGTCCTTCCCGTTGGACCAGGGGCTTGATTTCCTGGAGCAGGCGCGTCTTGCCACCGCCATCCTCGGCCTGGATCAAGAACATCCGACCGTGCATCGAGGTGGTCACGGTCTCCAGCGCCCGCCGAATACGGTCGAGCACGGCCTGGCGGCCGGCAGTGGGCAGCCCGGCAAGAGCGAGAGACGACGCCTGCAGGGTCCCGTCATGGCCGTCAGCCTCCAGGGCCTTCAATGCCTCCGTGGCCGACTGGGGACGACGCGAGGGCGCACGCTCGAGAAGCCAGTGGACCAGTCGAATCAGTTCGGGGGGACAGTCCGGGCGTAGAGCCTCCAGCGATGGGACCTCGTCCCGGATCTTTCGCTGGATCATCTCTCCCGGCTCCACGCCGTCAAAGGGGGTTTTTCCGGCGAGCAGTTCGAAGATCACGACCCCTGCGGAATAGAGATCGGACCGCTGATCCACGCGCTCATCCTGGAACCACTCCGGCGCCATGTAGGGCAGGGTTCCGCGGCGTCGCCCAGGATCGTCCTCGAGCCGGTGGCCGGCCAAACCGAAGTCGAGCAGTTTGATCCGATCTCGACCGTCTCCTTCTTCGACCAGGAAAATGTTCTGGGGCTTCAGGTCGGCATGCAGGATACCTCGAGCATGGATTGCAGCGAGGGCGGAGAAGAGTTGGGCAGCGATGTTGAGCACCCGGGAGATGGACAGACCTTCCGAGACCACCCCGGAGAGGGGGCGCCCCGGCAGATACTCCATGGTGAAATAGCGTAGCCCCGAGCCGTCCTGGCCGAAATCGAAGACCTTGACCACCTGGGGGTGGTTGATCCCGGCCAGCAGTTCGAACTCCCGGAAAAAGCCCTCCCGTCCAGCCTCATCCAGCAGTACCTTGAGTGCCCGCGTCTCGTTGTCGAGCAGGTCCTTCACCATCATCACGCGGGACCTGCGCCCGGTACCCAGCACCTTCAACGGCTGGTAGCGGCCGAATATCTTCGGAACATCCATCGCGACCCGTGCTGCGGCAATAACAACTGACCGCTCGTGCTGACAGAACCGCCCATGTCTCGCAAGCGCAGCCTGCTCCGACCCCATCCTCACCCGGGAGGCCTACGACATCATACCAAACCCCGAGGCGGTTCGCCGACCGGAATCTTCAGCCGCAATCCCGTCGAAGCGCATCCAGGATCTGCTCCCATTCGGTTGCCTCAATCTCCGGATCCGGAAGTCGCGTGCGCCACGCCCCCTCCGCCCAGGTACGCACCTCCTCCGGTTCGGCCGCAATCCGCTCCAGCAACACGCGCAACGCCCCCACGTCTCCCGGCGGCACCAGCATTCCGTTTTCCCCGGCACGAACCATCTCCGGAATCCCTCCCACCTCGCTGGCCACCACCGGCACCCCGACGCGAAAGGCCTCGGCAATCACCAGTGGCGCGTTTTCCATCCAGATGGACGGAACAATCAGCAGATGCAGGCGAGACAGCCAGTCCGGCACCCGATCAGGTGCCACCGGCGGCTCGAGCCGGGCGTGCGCAACGTGTGCCAACCGTTCCAGGCGGCGAGGATAGTTCGGTTGCCGGTGAAACAGAGGAGTCGGACCGGCCAACACCACATCCACCGCATCCCTGGACAGTTTCGCCGACGCTTCCAGAAGTACGTGTGGCCCCTTGGTCGGAATCATGGCACCCAGAAATCCAATGCGCAACGGCGGAAAAGGAGGAATTGACGGCCGCCTTGCAGGACGCGGCCCGACACTCTGCCGTACAAGACAGAGTGGTGTCTGTTTCACCCATGGCCGGAAGGAACGAATCATGTGGCGCGAAGGAGCGGTCAGCAACGTGCAGGCATCCAGGGCCTCCCAGGCTGCAGCGATACGACGGGCCATGGACCGCGCCGCCCCAATCCCGGGCCGGGACACGACCCGAGATCGCTCCCCGGCCGGCTGAACGGCTTGACGCCGATACCGGGAAAGCCGACCGCCCACGGTTTCCACGGCACCCCGCAATGCGGGCACGTGCCTGACGCCGGCACGTACGATCCGCCCGATGGGGCGGTCGAGGAGCACCTGATCCTCGAGGCAGCGGCCACAGCGGAACACGCCCGGGCCGGGACAGGGCTGCAGGGCCAGATCTATCAACTGCCCCCGAGGGCACACCAACCAATAGTCGTGCAAGGTCATCACCACTGGGATTCCTGCGCGCCGCGCCAGGGTCGGGAGTGCCAGGGACAGGCCGGTCAGGTGATGGAAATGAACGACGTCTGGACGCACCTCGGCCAGGAGTGCCCGAAACCAGGCTTCTGCCTCCGGGAGATGAAAGGTATCCAGGAAACGGTTGGGGGGAGTGAGGACGCGGCCGATCAAGCGTACCCCGAATTCGACCCGCCGGTGCTCTGTTCCGACCGGCCCGATGGTGTGGGGCATGGGGTGAAACAAGGTGACCTCGTGCCGGCGAGCGAGTCGGTGCGCGAGGGTGAGGGCCACCCGGCCTGCGCCTCCCACGCCGTAGGTCGGCACCATGTGTACCCCGATCAGCAACCGCATGTCGTCTCCTCTCCAGCGACATCGACCGTGTCGAGATTCCTTTCGTTCGGAATCCGGGACGCCTGGACCGGGCCTTCCCTGGACGCCCGTGTTCCCGGTCCGGATTCGAATTGACAGCCGGTGCCGGGTACCGTTAGGATAGCGGACCTATCCGAAAAGCGTCAGGGGGAAGTGCATGTATGCCATCGCCGTGGGACTTGCCAGCGGGATCCTGACAGCCTTGCTGGTGTCTCTTCGTTACAACGTGTACGCCATGGTTTTGACCGGGTCGCTCGTCGCCGTCCTGGTGTTCTTTCTCATCTCCCGGCACATGGTCAACAAGCTGCAAGCGTTGCAGCAGGCGTCGATCCGCCAGCTCGAGGGCCAGAAGTTTGATTTGGCGATCCGGACGCTGGAGTCGGGCTCCGGACTCTCGCGCTGGCTGCTTTACGGCCAGAGCCAGTTGAACGGTCAGATCGGATATATCTACTACATCCAGAAGAAGTATGACAAGGCCTTTCCCTATCTCAAGGATTCCTTCATCAAGAACTGGATGGCGCAGCTCATGCTTGCCGCGTGTTACTACCGGAAGAAGGATTTCAAGAAGATGGAGGAAGTGCTTGAGCGCACGGCAAAGAGCAACAAGAAGGTGGCGTTTGTGTGGGGTGTCTACGCCTATCTCATGTCGGCGACGGGGAAGAAGGAAGAGGCGTTGCAAGTTTTGGCTCGAGGCACAACGGCCTGCCCGGATGACAAGGCGTTGAAGGCGGTGCAACTCAATCTTCAGAACAAGAAGAAGATGAAGATGGGGAAATTCGGAGATCTCTGGTATCAACTTTGGCTGGAAGCTCCTCCCCAGCGCCTGCTTCAGGCGGCCCAGCCCCGGTTCTCAGCCTTTCGTCGACGCTGACATGCCCGAGCAGACCGAAACCGGGCCGGGTGGTTCCGAATACCGAGGGGGTCGCCCCGGCCCGCTCCCGTGCGGCCGTGGAATGATTTCAGGGGTGATTTCACGGTGTGATCAAGAGAAGTTTTCTGCTTCCTGCAGGATATCACTGGCCTTTTTTCCGCCGATTTCCTGCTGCAGGACGTCGTCGTAGTCGTCCGAGGTCTTGGCCACGTACTCCAACGTCTGCCTCAATTCCTCGTAGTCGAGGTTGTCCCCCAAGATGGTGGCCGCGAACGACAGGGTATTGTCATCGAACAGCAGGAAGGCACCGAAGCGGACTTCCGCATTGAGGCGGAGCAACCGCGCGGCCAGATCGCTGGTCATGTTGAAATCCTTGAGCAGGGTGGAGGCACATCGCACGTAGGTGCCGTATTCGTCCTCCAGCAGGCTCATCATGACCACTGTGGAGCCGTACTTGAAAAGGTACAACCCGTCCGGAGAACGGCGGGGCTCCACGCCCATCCGGTTCAAGTACCCGTTCACGCGCTCCTCGAGCACTTTCATGCGCGAACCCATTCCACACCCCGAAGAGCTGTTCGAGACGTTGTTGACCATGGCAAACCTCGCGACGGTCCGGCACCGCTCAGGAACTCGGTGCCGACGGTTGGCGACGACGGCCGGGGAATCTTTCCCGGGCGTATCCCCCTTCTAGCAAGGCGGTCTCGACTTGTCAACGGCGTTTGCAAGATACAGGTTGTGGCGGAGGGTATCGCAGGAGGCGTGCTCAAGAACCTACCGGCGACGCAGGACCTCCAGGTAGAGGTCCATGGTCTGCTTCGCATGGCGTTCCGGGCTGGCATGGGGACGAGCCGCGGCCGCCAGACGTTGGACCAGGGCGGGATCGGCGGCGAGTCGGGCCACCGTTTCGTACAGACCCGAGGCTTCCTCCGGAGGATAGAGCAGTCCATCCACCGCATCCCGGACATATTCGGGAATACCGCCGATCCGCGGTGCCAGTACCGGCCGGCCGCACGCATGGGCCTCGAGCACTGTCAACGGGGCGTTTTCGGGCCATCGACTGGGAAGCACGAGGAGATGATTCCGGGCGAACGCCTCGCCGATCGAGGCGGGAGGGCAGGGACCCGAGAAACGAACGTGGGCACTGGCGGCACGTCGAACCTGGGCAGTGTACCGTGGAAACACATCCATGTCTCCACACACTTCAAGGTCCACCCGAGGCTGCAACCGGGCGACCGCCTGGACCAGCGGCTCGAGGCCTTTGTGAGGGGCGGGTGTTCCCAGGAAGAGCAGCCGCAGTGGCGGCCAAGGAGGGAGGGCTTTCACCCCGAGGTCGGTTGGAGAAGGGTTCGGAAGGATACGCAGTTTTTCCCGAGGCAATCCTCGAGCGAGGAACCATTCTCCAAGGAACCGGGACGGAGAGACGAACCGATCCACGGTCTGAAACACCCGATTGACCTGGTGACGCCAGGCGGCCACATCGGGAATGAGCGCCGAAGGAGGGTCTGGTGATCCGGGGAGGTTGATCTTGCGGATCGCGGTTCGAACCGGATGAGGCAGGCGACGAAACAGCCGAAACGGCCATCCGGGCGGCAGGAACGGCACCTGCCCCACCTGTTGGGCGAGCTGCTCCAGGCCCCCTTCCTGGTGACGATGGTGCGCGTGGCATTCGGCGCACCGTTGCAGACTCGGCTCCTGGCACGGGGTGCCATCCGGATGGTCCACGATTCTGCCACTGGTGGGACAGGCGAGGTAGAAATCATGCAAGGTGAAGATGGTTGCCGCCCTCTTTTCAGCCGCGATACGGGGGAGGCTGAGAGGCAAGAATGCGAGGTGATGGAAGTGGACCACATCCGGCCGAAGTTCCTCGAGCACCCCGGCGAAGACACGCTCCGCGCCCGGATCGCTCACAGCACGCCGGAGAGGGCCATGGGGGTAATTCTGGACCATGCCGATCACGTCCAGACCCTGAACCGTTTCCCGCATGATTCCGTACTGAGGCCGTTCCGGGTTGCGCCTCGTGCAGAAGATGGTGACCTGGGCGCATTTCGAGAGGGCCTGACCGAGTCTGGCCACCAGGATTTCGGTCCCTGCCACCGCCTGGGGAAGGAAATCGTGCACAACGAAGAGGATCCGCATGGACATGGCGCCATTGTAGCATGAAGCGCTCGGCGCGACCTGGCCTCGAGCCATGCCCAGCCTGTGTCCACAGGAAAGCGAACTCTTCGACGTTCTACCAGCAGACCTGTGTCGTTTCTGGACGATCCACTTGCGGATCGGGCTACAATTCTGTTATCACTCTTGGGTTGATGTTTCCTGCACCATGCTTCACGGGAAGGATTCTGCGCCATGAAATCCTGGGCCGCCGCCTTGATATTCACCTCGTGCCTCCTCCCACTTCCCCTGGAGGCAGCTCCGACGTTTACCGGGAACGTCCCTGATGACTTTGACTCGACCGACCCTGCCACACTGGTCACGGAAGACACGGTTGGGGACGTGGGCGTCCCTTCCGGGCTTCCACCCGGGACGATCAGCGGTCTGGATATGGCCGCGGTCTGGTTTTTCTATGATCCGGCCACAGACATCCTTCATGTGGGGATCGAAACACCCGCCATTGCCGGGGACGTGGACGGGGACGGGGATCCGGGGGGGACGAGTCAAGCCCTCCAGGACAATCACGGCGTGGACCATCCTGATTTCGGAGACACCGAGACATTCAGTGTTTTCTTCGACACCGACGGAGATGGGAACCCGGACGTGATTGCCGGCAAGCCGTCCACGCGGGGCACGACCATCCAGGACTACGTCGTCTCCACCTTCAACCAATCGCTGGGGATCGCCTATGTGTCCCTGGACCTGGTCTTCGACACGGAACTCCCTGACCATCAAGGCATCATTTTCGGCAGTCCCACCGCCGATGCCCCACACCTCGAGTTCACGGTCGAGCAATTCTCGAGACTGCCTGGATTTTCGGCCGACCTCGACCCGTGGGCCGACCCCATTGAGTTCTCGTTTGGGTGCTACATGGGCTCTGCGGATGCGGTCGGCGTGGGCGTCGACTTCATCCTGGACGAGGGACAGACCTTGTTGGCAGCCCGAATCGAACCGCCCCTGGGATCCATCGACGGAAAGGTGTTTGAGGACTGGAACCTGAACGGGCAGGACGATGCCGGAGATGCACCGGCAAGCCAGGTTCAGGTGCTGCTCGACGGCGATGTGGACCGAGACGGCACGGTGGACCTTGTGCGCACGAGAACGGATGGGGACGGGCTCTTTCTTTTTTCCGATCTCGCCACCGGAACCTACACCGTAACTGTTGCGCCTCCTTTTGGTTTCTCGGTTGCACCTGCGTCGTTCGAGATTGAGCTGGCGCCACGAGAGTCGGCCACGGTCCCCTCGTTCGCGTTGCACCCCACGGACCAGGACGGGGACGGGATCTATGACGTGGTCGAAGGCACCGAGGACCAGGACGGGGACGGGGATCCGAACTACCTGGACACGGACGCGGACGGGGACGGCATCCCGGACGAGGTGGAAGCCGGTGGGGATGCAGGGGCGCCGCGGGACACGGATACGGACGGGACCCCGGATTTCCTGGACTCCGATTCCGATGCGGACGGGATCGCGGACGCGGTGGAAGCCGGGCCTGACCCCACGTCTCCGATTGACTCGGACGGAGACGGCCTCCCGGACTACCGCGACCTGGACTCGGATGGCGATGGTATCCCGGACCTGATCGAAGGCGGAGATGACCTGGACGGAGACGGAATCGCCAACTACCTGGACGAGGATTCGGATGGGGACGGTATCCTGGACGCAGCCGAAGCAGGCCCGGACCCAATCTACCCGACAGACACCGACGAGGACGGGCGACCGGACTACCTGGACGACGACGCTGACGGAGACGGCATCCTCGACCAGGTGGAAACAGACCAGGATTCCGACCAGGATGGCACCCCGAACTACCTTGACGACGATTCGGACGGTGATGGCATTCCGGACCGGGTGGAGACCGCGTCCGATCAGGATGGGGACGGGACGCCCAACTACCTGGACCTGGACTCGGACGCGGACGGGGTGGAAGATGCCCTGGAGGCGGGCGCCACCCCCGACTCACCCGCGGACCATGACGGGGACCAGACGCCCGATTTTCTCGATCTGGACTCGGACGCAGACGGCATTCTGGACCAGGTGGAGGGAGTCACCGATCCGGATGGAGACGGCATCCCTTGCTTCCTTGACGACGATTCGGATGGAGACGGAATCAGTGACCAGGCGGAAGCGGGCCCGGACCCGGCCCAACCGATCGACTCGGATGGCGACCTGGCACCTGACTACCTGGACCTGGACTCGGACGCGGACGGCATCCCGGACCAGGAGGAAACCGGTGCGGACAAGGACGGAGACGGCACACCCAATTTCCGGGATCTGGATTCGGACGGAGACGGCATTCCGGACAGCCTCGAGGCAGGTGCCGACCCCGGACAACCTGCTGATTTCGATGGTGACGGCCGCCCGGATTTCCTGGACACCGATGCGGACGACGATGGACTTGCGGATGTTCTGGAGGGGGGAGCGGATCTGGACGGGGACGGACTCCTGGACCGGCTTGACGACACCGACGGAGACGGGACCCCGGACGTGCACGACGCCGATTCGGACGGAGACGGGATTCTGGACGGCACCGAGGCGGGGATAACCAGCGACAGTGCCGGGCCCGACACGGACGTGAACAGTCCTACGTTCGTTCCGGATGGCGATCCCACGCACACCTCGGATCCGGATGATCAGGACACGGACGACGACTGCCTGGCGGATGGCGACGAAGACGCCAACCACGACGGAGCCCGCGATGCAGGGGAGACGTGGCCTGACGAGGTGGATTCGGATGGAGACGGGCTCCAGGACGGGACAGAACTGGGCGTTACCGGGGGCACGCCGGATACCCTGACTGATGTTTGCATCCTGGACGCCGACGCTGGAGAGACGACCACGGACCCCACGGTTGCGGACACCGATGGCGGTGGAGTCGATGACGGGAGCGAGGACGCGAACCACAACGGGCAGGTCGACGAGGGGGAGACCGATCCCAACTTCCTCGAGGATGACCTGGACCGGGACGAGGATGGGCTGTCCGACCTGGCCGAGGAAGCGGCAGGGACCGACCCGGACAACCCCGACTCGGACGGAGACGGACTCCTGGACGGCACGGAAGGCGTGGAGGATCGGGACGGAGACGGCATTCCGAACGCGCTGGATGACGACTCGGACGGAGACGGCGTGCCTGACAGCGAAGAAGCCGTGGATCCGGAAACCGGCGCCGTGGACCAGACCAATCCACAGGATACCGACGGGGACGGGACCCCGGATTTCCTCGACATCGATGCGGATGACGATGGGCTGCTCGACGAGGAGGAACCTGAAGGGGACCACGACGGAGACGGTCTTCCCGGCTATCGGGACCCGGACTCCGACAACGACGGTCTCTACGACGGCACGGAGTCCGGCGTCACCGAACCCTCGGAGGACACGCACCCAGAAACCGGTACCTTTGTGCCCGACGGGGACCCATCCACGACCACGGACCTGGAAGACGCTGACACCGATGACGATGGAATCCTCGACGGCAACGAGGATATCAACCAGGATGGAATTCAGGACTTCGACGAAACCTCTCCGCTTCACGCCGACTCGGACGGCGATTGCCTCCAGGACGGCGTGGAGGTCGGCCTGCCCACTCCGCAACAGCCCATCGCCCCCGCGACCAACATGGACACCGATCCGGAAGGGTTCATCCCTGACGCGGACCCGTCCACTACCACCGATCCACTCGAGGCCGACACCGACGAGGGCGGCGCAGACGACGGGGATGAAGACCGAAACTGCAATGGCGCCATGGATCCGGGCGAGGGGGATCCCAACGACCCTTCGGACGACCCTTACTTCGTCGACTCGGATGACGACGGTCTCCTCGACGTGGATGAGCCCATCCTCGGAACCGATCCGTTCGATGCGGATTCCGACGACGACGGCCTGCTGGACGGGGAGGAGGGTACCGGAGATGCTGACCAGGACGGAATTCCCGACGCGCTCGAGCCGGACGCCGACGGCGACGGGCTGCTGGACGGCCAGGAGGCCGGTCTCACCGGTGCGGACATTGGATTGGATACCCATCCCGGCGTTTTCGTGCCGGACGCCGACCCCTCCACCACCACGGATCCTCGAGACCGCGATTCGGACGACGACGGCCTGGAGGACGGAGAAGAGGACATCAACCTGAACGGAGCCCAGGACGAGGGCGAGACCGACCCGGCCAACCGCGACTCGGACGCAGACGGGCTTCAAGATGGTACAGAACTGGGGCTCGAATCCGGCGATGAATCTCCTGATACCGCTCCATCGGTATTTCAGCCGGACCAGGATCCGGAAACCACCACCGATCCCCTGGACGCCGACACCGATGACGACGGTCTCCTCGACGGCACAGAGGACCTGAACCACAACGGCGCCGTGGACCCGGACGAACCGGATCCAAACGAAATCGATACGGACCAGGACGGGCTGCTGGACGGGACGGAAGCGGGCGTGGGCACCTGGAACGTCGGCGACGACACGGACCCGGAGATCTTTGTCCCGGACGAGGACCCCACCACGACCACGGATCCGGCTGACGACGACACCGACGACGACGGTCTCCTCGATGGAACGGAAGATGCCGACCACAACGGAGACCGGACTGCGGACGAAACCGACCCTTCGAATCCGGACACCGATGGCGACTGTATCCAGGACGGCACCGAGCTGGGCCTGACGGTACCGGAAGGGGAGGACACCGACCCGGACCTCTTCGTCCCGGATGCCGACCCGACCACGACCACCGATCCGCTCTCCTCGGATACTGACGGCGGTGGGGTTCCCGATGGAGGCCCGGAGGCCGAAGATGCCAACTGCAATGGCGCTGTGGACGAGGGCGAACGGGACCCTCTGGATCCTGAAGACGACGTGGTACCGGAACTGCCCGTCACGGTCATGGGCGGTGGCGGGTGCCAGGGCTGCTCTACCTCGGGGAGCCCTGACCACGGCACGCTCCTGGCCGTGGGCGTGGTTCTCGTCTCCCTGATTCGGCGCCGCCGCAAGAACTCGAGCAGGAGCGCCGCCCCCCTCCTGCTCGCCCTTGTGCTGGCCCACGGTTCCGCCCGGGCCCAGACGGCGGCCCTCGAGGTCCAGCAGTTTCACCCTGCACTCGATGTCTACGGTGGAATTGTGACATCGGGGAGTCAAACTCTTCCTTCGGGCCGGTTTGTCGTGGGACTCTGGGCCGATTATGCCGACAGCCCTCTGGTACTGATGCAGGGTGACCAGCGTGTCGGCGAACTTCAAAAGGCTGTGCTGGGCGCCAACCTGGGCGCTGCGGTGGGCATCCTCGACGCACTCCAGGCCTTCCTCCTTCTGCCCGCCACGCCGTACCAGGACGCGCCGTCCACGGACCTGGTGGGCATCGACCCCTCCCGGGCTGCCCTGAACGACATGGCTCTGGGCCTGCGTCTCCGGATCCTCAACCGCATGGATCGCCGGACCGGTCTTGCCTTCGAGCCGCGGTTGTGGCTTCCGACCGGAAGCCCGGAAGCCTACACGGGCGGGCAGTTCAGCGTGGGTGCCAACCTGATTGCCGACGTTCTCCTGGGCAAGGTGTGGTTGGGCGCGAACGTGGGGTACCGCTACCGCCCCACGCCCCTGACCCTGGGCACGTTGACCGTGGATGACGAGTTGGTCTACCGGGCCGGCATCGGTGTGCCGGCCGGCCAATGGTACCTGACCGCCGACCTCTTTGGTGTGACCGGGGTGGCCGCGGCCGAGTCCCAGGGCGTTTCGGACGCACCTCTCGAGGCCATGGTCGGACTTTCCCGTTCGCTGGGAGAGACCCTCACCCTCACCCTGGCGGCTGCCGCCGGACTTGTGGCCGGGTACGGGTCTCCCGACTACCGCGTTCTCGCCGGAATCGCCTGGGGCGCTTCGCGAACCAACGATCGAGACCGAGACGGCATTGTGGACACCAAGGATCTCTGCCCGACCGCTCCGGAGGACCGGGATGGATTCCAGGACCACGATGGATGTCCCGACTCGGACAACGACCAGGACGGTATCGAGGACGGGTCGGACCGATGTCCGGACATGCCGGAGGACCGGGACGGGTTCGAGGATGATGACGGGTGCCTGGACGCGGACAACGATCGCGACCAGTTGCCGGACGAGCAGGACGCCTGCCCGAACGACCCAGAGGACATCGATGGGTTCGAGGACGCAGATGGGTGCCCGGACCCGGACAACGACGGGGATGGGATTGCAGACGTGGACGATACCTGTCCATTCGAGGCCGAGGATCTGGATGGGTGGGAAGATGAGGACGGGTGTCCGGATCTGGACAACGACGGAGACGGAATCGCGGACGCCGACGACCGCTGCCCGGACGATCAGGAGGATCCGGACGGATTCGACGACGAGGACGGGTGCCCGGAGATGGACAACGATGGCGACGGAATCCTGGACACGGTGGACCGGTGTCCGGACGAGCCTGAGACGATGAATGGCGTGGAGGACGAGGACGGGTGCCCGGAGGAGGGCGCGCCGGTGGCGGAAGTGGTGGTCCAGGAAGACAAGCTGGTGCTTCCGGATCGCATCTATTTCGAGTTCGACCAGGCGGTGATCCGCCCCGAATCGTATCCCACGTTGCAGCAGGCCATCAAGTTTCTGCGCCAGCATCCGAACCTTCGAATTCGCATCGAAGGTCACACCGACTCCAAGGGAGCGGCGGACTACAACCTGAGGCTCTCGCAGGCCCGGGCCGACGCGGTCAAGCAGTATCTCGTCGAGGTTGGACGACTGGACCCATCCCGGTTCGAGACTCAGGGATTTGGAGAAACTCGCCCGGTCGCCACGAACGCGACGGAGCGCGGCAGGGCGCTCAACCGTAGGATCGAGTGGACCATCCTGGATCGATAGGACGACCCATGCATTCGCTAGGACGCGCCATCGAGGCCGCCCGGGACGGCGGTCTGGACTTTTACCTCATCGTGGGCGGCCCGCCTGAACTTCGTATCAGAATGGGCCTTCCTCCCTCTGTGGCCGAGGAATATCCTCTGCTGCTCGCTTTCCAGGCCGCCTATCATGCCTACTCACAGCCCGAAGCCCTCGAGGACGGGTTGGCTTGCGTGCTCTCGTTCGACACCCTGTATGAATGCCGCATCCCTTACTCGGCGATCAAGCGCTTGATCATCCAGAACTTCGAGGAGGAACGGTGGCCCGAAGCCTGGGGCGGAAACGAAGAGACTGCCCCGACCGAACCCCTTCCACCCCCGCCCGACAACGTGCGCCCCTTCCGCCCCCGGACTTCCCGCAAACCCCGCACCACCGAGGACCCCGAAGAATCCGAATAGGTGCAACTTTCAATCCTCGAGCCCCGAGACACCCGGCGCGCGGCGCCGACACATACCAGCACTTCAGGCACGCGACTTCCGCTTTTGTTGTGGCTGGTTGGGCGCTCCATACCGTATTATGTGTCCGTTGCCGTCACGCTCGAGAAGGAGGGATATCACCGTGTGCCTGCCCCCCAGGGCCCATCCACCCGGCCTGACCACAGCACTCCTCGCCGTGTTCATCGCCGCAGGACCCGGCTGCAAATCGGGAAACGGGCCCCCGGCCGGGTCAAGTCCGGTTCCGGGCGGGGAACAGGCGACGCCGTCGGTCTGGTTCGATCCCACGCTGCCGGAAAGTTTCTTTGACTTTCCATGGCCTTCCGACTGTCGCACCGATGAGGTCGGCCATCCGGACATGGGTGGCTTCCCCAACCCGGACGACAACGACATCCTGGCCATGTACCTGGAAAGCATGGAGCAGGACATCACCGGGTTCGGCAACAACTCACCGGTCTACTTCCGGTTCAAGGTCGACATCGACCAACGGGGTCTGCCTCAGGTCCCAGGGGACTCTCTGGCTTCCGACGCCCCCCTGTTCCTGGTGGATGTGGACCCGGATTCTCCCCAGCGCGGCCAGCGCGTCCCACTGCATGCTCGATATTTCATCCCCGCCACCACCTATTCCCCGTCCCACCTCCTGGCGGTGGCGCCCGCCTGGGGTTTCCCTCTCCGGCCCAGTACCACCTACGCCGCGGTCGTGCTCACAACGCTCCACGACGCGACCGGACGACGCCTGATTCCGGATCCACGCTTCACCCAGGTGCTCACCGGGGAGGGTCCTGAAGGTGCTGTGGACCCCTGCCTCGTGGCCGCCTATGCCCCCCTGCGAACGGTGCTGGCCGAGATGCGTATCGAGGCCGATGAAGTCGCCACGGCCACGGTGTTCACCACCCAGGATCCAGTCTCGGACCTCGAGACGATTCGGACGTACCTTCACCGGGCGCTTCCTGAGCCGGAGTTGGATCCGGCCATGGCGCGTCCTCTTTGGTTCGTGCCTGAAGCACCGGAGCAGGAGCATGTGGGGGAGGAGGAGGCTTCCAATCAGAGTGGCGGGGAGGGGGTTCCCCGGGCGGGGCGGCTCTACCACCTGTTCGAGGGGCGCTACCGGGCGCCGAACTTCCAGGAAGGGGACCCGCCGTATGCGGAGACGGGAGGGGCGATTCGCTTCGACGATCAGGGTGATCCTGTGGTTCAGGTTCCGGACGAACCCATCCGGTTCTGTCTGGCGGTGCCGAAGGGCCCCCAACCCGCCGGTGGGTGGCCTCTGGCGATCTATGCCCACGGAACCGGTGGAAACTACAAGAGCATGCTCTACGGCGGGGCGTACCATCCGGCGGACATGCTCGTACAACGGGGTATCGCGGTCATAGGGATCGACGAACCGCTTCACGGGGAACGCGCGCCCGAGGGAACGGACCCGGAGCTGATGTCCTTCAATTTTCTCAACCCGGATTCGGCTCGATCCGTGTTCCGGCAGGCAGCCATCGATGTGTTCTACCTCTCCTGGCTCTGCCGCACCGCACTGGTGGTTCCAGCGAGCGAAAGTCCCACCGGGAGCGAGATCCGATTCAACCCGGACCGAATCGTCTTTTTCGGGCACTCGCATGGTGCCATTGCCGGCGCACTCATCGCCCCGTTCGAGACCAATCTCATCGGAGCATTTCTGTCCGAGGCGGGCGGAGGCCTTTCCCAGACGATCCTCTTGCGCAAGGACTACATTGATTTTGCCGAGTTGTTCCGCACCGTTCTCGGGATGGCCGAGAGCGATCCGCTGGATGAGTTCCACCCGGTGATGGCCGTGGTTCAGACTCTGGTGGACATCACGGACCCCATCAACTACGCCCCTCTGTTCAAGGTCCGACCGGTGGATGGGAGGGCTCGAACCGTGATACAGACCGAAGGTTTCTTCGATGAAGCCACCCCTCCTTACACCATCGAGGCCATGATCGTGGCGGCTCAACTTCCAGTCATCGAGCCGCTGGGCCGCACCATCCCGGGTCTCGAGCTTCTGGGAATCGACCCGGTCCCGCGCCCGGTCAGCCTCAATGTGACCGGGCCGGACGGACAACCGGCCACGGGCGGATTGCTCCAGTTCCCCGAAGACAACCACTATGCGGTGAGCCGGGACTACGAGGCTGTGCGCCTCTATGCTGATTTCGTCGCATCCTTGGGCTATACTGGGGTCGCCACGTTGCAGTGACGACCACCACACCAGGTGCCACGGAGACGACCTTGGCCAGACGCAAGTCGAATCGTCGACCACGCAAGCATACCGGAACCGCGCGGGATTCCGGGGGCACCCGAGCCGGGTCCGGGTCCCGCGAGGCGCCCAGGGGAAAGAGCCGACCCGCGGTGACTCGGGTACGCGGGCCGCAAGGGGCCGATGGTCCGGAAGGGGGTCCGCCCTCGTCTTCGACAGGTGCTCCTCGTCGGCTCACCAGGCGGGAGCGGGCAGCGCTTCAGTCCGCCCGGGCACGAGCGCAGGGTCCGTCCCGGAAAGCCGCTCGAGCCGAGAGGGAGACGGAAGAGAACGTGTTGCAAGGTCACCTGGCGTGGCCTGTCCCGGCCCTGTTGGCACTGGCGTTTCTGTGGCGCGTGTTCTATCTCCTCGAATTTGAGAAGACCGTCTTGTTCGAGGGACTGGTTCTCGACGAGGCGAACTACCATGCCTGGGCACGTGCCATCGCCTCGGGCGACATCCTGGGTCACGGTCCATTCACCTCGAACCCACTCGCACCGTACGCCATTGGGCTTGTCTACGCGCTTCTGGGACCGGACCTCTGGACCTTGCGCATCGTCCAGGCCGCGGTGGACACCCTGACCTGTTACCTCATTTTCCGGACCACCCTGCACCTGTTTGGCCGACGCCCGGCCATGGTCGCCCTGGTGCTCGCGGCCATCTACGGTCCCATGATCTTTTCCGCCGGCAACCTCGTGGCCACCGTGTGGGTCCTGGCCCTGGTGTCTGGCACGCTCATGCTGCTGACGCACCCGCACAGGGGGACGCGGCATATGGTGGTTGCCGGGGTCCTGTTCGGTCTGGCCGTGCTTGGACGCCCAAACCTGGTGCTCATGCTTCCCTTCCTGCCCGCAGCCGCCCACCTGGGGAGAAAATCCTTTGCCTGGCAACCCGTGCTTCGGTCCACCGCAATGTGGCTCCTGGGGGCCGCTGTCGTGCTCACGCCGGTTGCGGTTCGGAACGGAGTGGAAGGCGGCGCCTGGTCTCCACTGCCCGAGCATGGCGGTGTAAATTTCTGGATCGGGAACAACCCGGATGCCGACGGGTTTTTCAAGACGCCTCGAGGCTCTGGGCTGGCCGGCGGTCAGAAGTCCCTGGTGAAGTCTTCGATCTCGGTTGCAGAAAAGGCGGTGGGCCATTCTCTTACAGCGTCCGAGGCCAGCGCCTGGTGGAGACGCCGCGCCATGGAATTCATGGTTGACCAGCCAGGCAAGGCAGCGGAGCTGGCCTTTCGCAAGCTCGTCTACTCGCTGAACGCCTACGAAAAACCGCTCGAGACCAACTACTACTTTGCGAAAAGCTATTCCTGGTTGCTGCGATGGGCCACGGTGGGATTCGGACTCGTGGGAGGCCTGGGGCTGGCCGGCTTCGTGCTCCGCCGCAAACAGTGGCGTCGTCAGGCGGTGCTCCTCCTGTACGGCGGGGCCTACCTGGCCTCCCTGGTCATGACCTTCGTGTCCATGCGCTATCGCCTGCCCCTGGTGCTCGCGTTTTTCCCCATGGCCGGCTGCACGGTGGCAGACCTGTGGGATCGGGTTGCAGAACGAGATTGGAAACGCGCTGCGGTTCCCAGCGTCGCCGCAACGGTCGGGCTCGCGATCACGAATGTTCCATTGCCGACCATCAACATCGATCATGACCTGGCCCATACCCACTTTATGCTGGGCAACCTGGCCCAGGACCGGAAGGACTGGAAAGAAGCCCTCAAACAACATCGGACTGCGGTGGAACTGTACCCGGAATGGGGGGGATACTACAACAACCTGGGGCTCGCCTATCTTCGGGTCGGACAACCGGAGGAGGCTGTCGAGACCTTGAAGAAGGCCGTCGAACTCGGCTACGGCTCCCGGCGGGTCTACAGAAACCTGGGCAAGGCGTATCGAGCGCTCGGCCGCCTGGACGAGGCGGTGGAGGCTTTTCAGAAAGCGCTCGAGCACAGCCCTCGGCACTTCCGAACCCACCTGGCCATCGCCGACCTCCTGGCCAGGCAGGGCCGATACGATGAAGCGCGGGCCATGTACGAGAAGGCTCTGACTCTGGCGCACAAGGAAAAGAGCCGCAGACTGGTGCAGGAGCGCCTGTCCAGACTCGAGCGCATGGAACACTTCGAAGCCAGCAGTCAACGTTCGGATGGGACCGGTGCCGGGGGTCGAAACCAGGAACCATGAAAAACAAAGAACTCCTCAAACTTGGCTACCCCAAACAATTGCTCAAGCTGGCCCGTGCATCCATTGTGGAGGCGGCTCGAGCAGGCATGACCAAAAAGGAATTGCGCCAGGTGGTACGACACCTGGTCAACGACCCCGAGTACTATCTCCATCACGGCCACTTCGGACAGCTCGCCCGGGCGCTCCTGGAGCCACCTTCCATGCAGCCAGAGGCGGGTCGGGTACGCTCGACCCCGGTACCCTACACGAAATGGGGCGACGGGTTGGATCCGAACGCGGTGGAGCAGATGGAAAACGCCTGCCGGCTACCCATATCGGTCCAGGGTGCCCTCATGCCGGACGCGCACCAGGGATACGGGCTGCCCATCGGCGGCGTGCTCGCCACGGAGCAGTCCGTGATCCCCTATGCTGTGGGGGTGGACATTGCATGCCGCATGAAAATGACCGTGTTGGACCTTCCCCCAAAAGCGCTTGAGGAGGAGCGCGACCGACTGAAGCGCGTGCTGGAATCCGAGACCCGGTTCGGCGTGGGGGCGGCATTCCGAAAACGCCGGAATCATCCGGTCATGGATGCGGACTGGAACGTCTCTCCCGTGACCCGAAGCGTCAAGGACAAGGCCTGGGCACAGCTCGGAACCAGTGGAAGCGGCAACCACTTCGTCGAGTTCGGTCTGCTCCACGTCACGCGGGAAGACACCAACGTGCTCGAGCCTGGCACCTATCTGGCGCTCCTGAGTCACAGCGGCAGCCGCGGCCCGGGGAACCTGGTGGCCACGCACTACAGCCGACTCGCCCAACGGCTCCACCCGCACCTACCGCGAACATTGCGCCATCTCGCCTGGCTCGACCTCGACACCCAGGAGGGGATCGAATACTGGCAGGCCATGGAACTCATGGGGGCCTACGCGGCGGCCAACCACGAACTCATCCACCGCCACATCGTCCAGGCACTGGGAGCCGCCGTGCTCGTGGAGATCGAAAACCATCACAACTTCGCCTGGAAAGAAACTCTCCCGGACGGCCGGCGGGTGGTGATCCACCGGAAAGGGGCGACTCCAGCGGGCCGCGGCGTGCTCGGAATCATCCCCGGTTCCATGGCCACCCCAGCTTACCTGGTGCGGGGCCTCGGGAACCCCGAATCCCTCAACTCCGCCTCCCACGGGGCAGGACGAAAGATGAGTCGAAAGCAGGCCAGACAGTCGTTCACCTGGAACCAGTTGCGCAAGTTGCTGGAAGCCCGAGGAGTGGAGCTGATTTCGGCGGGCCTGGACGAAACCCCCATGGCCTACAAAAATATCGAGACCATCATGGCCCAACAGGCCGACCTGGTGGAGGTGCTCGCGCGGTTCGAGCCTCGCCTGGTAAAGATGGCCCCCGATGGGGAGCGCCCCGAGGATTGAGCCGAGCCCCCATCGGCGCGGCAATCCAGAAGAACACCTGGCTACACCACCGCTTGCCATCACCCACCGAGAACCTCGCCCCCCGGTGCACCAGGCATCATCCCGGCCAGGACCTTCGCAGCAAGAAC
>Ga0256914_1001418_pt1 | contig 21626 bp, 27 predicted proteins | sample HulkmetaG_FD_191571 | JGI IMG/M metagenome (GOLD analysis project Ga0256914, IMG submission 191571) | Hydrothermal chimney microbial communities from Main Endeavour vent field at the Juan de Fuca Ridge, Pacific Ocean - Hulk | ecosystem: Environmental > Aquatic > Marine > Hydrothermal vents ... | reverse complement strand
ATTTCCATTTTAGTATGTCAAACGGTCGTTTCTCTCCGCCGGATTTGTCGAGGTTTAAAAATTTCTCGCCCTCTCTTGGAGCTTTTTTAAAACCGTTTTTCACTTAAACCCTTTCTTGAGATATTTTATCATAAAAAATCAAATCAATTTTAAATCATGTTATAATATTTAAAATTTTCTAAAGGATTTGCATGATCATAACGAATATAGAGTATATCCCTAGCAAAGAGGTGGTCGAACATTTCGGTGTCGTTTCCGGTTCTACCGTCAGAGCTAAGCATGTCGGAAGAGATATTGCGGCAAGTTTTAAAAATATCTTCGGCGGTGAATTGAAAGGATATACCGAGCTTCTATCGGAGTCAAGAGAGGAGGCGATCGAGAGGATGAAAGAGCAGGCAAGATCACTTGGCGCAAACGCTATACTAAATGTCCGCTTTTCAACCTCTTCGGTAGCCGCAGGAGCTGCGGAGCTTTATGTCTATGGGACGGCTGTAAAGGTGGTATGATGGAAGATATCGTCATATTTTTAACTCTTTTGACTGTGGGTTATGCTTCGGGAACTTGGCTTGAAAAGCGCCATTTTAAACGCATAAGAGAAAGAGAAGAGGAGTTTGTCTCACTTCCCGCTATCATGCTAAAAAAACCCCTGAATGATAATGAAATCAAAGATGTCAAGCTTGTAAACGGATCGGTTGTCATTTCGATCGATTATTTTAAAAAATTCGTCGCATCTTTGATGAATTTCTTCGGCGGACGGATATCTACATATGAGACGCTTGTCGATCGTGCGAGACGAGAGGCCATACTTCGTATGAAAGAGGATGCCGGCGAAGCTAGCGAGATAGTAAATATCCGTATAGAGACAAGTTCCATCTCAAAAAACGCTTCTCAAAATATCGGAGCGGTGGAAGTGCTAGCTTACGGTACGGCGATATACAGATGAGATACACTCCAAAACTTCCCGACGATAAAGTGAACAACCCCAAAGAGAATCTTTTACTAAGCGCTTTGAAGCTTATGTTCTCTTTGGCGTTGATCGTGAGTGTCGTTTATGTTTCTTTGCTTTTTGCGGTTGATTATACGGTTGAGCATCTTTCACCCGAAAATGAGAAGAAGCTCATGAAATATGCCAAAGTTGATTTTGATTTAAACTCTTCCGAAAAAAATACATATCTTCAGGAGGTTACGGATAGACTCTTAAAATGTACGAAACTTCCTTATAAAATAGAAACTTATCTTTTAAAAGAGGATATGGTCAACGCTTTTGCATTGCCGGGTGGAAAGATACTCATAACCGAAGGGATGCTCAAAAAGATCAAAAACGAAAATGAATTAGCCTCCGTTATAGGTCATGAGATAGGGCACTTCAAACATAAAGATCATTTAAAAGGTCTGGGTAAGTCTTTGGTTTTGGGAGTTTTATCGATGCTTGTAGCCGATAATTACGGTAGTATGTTTACGACTACGCTTCGGGTAACGGATGCGAAGTATTCACAGTCTCAGGAGCTATCGGCCGATCTTTTCGGACTCGATCTTTTAGAGTGTGCTTACGGTGGAGTCAAAAACGGTGAAACGCTCTTTGCCAGAATGGATGATGGCGAGAGCTGGAAATATTTTCTTGCATCGCATCCCGACTTTCATAAACGAGTCGTTCTTATGAAAGAGTACATAAAAGAGAAAGGTTACAATGAAAATATAGAAATAACGCCTTTAAAAAGTTTCTAAAAAAAACTCCTTTTTGTCGATATAGTATAAAAAGGAGTTTCATGAAGTTTTTTCTCTCTTCTCTTCTTTTGTGTTCTTCGTTCCTGACATCTCTAAACGCTCTTGATATGTCCGATCTTAGAAACTCTATGGCAAATATCGTAAATCAAGCGTTTACTGCTCAGGCGCAAAATGATAGAGTTATCGCATATGCGGCTAAAAACAAAGTTCTTTCTCAACAGATGGCCAAAGATGCCGTTTTGATAGTATCCGGTATAAGAAGCGAAGAAAATTATGCGCAGATGATCGATAGTGCGAAAAAGTTCGATATGTTTTTGGATGCGCTTTTTAGGGGAAACGATACCCTTTGCATAAAAAAAGCAACAAATGAGATGGTTTTAAAACACGCAAACGAAGTTTTAAAAGTCTGGAAAGAGTTTTATCCGTATGTTCTAAACTTTTTTCAAAACGGACGGATCAATCCCGACGCTTACAGATATATATTAGATAATAACGAAAAACTTTTAAGACTCTCCCATAAACTCACACAAACTTTAAAGAGTAAAAGAGTTATCGATACCGCTTTAAATAAAGTTGTTGAACACTCGTTAAAAATTGTCGATAGACAAAGAATGCTCACTCAAAAGATGTTTAAAGAAAAACTCCTCATTTTTAACAATATAGACAAACAAAGAAATAAGGTAAGGCTCAAAGGGAGTATCATTTTGTTTGAAAACGGTCTAAAAGGGCTTTTAAAAGGCGACAACAAAAGAGGACTCATACAAGTCACGAACGAAGATATCCATAAAAATCTTCAAAAAGCTTGGCTTTTATGGCAGGAGGTTCAAGCCATATATCGAAATCCGAACCCTTCAAAAGAAGATATCCTCAAACTCGCGGAATATGAGCCTAGATTTTTGAAAGTTTCTCAAGAGTTGGTCAGATCGATAGAAGAGTCGCTGGGAATATTGTAGGAGAGAAAATGAAAAAAAGAGTTATGTTCGCAAGTTTGCTTTTTACGCTTCTTTTGGGTGCAAAAGAGTACGATATAGTTACGGGACTAGTGATTGATGAAGGTATAGACGACATAAAAGAGAATTGCACGGTTTGTCATCCGGGAAGATTTATAGTCGTAAACGGCGGCGGTAGAGAGTTTTGGAAACATAAAATAAATGTCATGCAAAAGGGCTTTGGCTTGTGGGAACTTGATAGTCCGACGAAAGAGAAAATCATAAGTTATCTATCTAAAAATTACTCCCAAAAGGTGAATGTGGATATCGATAAATAACTTTCGATCTAATACGACTCCTATCATATCATGACTAAAATTAGCAATTATAGAGTAGTTTCGATCTAAAAATTATCGTATAATTTGATCAAAACATCTAAGGTGTTCGTATGAAAAAAACGACTTACGATGAGTATTTGCAGAGTGTTTACAAAGTTGTTTACTATATAGAGGAAAATTATAGTAATGATTTGAAGCTTGAATGTCTCGCAAAAATTTCAGGCTTTTCGAAATACCATTTTCATCGTATATTTCATGCGGTGATAGGGGAGACTTTAAACTCGTTTATTCGTAGAGTACGACTTGCCAACAGTGCCTCCAAACTTACCGGCAGATTTTCCGTTACCGAAGTGGCGATGCAAAGCGGATATGAAACACCGGCTTCTTTCGCCAAAGCTTTCAAAGAGTGTTACGGTCTCTCTCCAAAGATGTTTTTCAAACGGAAATTACAGAAAAAAGGAGAGATCATGATAGAACCTAAGATCGTAAAGTTTGAACCGCTGGAGGTGCTTTGTGTACGAAAGAGGGGAGATTATACGCAAAGTGCCAAGGAAGCGTGGAGCGTTTTGATGAAATTCGCATATACTCAAAAGATCAAATATAAAAAAAATTTGATGGGCAAAGACGCCGAAATGTTCGGAATAGGATACGACGATCCGAATACTACGCCTGCCGAGAATTTGCGATATGACGCTTGTATCAGCTATGATGACAAAAGTGTCACACCCGAGGGTGAGATAGTGGTTAAAACCATCAAAGGAGGTAAACATCTTTACTATCTTCATAAAGGCGCTTATGATGGTCTTAAAGCCGTTTATGACGATTTGATGCGCTATGTCATAGATCATGAGTTAACGCTTGCCGATAGACCCCCTTTTGAGAGATATCTTAACCGAGATCCCAGGCGAACGAAACCTCAAAATCTAAAAACCGAGATTTATATTCCGATAGAGGGGTAGCTTATTATCACAATCGATATGGATTATTTTATATTTAAAATAATCCAAAAAGTCAATATTACAAAAAAGATAATTGTCAGATAGTTATATTTGATGTTAATGTTTTTTTGGGCGAAAAATAAGGTGAGAAAAAAGCTAATAAAAGCAGCCGAAAATTCTCCGAGAGCAACGGCTTGTAATTTATAAGTTGCTATGTATATGTACATAACCGTAATACCAACGATACTCCCAAAAGCTGTAGCAATAAGGTCGAAATAGGTCTTTTTTACCCATGCATTGCCTGAGGAGACGATCATAATCGCTCCACGCCAAAAATATGCTGAAAGTATGGGTACCGCTAATATCGCGGCATCGGCGTATTCGTTCGTAGCTATTAGTTCGATAATATTTTGGGTATTGATATAGATGATGAAAACAAAAAGTGCACCAGTCGAAAAATAGTAGTTAAGTGCTTTTTTATATATATTCTTATCTCCTTTAAATGAAAAATTTTCGATCGCGATAGGATCCCATACCATTTTAAATACCTGAGAAAAGAGAAGATATAAAATTCCTATTTTCAAAGCGATACTGTAAATAGCGAGATTTTTAAAAGAGAGATACTCGATAATTAAAAATTTACTTACCGATGACATAAGCCAGTTGGCTAGGACGACAAACATAACGGGTATGCCAAAGTGAAGTAACGACTTTATGTAGGTAAATGTCCATTTGATACCGACCTCTAGTAAAAAAAAACGATATCCTAAAATTCCAAAGATCAAATTTGCTAAAAAAATTGACCATAATATCGCTTCCGGGGAAGATTTTATGAATACAACGGTTATAATACCAAATAGCGCGGTAGTGAAAATTTTTGAAACAGTGTAATATAGATACCGTTTTGATTCATTTTCCATTCTCAGCCTGATAGCGTAAAGATCGAAGATTTGTTTTGGGAAAATGTATAAGACGATTGGTAAAAGATAATGAATATCCATATATTTGTTTTGAGGAAAAAGTGCATGAAGAATAAATATTACCGCAAATGCTAGCAGATATCCATACAGGTAGTACCATAAAATATTTCCAAGTAGCTGATTTAACTTTCCTTCTTTTTTATATGTATAATAGTCTCTCATAAAGCTTGAAGCCATTTGTGTTTCCAAAAAGATAAAAATAAATGCGGCTACAGTAATATATAAATCTAAAATACCAAATTCTTTTGGTGATAAAAGTCTGGTATATATTGGTAATGTTAAAAATGCCGAAAATTTTACAAGTGCTCCGGAGAGTCCGTAAATAGCGGAGTCTTTTAATAGTCGTTTCAATATTAGCCTATATTTTTTTTAACAGGATATAAATATCTTTATCCAGTTCCTCTAATTTGTAACCTTTTGGAATGATCAATTTATTGTCAAATTTTCTCTGAAGAAGTTTTTTATATATTACAATTATATCTAAATTGTACTCTTTTATGAGCTCTTCGATTTTGGTTAAATCGATTGTTTCATATTCAAGTAAAAAGCTTCTAAATTTTTCTCTATCCGCGATATTTTGCCACTGAACAGGATGTAATAGATTGTGTTTTGTTTCATAAGCGATTTTCCATGATCCACTGAGATTCGGAGGAATTGAAAAGACATTGTAAACTTTATCGAATTTTTTTAATCTAGCAATAACGGTATTTGAATATTGTTTTGACAAATATTTTGAAAGATATATAAAATCAAGTATGAAAAATAAAATACCGTACAGTATGAAAAATATAAATATCCGGTGGTGTGTGTCCAGATAATCGACACATCCCAAAAGGATAAAAAAGATGATATGATTTATATAACGCTCCGCTTCTCCTAAAAACAGCAGAGGTTTTATACTTACAATGATAAAAACGATTATGCCGCTAAAAGCAAAAATATATTGATAATTATTGAAATTATAATTTGAGGCTAAAAAGAGAAAAAGAATGATTATCGGGGCTTTGATCAATAAAGAGGAGAGCGTATTTTGATATATCAGATAGCTGTACAGATGTATAATTGAACCAGATTTCAAACTTTTTATCAATGTTTTTAAACTATTGTTGGCTGAGATAAAAGATTTTTTTTCGTTGTGATTTTTAAAAAATATCTTCATATGATAATAGTGATTTTCTAATAGTTTGATTCCGTTTTTGCCATATATTGTAAGGAAAATAGTAAATCCGGCAAAAACAGGTATAAACAGTTCAAAATCAAAATTGAAAAAAAATGATATTAGCGTTACAAATAAAAGTGCTTGCAATGAGAATCTGCTGGAAAGTATAACAAGTACGACACAAACAGTTGCAAATATCAAGTAGATAGTGTCGGTGTTCTCGAAATAGAGATATTCAAATATAAAAACCAAGGAAGCGGTAATTTCACCAAATAGTCTTGGCGTAAAGCTGTGGATTCTAGGACCAAGAGTTTGGACGGTAAAGCAAAGGGGTAAAAATATATAGAGCAAGGCGACTTCGAAAGCCAAATTATTTGACCGTGTTATGTAAAATGTAACTAAATAGAGTATTATCGTGTAGATGGTGTCTAAAAGTGAATTGAAATACTTTTCGACTAAAGTATCGTATTTTTGAGGAAGTTTGGAAATAAGCTGATGTGTTAACCAAGGGTAATAGAAATTGCTCGGTTTTATGAATTTAGAATCTTCATAAAAATCAAGACCGTTATGTTTTCTAATATGAGAAATAAAATATAAGTGAAAATAAGTATCGGAACCTGTATAATTAGGATAGAAAATTCTAACTGAGATGCGAAAAATAAATGAAACCGCAAAAATAAAAATTAAATATAAAATATCCATACATATTCCTGAAATATTAAATATTTTATCTAATTTATCTAAAAATATTTAATATAAGATGGAAAATAACAGCGTTGCAAAAGTAACGCTGCTTTTTAATTAGAATTTAAATATTAAACCTAAAATGCATAATATCGCCGTCTTTTACGATGTACTCTTTTCCTTCAAGTTTCATCTTGCCGGCCTCTTTTGCTCCTTGTTCTCCTTTGTAAGTTATGAAATCTTCATAAGAGATCACTTCGGCGCGTATGAATCCTTTTTCAAAATCGTTGTGAATGACGGATGCGGCTTTCGGAGCGCTCCATCCATTTTTGATAGTCCATGATCTAACCTCTTTTACACCCGCAGTGAAGTAGGAGATGAGTCCGAGTTTGCTAAAGGCTCTTTTTATGATTTGTTCAAGTCCGCTCTCTTTTATGCCCAGCTCTTGCAAAAACTCTTTTGCTTCATCTTCTTGAAGTCCTACAAGCTCCTCCTCTATGCTCGCACATAATTTTATAACTTCGCTTCCTCTTTTTTGGGCATACTCTTTTAATGCGGTGACAAACTCGTTGTCTTCCAAAAGCCCGTCTTCGTCGGTATTTGCACCGTAGATTATCTCCTTATTGGATAAAAATCTAAGCTCACGATCAAGATCTTTGAATATTTCGTCATCTTTTTTAGAAAATGTGCTGACAGGTTGCAGATCTTCAAGATGAGCTAAAAGTTCGTTTGCAAGTTCTAGCCTTGCTTTGGCGTCTTTTTGGGTTTTCGCCTCTTTTTGAAGTTTTGTTATCTTTTTCTCAAGCTGCTGTATATCGGCAAATATAAGCTCGCTCTCTATAATCTCGATATCTCTTAAAGGATCGATGTTGCCTTCTACATGAGTGATATTTTCATCTTCGAAACATCTGACCATATGGAGGATTACCTCCACTTCTCTGATATTCGAGAGAAACTTGTTTCCAAGCCCCTCTCCCTTGCTAGCTCCTTTGACAAGTCCCGCTATATCGACAAAGTCGATGGTAGAGTGTTGAATTCTTTGCGGATTTACTATTTTAGCTAGCTCCTCGAGTCTTGTATCCGGTACCGGAACAACCGCTTTATTAGGCTCTATCGTACAAAAAGGATAATTTGCCGATTCGGCGTTTTGCGCTTTTGTCAGTGCGTTAAAAGTTGTTGACTTTCCTACATTCGGGAGTCCTACTATTCCTACGGCAAGTCCCATCATACATCCTTTTTATGATGTTTCGATTTTTTATACGTAAGCTCCAATAACCAATAAAGCGCCATTCTAACACCTGCGCCGCTAGCACCCGCTTGATTGTATCCCCACTCTTTCTCTACGTATGCAGGACCGGCGATATCAAGATGAAGCCATTTATCTTTGTACTCCTCTTCCACGAAGTTGTCCAAAAAGAGTGCCGCGGTTATCGCTCCGCCGTATCTTGAGCTGCTGATATTTGAGATATCGGCTATTTGGCTTTTTAAAAGTTTTTTGAGATATCTGTTAAAGGGTAGCGTAGAGGCTAATTCTCCGCTTTTATTCGCGGCACTTAGATACGAGTGTTTAAGATCGCTGCTATGTCCCATTACTCCGGTGGTATATTCTCCTACGGCGACGACGCAAGCTCCGGTTAGCGTAGCGTAGTCGAAAAGAAAGTCCGGTTTTTGTTCTGTTGCATAACAAAGACAATCTGCAAGTACGAGTCTTCCCTCTGCGTCGGTGTTTCTGACTTCTATCGTTTTCCCATTTTTGGCTACTAGTACATCGTCGGGTTTGTAAGCGTTTGCTCCGATCATATTCTCACATGCTCCGACTATCGCATCTATCTCAAAAGGAAGCTTCAATCTCGCCGCACCTTCCAAGATGGAGATTACGGTAGCGGCGCCGCTTTTATCGGCTTTCATAGTAACCATATGCATACTCGGTTTCAAACTCAAACCGCCGCTGTCGTACGTAAGTCCTTTTCCTACGAAAACGATCTTTTTTCGAGCGTTTTTAGGTCTATATTTCAGATGTATCAACCTGGGTTTATGAACGCTTGCGCGAGATACCGCTAAAAAAGCTCCCATTTTTTGCTCTTCTAAAAAGTTCTCATCACCTACAAAGCATGTTACATCTTCAAGATCATCGGCAAGATCTTTCGCATACTGGGCTAGAAGTACCGGTGTCATGTCATCTGGCGGAGTGTTTACTATCTCTTTTGCGTGATTTGTCGCTTCGGCGATTATTTCAGCTTGTTTTACTGCTATTTTCGCCGGTTCGAGATTAAGAGTTTTTTGTGCGTAATCTTCCAAAGATATTATGACCTCTTTTATAGAGAGAGACTTTTTTTCGCTCTTATATCTGTCGAATGTATAAGTACCGAGTTTTATACCCTCGACTATCGCTTTTGTGTTGGTCACCGGACAATCTTTTATATACGAAGCTATTTTAACTCTTTCGTATTCGCAGTTTGAGATTTTCTTCATTGCGTTGGAAACGGCTATTCTGATTTCGTCTCTTTCCAGCGAATCGACACCCGTATAGACTCGATGTTGATGAGGCAAAAATGCGCACTCATCCAAAGTACCTTCGAATTTTAGTGTTCTTAGATCATCTTTGTCTTTTATCCATTTGTGATCGAGATCTTTGTTTACGACTATGATTATTTCACAATCAGCTTTTAGATTTTCAATTTTTTCTTCTGTTACGGTAAATTTCATTTTTTTCCTCTTCTTTCTAAATTTTTTTCTATCTCTTTTGTAAAACGGTATGCTCCGTATAAGAACGCCGCCACTATCGGTAGCGCTAAATACCAGTGTTCTTTGGCCTTTTTCAGGAGATTTAAGATCTCTTCCCCGAAATAGTATGCCGGTATGATCGTTATAGCCGCCCATACCCAAGCGCTTAACAGATTGATAAGCGCATATTTTTTAGCGTCGTATCTTGTCAAACCGATCGACATCGGTATAACGGTTCGAAGACCGTAAAGATAGCGCTGTATGAAGATGATCGGCCAGCCGTATTTTTTCAAAAGCAGATGTGCTACGGCAAATTTTCGTCTATGCTTTCTCATCTTTTTATGTATATATTTTTTGGAGTAGCGACCTATGTAGAAATAGATCTGATCTCCCGTAAACCCTCCAAGTCCGGCTATAAAAATAGCCGTCGGCAGATTCATATGTCCCGTATGACACATGATTCCGGCCATAATCAGCCCCATCTCACCCTCTAAAACACTCCAGAAAAAGAGTACGATATAGCCATACTCTTGTAGAAGCGATATTAGCGTTTGTTCCAAAAAACTATTCCGTTTTAATCAAAATGAAGCAGGTCTTTAGCCTGCATCATATCTTTGTCGCCGCGACCGGAGAGGTTTATGATTATCAGTTTATCCCGAATTCTCTCTTTTGGCGCTTTTTTTAACCAAGCTATCGCATGAGAGCTTTCAAATGCCGGTATAATTCCCTCACATCTGCTAAGCCATACAAACGCATCGAGCGCTTCTTGATCGGTTATATTGTCGTATTCGGCGGCTCCTATCTCTTTTAGATATGCGTGTTCGGGACCTATCCCGGGATAATCAAGTCCCGCGGAGATAGAATGAGCCTCTAGTATTTGCCCATCTTCATCTTGCAGAAGATAACTCATCTGACCATGAAGAACTCCCGGACTACCCTTTGCAAGACTCGCTCCATGCTTGCTATCAAGTCCCAGACCTCCCGCTTCTATGCCGACGCATTTTGTCTCTTTATCTTCTAAAAAACGGTTGAAGATTCCCATAGCGTTACTTCCTCCGCCGATACAAGCTACTACGAAATCCGGAAGTCTATTTTCAAGATTTAGTATCTGAGATCTCGCTTCATAGCTTATTATGGATTGTATATCTCTTATCATCATAGGGTAGGGGTGAGGACCTGCTACCGTTCCGATGATATAGTAGGTGTCTCTAGCGTTTGTAACCCAGTGGCGGATTGCGTCGTTCATGGCGTCTTTTAGCGTGCGGCTTCCGCTTGTGACGCTATGGACATTTGCTCCTAAAAGCTTCATTCGAAAGACATTAAGCTCTTGTCTTTTTACATCCTTTTCACCCATAAATATATCGCATTCAAGCCCGAAAAGAGCCGCTACTGTTGCAGTAGCCACTCCGTGTTGTCCCGCACCGGTTTCGGCTATGACCTTCTTTTTCCCTAGTTTTTTGGCCAAAACGGCTTGAGCTACCGTATGGTTTATCTTGTGAGCGCCGGTATGGTTTAGATCTTCTCTCTTTAGATAGACTTTTGCTCCACACTCGTTTGAGAGGTTTTTTGCAAAATACAGGGGACTTGGACGACCGACATACTCTTTATAGTAGTAGTCTATCTCGCTCCAAAACTCTTTATCGAAACGAAGCTCTTTATAGCTTTTATCAAGCTCTAGAAGTGCGGGCATAAGAGTTTCAGGAACATATCGTCCTCCAAAAATCCCAAAATGTCCCAATTCATCAGGATCGTATGGTGAGGGTTTTGGTATGTACATCTAGTCGATCTCCAAAACGGAGTAAACCGAAGTGATCTCTTTTAGCTCTTCGTCTCCTCTTAAAAATGTAAGGTTTATGATAAAGCAGGCTTCCACACACTCGGCTCCCGATTTATCGATGAGGTTTGCCGCTGCTTTAGCCGTACCGCCTGTTGCTATGAGATCGTCTATAAGAAGAACTCGCGGTTTTTCCTTGTCACAAGAAAAAGCGTCTATGTGTATCTCTATCTCGTCAAATCCGTACTCCAAAGCGTATTTTTCTCCAATGGTAGTGTAGGGGAGTTTTCCATGCTTTCTAATCGGCACGAAACCCTTTTTAAGCCTGTCAGCAAGTGCAGCGCCAAATATAAAACCGCGGCTATCGATTCCGGCTATAAAGTCAATATCAAGCTCTTCGTATCTCTCTTTTAGATGATCTATCAAAAAGTTAAATGCTTTTGGATCTTTTAAAAGCGTTGTTATATCTTTAAAGACTATTCCTGGTTTTGGAAAGTCTTTGACATCCCGTATGGAGCCTAAAAGAAACGATTTATCTTCGGGGGTAAGTGTTTTCATATAAAATTACCTCTATTTGAACATCGTATATTTCATTGCTAAAAAGCCTGCGGTCATAATTCCAAAGGCAATGTAGCCTATCAATTCTATCTCCATCTCTTCTCCTTTGTGGTTATATAAGTGCTTCAATTTTTTCTTCGAGCTCTTTTATCTTCTGTTGAAGTTGGTCGTTTTCGAGTTTTTGTTGTGAGTGTCTTGCTCTAAGTGTTTTTATATTGTTTTTGGCTTTGTCCAACTCTTCGGTCAATATATCGATATTTCCGATCGCTCTTTGGAGTTGTTGGCGATATTTTCGTATCATAAGTTTGCTTTCGTCTATATTGCCTTTTTTGATCTGATTTATATTTAACTCCCTTTTATAGAGTGTTTTATAGTAGTTTAGCATGATCGTCAGGTAGATGATCACGAAAATAAAAGCGGTATATATAAACCAGTCGGTAAACATCGTTATCTAGGGTTCTATTTTTGCTACACGGTCGGCGTGTCTGCCGCCTTCGAAATTTGTTGCGCTCCAAGCTTTGAGGATAGACTCTATCACTCCGGCTCCGACGACTCTCTCTCCAAAACACAATACATTCGCGTCGTTATGTGCTCTTGCCATTTGAGCCGTATATGCGTCATGACACAAAGCGGCGCGAATACCTTCGTGTTTGTTTGCCGCAAGGCTCATACCTATACCTGTACCGCAAATCAAAATACCGAAACTTCCGCTCTCTCCCAAAACCGCTTCGCTTAAAAGATGAGCGTAATCCGGATAATCGACTCTCTGTGCGGAGTCAGGCCCCAAATCTTCTATTTGATGACCAAGTCCTCGTACTATTTTTTTTACTGTCTCTTTCACTGCGAATCCGGCATGGTCGGTTGCTATGTAGTATTTCATGACTCTCTTTGTTTATGGAATTTCTTATATTATATCAAATTGTATATAAAAAAGGCAGCGATAAAACGGGCGTAGCGCCCGTTTTTTTATTGAAAAAAGGAGAGAATTTTGTTTTTATCTTCTTTTATGAGATTCAATTTTACGTTTTTTACGATCATATCTTTAGTTTGAGGCGAGAGTGCATCCAGAAGTTGTCTGTTGGACTCTTTCGGAAAAGCGATGAAAAGTTGTTTGGGTTGTTGGTCGTTTACGACGGACTCTATATCCGCCGCTATATCTTTGACGGTTCTTTTTTCAATCTGATCTTCGAGTTTGTTGTCTTCGATGTTGCCGCCTTTGAAGTTTCCGGCTTTATCGCTTACGAGTTCGCTTATCTTTTTATGTGTAGCTATATAATCGAGATCGCTTATAAGCTCCAGTGAGTAAGAGGTTTTCAATTCGTTTCCAACGATACCTTCATGTTTTATGACTTTGAAAACTTTTAGCTCTCCCAAATCCGCAATGATGATGATAGTCCCTTCCAGCTTCATAACTTCCTCCTTATTATGGAATATTCAAATTATAAAATATTTCATCTTGAATAGATGTTAAATTTTGGCTAATTTTTCATATTCGAGAAGCTCTTGGTATGCCGTTTTGCGTCCGAAGTCTATTATCTTGGAAGCTTTGTGAAATTCATAAAAACCGCATAGATTTTTAGGTATATTTATGATAATATCGGGTTGATGCGCGGCAAGTTCGTATCTGGTGATTAAATTTTGCATCGTCTCTATAGTTTTTGAAACGATGCTAAAGTAGTTCAACTCTTCGTTTTCATCTTTTGAGAAAAAGTTATTTTGTATAAATTCCGAAATTTTTGTCTGAATACTCTCTTCCTCTTGTGTAGCTTGGATCAAGTCGTCCGCTCTTTTTTCGCCGTTTAGATTTACCGCGATCAATAAATCGTTCGTATCGGAGAGTAACGGAACGGTCGGCAAAGGATTTAATATACCTCCGTCAACCAAAAGCTGTTTATCGTTTCCCTGCGGAGTAAAAACCGTAGGTATGGCTATAGATGCTCGGATGGCTTCTAAAAGATCTCCTTCTTGAAACCAAACCTCTTTTTGAGTATTCAAGTCCGTTGCCACCGCTGTAAAATCTATCGGCAAATTTTCTATCATGACATTTTTACCCACTAGAGTTTCGAGTACATCGAAAACTTTATCGCCCTTTATGGCGCCTGTCGAAGCGAAAGAAAAATCGATAAGTTTTAATACCGAGAAGATATCCAAAGATAGAACCCACTCTTTATAGTCGTTTAATTTTCCGCAAGCGTAAAGGCCGCCTATTAGTGCACCCATAGAAGATCCGGAGATCGATTTTATCTCGTAACCGTGTTTTTCCAAAACTTCGATTATGCCAATATGCGTATAACCTCTGGCTCCTCCGCTTCCTAAAACAAGTGAAACCGTTTTTTTCATAATCAGTCCTCGAGAGTTTTTATGAAGCCATTTTACTGAAATTTATGTTTATGAAAAGAAAGTGAAGCTACGGCGATAAGCCGGGTTCTGTCGCGGGTGATTATTTGTCTGAGATCTTTTTTACAAAAGATTTTTAGCGAAGCGCCTAAAAGTTTGAGACATTTACCATACGCTTCTTGCTGCAGGCTGGGTTTACCTGGCCGCTATGATCGCTCAAAGCACCGGTGAGCTCTTACCTCGCCCTTTCACCCTTACCGTAAAAACGGCGGTTTACTTTCTGTTGCACTTGCCCTCGGGTTACCCCGGCCATCCGTTAGATGGAGCCTTGTCTCAATGCAGCCCGGACTTTCCTCTGGCAAAGCCAGCAATCACCTACCGTAGCTTGAGCGTATTATACCATAAATATAAAAAAATCGTTTAGATTGGTAGCATAGTAAAGAAGAATATTCTTTTTAGTTGAATGTTTTGTACTAAAAGCTATATTTAATGTTAAAATAATAAAACATTAAATGCAGTTGAAGGAGAAACAATTATGAAAAAAACTTTAGCGATTTTCGTCGCATTGATGCTTTATGTAAGTTCGTCATTAGCGTTTGAGCATCTAAAAACTCTCGAAGAGTTTGAAAAAACTATCAAAAAAGGCAATGTCATAGTGGAATTTTACGCTCCATGGTGCGAACCTTGCAAAGAGATGAAGGTGAATTTAAAAAAAATTGACCGAAAAAAAGAGAAAATCAGGATATATCAGGTAAATATTGAAAAAAGTCAAGAAATTGTCGATAAATATGGAACACCTCAGGTTCCGGCCATACTTTACATTAAGGATGGAAAAATCTTGCAGGGGTTTATAGGTCTTAAACATATGAAAGAGTTAAAAAGCGATATAAAAAGATATTTTAAAACTGAAAGTGTGAAGGTAGTCTCCAAAAGTTAAGTAAATATCTCACGAAATTTTAAAGATCGGGGAGTTATTTTGGCTTAACCGATCTTTTTTTATATAAAAATTATAATTTTTTACTGTTTATTATTTTAACAAAATCAAAAAATAGTGCGAGTGTGTTCCAAAAATTCTACAAAATCGTACAACTAACTTCAAAAGTAAAGAAAAAATGACTAAACATATATTTCATTTGGACGATAATTTAAGGTAAGAATTCGGAAATCTCAGAATTCTTAAAATAGTTTGAGAAATATGTTTTCAGGTCAAATAATAACAATAAATTATATTAATTGACTCTGTGAATGATATTTCTTATACTATCAGAGTAAAAATTATTTTCCAAAGGAGTTCATATGAACAAAGTTTTAGCGGTAGTAGCCGGTTTGGGTTTGGCAGTAAGTTTACAGGCAGGTTCTGTTAAGTGTGATTTTCCGGTTTTCAAATGTGAGCCTATCTATAAAACCGTAATTAAAAAGATACCTCATAAAGAGTGCTGGGAAGAGCAGCAAAAAAGTGCGGTAGACTACAAGCAAAGCGGTGTTGACGCTTGTACGACGGGCGGTATCGTAGTATCTAAAAGATGTTTCGTTACAAAATGTAAAACGGTATATCAGTCAATTGAAGAGCAAGTTCTCGTAGGTTATAAAAACTATGCGAAATGCGGTTGCAATACATTCTCAAAAATAAGTAATAAAAAATTGAAGTTCATTACAGCTACAATTAATTACTAAAGATCAGAGTGCATATCCTTTCGGGTATGCACCCGTGTATTTTTACTATTTTTCTAACTTTTTAAATTGTTGTAGCCATTCTTGGTTTTCCTCTATGACGTTGCTTTGTTGTTTCAAGAGGTTTAGAATTATCGAGTCTAGTTCTTGTAACGAGAGGTATTCCAGTACGAAAGGTGCTATCTCCATCTCGCCGTCATAAGTTTTTAAAAGTTTTTCGATCTCTTTCAATTTTTTTAATTTCTTTTCGTCATACATCGTTTAGATAATCTCTCTGACTTTTAACTGCTCTTGAAATTTCCAAGTCTCTTTGGCTTCGTTTACCTCACTTTGGTTGATGTTTATGATAAGAAGCTCCTCTTTGGAATTTAGGGAGTTTTCTATTTCTCCAAACGGATTTATAAGATATGTTTCTCCGTAAAACATCCATAAACTCTCATCGTCGTTGTAAGTGCCGACACGATTTACTCTTAGGATATACATACTGTTTAAAAGTGCTCTTGATTTCAAGATCTCGTTCCATCTTTGATTTGATCCGAAGGTGGAAACAGAAGGAACGAGTACCACTTCGATGCCTTTTTTCACCATCTCTATCCAAACTTGATCGAAGTGAATGTCAAAACCATTGATAGCGGCATAACTGATACCGTTATAGTTAAAATGAATAAATGAGATCGAGTCGCTTTTTTCATTATCGAAAAACGCATCTTCGTTCCAGTGCGTATAGTTGATGAGGAAGTTTTGATTTACGAACTCCGCGCCCTCGGGTGTAAATTTACCGATGGCCTTATAGATTTTTTCTTCTTCGATAAGAACGATCGGAGCAATGATGATTAGATTATATACCGATGCATAATGCGAAAGAGCTTCTATTTTGTGTCTTGTCTGTTCCGCTATCAACATTTTAGGCATATTTTGAAGTTCTTTAAAAAATGTGTTGATTACGTACTCCGCAAGCACTACGACTCGAACACCTTTTTTGCTGCAAGTTTTGAGATAGTTGTCAAGTTTGGTGTTACTAAGCGGAAGGGTCGAAAGCTGAAGGGCTGCTACTCTCATACGAGATCCTTTTGCTCTTTAGTGTATTCTTGAAACTCTATTTTTGCGTTTTCCAATAGTTTAGCGGCCTCTTTCAACTCCTTGATTCCCTCTTTATAGTATGTTACGCTTTGTGAGAGAGTGATTTGCGGATCCATCAACTTCTCCAATATCTCTTTCGCATGAGAGATTTTTTCTTCAAAACTTAACTCTTTTTCATTCATTTTGTCACTCCTTTAGCGCTTTTGAAACGCTGTTTGAAAATTTATCCAACTCTACAAGAAAAGCGTCATGCCCGTATCCGCTTCGTATCTCTTCGTATGTAACTAAATCGCCTTTGCCTATTTTTTGCAAAGTCTCTTCTATTGTTTTCATCTCTTTTGGTAAAAAGAGAAGATCGCTTGAAAAAGAGAGTAAAAATATCTCCGAATTTACGCGACTGAGCGAATCCTCAAGCGAATCGTAATTTCTTGTCGCGTCAAAGATATTTATCGCTTTTGTTATATATAAAAAACTGAGCGGATCGAACCACTGTACGAAGTTCAAACCGTTATAGTCCAAATATCTTTCTACTTGAAATTTACCGAAAAGTTCGTATAGTCCATCCGTTTCGACATAATCTCTGCCGAATTTCTCCTTCATCGATTCGGGACTGAGATAACTTATGTGACCACACATACGACCGGTCGCAAAACCTGCTAGACCGCTTTGTCTAATTTCATCAAGATCATACATCCCTCCCTTGAACGACGGATCTCTTATAAGTGCTTCTTTCGCCACTTTGTTAAAAGCTATCGCCCAGGGTTGCGTAGCGTAAGTACTCGCTAAAATAATATGCTTTTTGGCGAAGTTTGGATGCTCTATCGCAAAACATAGAGCCTGCATCCCGCCCATCGAACCGCCAATAACGGCATGTGCTTTGTTGATGCCGATCTTGTCGAACAATATTCGCTGAGCTTTTACCATGTCGCTTACCGTTATGACCGGAAATTTCAGTCTATACGGTTCGTTCGTCGGGTACATAGCCGACATAGGCCCTGTACTTCCGAAGCAGCTGCCTATGACATTGACGCAGATAACGAAAAACTTTTCCGTATCGATCGGTTTTCCGTCGCCGATCATACCGTCCCACCATCCCGGTTTGACATCACCCTCATAAAGACCGGCGGCGTGATGGCTTCCGGTTAGCGCATGACATACGACGACCACATTACTTTTATCGTCGTTTAACTCGCCGTAGGTCTCATATGCAAGATCGTACGGTTCGAGAATCCGACCACTTTCCAGATATAGCGGGTTGGTAAAGTGTTCCGTTTTTGTGGTAACTTTCAATTTATCCGCACCTTTAAAGCATAGATATAGCCAATATCTATACATTTACCACAGAGTAAATCAGTTATATATATCATATGCAAAGGCCTTTTTTGAACGATGAGATATTATAGTAGAGTGATTATTTGTTTTTGCTCATGAAAGTGATATAATCCAAAAAATTTATCTACCTGAGAAGAGGAGTTTTTTCCTATTTTCGGTTAAATTTAATATATTGAAGGAATCCGTTTGAAAATACTTTATATAGCCGATTTGGTCGGAAGACCGGGTCGATTTATGTTTAAATATCATATTTCGCATATCAAAGAAAAATTTGCTCCCGATTTGATTATTATGAATGCTGAAAATGCAAGTCATGGTTTCGGTCTTAGTGAAAAAAACGCAAAAGAGCTTTTTGGTGCGGGAGTGGATCTTTTTACCGGGGGAAATCATAGTTGGGATAAAAAAGATATAATTCCATTTCTTGAAACCGAACCGATATTAAGACCTTTGAATTATCCGAAAGCTTCACCGGGGAGGGGAGTTGAGTATCTGAAAATAGGCGATGAGACTCTTGTTGTGATAAATCTAATGGGATACTACTGTATGCCGATGGTTGATAACCCTTTTACGATGGTGATAGAAGAGGTGAAAAAGCTTAGAGATAAGGGTTATAAAAATATTTTTATAGATTTTCATGCTGAAGCAACAAGTGAAAAGAGGGCGCTTTTTGCGATGTTGAAGTCGCGGGTAAGTGCGATTTGCGGTTCCCACACTCACGTCGGAACCGATGATCTTGTAATAGAGGATGGTACGTTTTATGTAACCGACGTAGGGCTTACAGGGTGTCGAGATAATATTATCGGTATGGATATCAAGCAGCCGCTGGAGAAATTTTTGACGGGAATGAGCGGTAAATTTGAGGTATCCAATAACTGCAAAAAGATTCTTCAAGGAGTGATATTTGAAATAAAAGATGGACGATGTATCGAAGCTTTCAAAATAAAAGCTTATGACGAGGGAAGCGTCGAGATATCCCAAAGAGCGATAAAGGAGTAAGTTATGCAAATAACCGATAGCTTCCAACTTTTAAGAGCTTTAAAAAAATTGAATCTTTTAAAAGATAAAAAAGATCCGCTCTGGTGGCCTAACTCTTTAACATTCGAAGTCGTTGTCGGTGCGATTTTGACACAGCAGACAAAATGGCAAAAAGTTGAAAGATCTCTTGACAACTTAAAAGAGCGAAATTTACTTTCGCTTGACTCTCTCGCGAAAGTCGATATAAAAATACTGCAAACTCTGATAAAACCAAGCGGCTTCTACAATACGAAAGCAAAACGTCTTCGAATGCTTTGTCAAAATATCGTCAAGGATTTCGGCGATTTTGAAAACTTTAAAAACAATGTTGATAGAGAGTGGCTTTTATCTCAAAAAGGGTTGGGTGAAGAGAGTAGCGACGCCATACTATGTTACGCTTGCGGACGCGAAGTAATGGTGGTTGACAGTTATACCGCGAGACTTGTAGAGGAGCTTGGTTTTTGTTTTGAGAGTTATGCTCAAATACAAGAGTGGTTAATGCTGGGGATAGAAAGTAACTTAAGCGGTATTAGTGAACTTTATGGAAATGATTATATGTTATCCACAATTTATTCACGATTTCATGGAAAAATAGTGGAGTATGCAAAAGTGCATATTCGCGGCAAAAAAGTAAATATCGAGGAGTTATGCCTATGAAATTGACTATGAATAGTATCGATCCTACAAAACAAGAACAGTATATTCGTGAGCTTGAAGAGTATAAGAGAAAATATGTGGATAAACAGAGTGAACTTCAATGGGCAGATAATAAATACGAAGAGTCGTCGATTCAAAGTGAGATAAACTCTTATGCACGAAAAATAAGAAGATTAACAAATATACTTGAACAGATTAAACATGATCAATCGGTAGCGTAGAGAGTAAAACCTCTATGCTTTAGAGTTCCACCTCTTTTACCACATTTAAGCCGAATCCGCTTATTCCTACAAATTCCTTTTTTCTTTTCGTTACCAATAAATTTATATCTTTAAATCCCAAATACTTCAAAATTTGCGCTCCTATACCATACTCTTTCATGTATGGATTTTGGTTTGCGGATTTTTGCAAAAATATGAGCGCTCCGCCCTCTTTTTTTAAAATATCGACGCTTTTAAAAATAGAGTCGTATCTATGGTGTGCAAAAAGATCGAGATCCGTTCCTATGTTGTGGAAGCGGACGTTTTTTAAGGGGTGTCCATTGTTTTTGAATATGAAAGCTACATGATGATTGTCATTATGATCAACGAAATCGACTCTTCTTGCCGGTATATCCATAAAATCCGTATTTGATTCGGCTATAACTTTTATAAGTGATTCGTTTTGCATTCTGTATTCGACGATATCAGAGATATAGACGATTTTAAGGTTGAACTCTTTTGCGAATATCTCAAGATCGTCTCTTCTTGCCATAGTGCCGTCTTCTTTCATGATCTCACATATAACGGCGGCTTGGGATATTCCCGCCATCTTACAAAGATCTACCGAGCCTTCGGTATGTCCGGTTCGAACAAGTGTGCCTCCGTCTTTTGCGATAAGCGGAAATATATGACCGGGTCTAACGAGATCCGTCGGTTTTGTGTTGTAGTTTGCCAAAAGTTTTATGGTCATATCTCGTTCGGCCGCCGAAATTCCCGTTTCACACTCTCTGGCGTCAACGGAAACTGTAAATGCCGTTTCGTATGATGAGTCGTTTTTTGAAACCATTGGTGAGAGATCCAGTTTGTTCGCTATCTCTTTACTCAAGGCAACGCATATGAGTCCTTTTGCTTTTGTTGCTAGAAAATTTACTTTTTTCGGATCGGAAAATGTCGCGGCATATACGAGATCTCCTTCGTTTTCTCTATCTTCGTCATCTATCATGATGACGATGTTGCCTTTTCTAATCTCTTCTATCGCTTCTTTGACACGCTTAATGGGCATATATCCTCCAAATTTTTTTAAAGATTATACAAAAAGTTACCAAAAACCCTTGACAAATAAGAAAAAAATGATTATAATCACACTCCAAATTAAGATGTTGGGATGTGGCCAAATGGTAAGGCATCTGGTTTTGGTCCAGTGTATTGGGGGTTCGAGTCCCTCCATCCCATCCACTATTTCTTCATTGTCGCGGGATAGAGCAGTTTGGTAGCTCGTCGGGCTCATAACCCGAAGGTCGGGGGTTCAAATCCCTCTCCCGCAACCAATTCAATTTTTTATCGAATTAAATATATTTTCACACACATCACGAGCAGTATCAGGATTGATTGTAATATACTTTTGAGTCACTTCTATACTTGTATGACCTAAAGTATGAGAAACCTTTTCTATGGGTATTTCAAGATGATTTATAGAGTATGTTCCTATCAAGTGCCTTATATCGTGTATTCTTGTATGTGGTAGA
>Ga0256914_1001417_pt1 | contig 21638 bp, 23 predicted proteins | sample HulkmetaG_FD_191571 | JGI IMG/M metagenome (GOLD analysis project Ga0256914, IMG submission 191571) | Hydrothermal chimney microbial communities from Main Endeavour vent field at the Juan de Fuca Ridge, Pacific Ocean - Hulk | ecosystem: Environmental > Aquatic > Marine > Hydrothermal vents ... | reverse complement strand
GCACTACAAGACCCACTAAATACATATATGCAATAACTTTTTTGTACTCTTAATTTGGTACTCTAGATATTAGATTACCAATTTAGAGAGTACTAAGATATGTAACCTTTATACCCATTATCTATATCCGATATTTGTAACAATACACCAATAGTTACTTATGCTAATATATTTGTGTAACTTAGAGTTACAATTTTCTTTTAAAATATAATAAATATTGCTACTTAAATAGTTACTTTACATATAACCTGATAAACTGTTTTCATAATAATTAAAATCGGAGGTTACTTAAATGTCATTACCAAAAATTATATGGTCAAAAATTGATGAGGCGCCAGCACTGGCTACTTACTCTTTGTTACCAATTGTAAATAAATTTACACAAGCAGCAGGAGTAGAAGTTGTTACTAGCGATATCTCATTGGCAGGTAGAGTACTTGCAGCTATGGGTCTTGCAGAAGATGAATTAAGCAAATTAGGAGAGGTTGTACTACAGCCTGATGGAAATATTATTAAGCTTCCAAATGTTTCTGCATCTATTGGTCAGTTAAAAGATTGTATTGCTGAATTACAAGGGCAAGGTTTTGATATTCCTAACTTCCCTGAAAACCCACAAACTGATGAGGAGAAAGCTCTTCGTTTAAAATATAACACTTGTCTTGGTTCGGCAGTTAACCCAGTATTAAGAGAGGGTAACTCAGATAGAAGAGCAGCAAAAGCTGTTAAGAAATTTGCGCAAAATAACCCACACAGACTTAAGCCATTTGCAGAGAATTCAAAAGCTTATGTTGCACACATGGCTGGTGATGGAGACTTTTATGGAAATGAAAAGTCTGTTACTATGGAAAAAGGTCAAAAGGTAACAATTGCATTAAATGGCAAAGAACTAACTACGATAGAAGCACTTGATGGCGAAGTATTAGATGGTACATTTATGTCTGTTGCTAAACTTAAAGCATTTATCGCTAAGAGTATTGAAGATGCAAAAGCAAATGGTGTTTTATGGTCTATTCACCTTAAAGCTACAATGATGAAAATCTCTGATCCAATTATGTTTGGTCATGCATTTACTGTATTTTTTCAAGAGGTATTCGATAAGTATGCAGATACTTTTGCGGAGTTAAAAGTTAATCCAAATCTTGGTATGAGCGACCTAGAGAAGAAGATTGCAGGACACGCTAAAGAGGCAGAGATTAAAGCTGCATTCCAAGCTGTAGTAGAGAGCGACAATCCAGAGATTGCAATGGTAGATAGCGATGCTGGTAAGACTAACTTTAATGCATCTAACGATGTTATTATTGATGCTTCTATGCCTGTTGTTGTAAGAGAGGGTGGTAAGCAGTGGAACAGAAATGGTGATGCTGTAGAGTGTGTTGCTGTAATTCCAGATAGCACATATGCAATGTTCCACGAAGAGATGGTAGCTGATTGTGTTAAGAATGGTCAGTACGATGTAACTACAATGGGTACAATGCAAAATGTTGGTCTTATGGCACAAAAAGCAGAAGAGTATGGTTCTCACCCAACTACATTTGAACTAGCAGAAGCTGGAACTGTTACAGTAACTGCTCAAGATGGTACAGAGTTAATGAGTTTCGAGTGTGAAGCTGGCGATATTTGGAGAATGAGTAGAGCTAAAGATATTCCTATTAAAGATTGGATTAGACTTGCAGTAGAGCGTGGTCAGATAGAGCAAATACCTGTAATTTTCTGGTTAGATAAAAACAGAGCTCACGATGCACAGATGATTAAAAAAGTAGAAAAATACCTTCCTGAGTTTAATACAGAAGGACTTGATATTCAGATTATGGATGTAACAAGTGCTACTAGATTTACAAACGAAAGAATTAGAAGAGGCGAAAATACTATTGCAGTTACTGGAAATGTATTAAGAGACCACTTAACTGATATGTACCCAATTTTGGAGCTTGGAACATCTGCTAAGATGCTTTCTATTGTTCCTCTATTAGCTGGTGGTGGATTGTATGAGACTGGTGCTGGTGGATCTGCTCCTAAGCATGTTGACCAATTCTTAAAAGAGGGTCACTTAAGATGGGATAGCCTTGGAGAGTTTTTAGCACTTGCAGAGAGCTTAAGATTTATTGGTCAAAAGCACTCAGACGAGAAGCTTGCTGCACTTACAGCTGCACTTGACATTGCAAATGAGGGTTACTTAGATAACAACAAAGCTCCAAGTAGAAAATGTGGTGAGCCAGATAACAAAGCTAGTCACTTCTATGTAGCTATGTATTGGGCAGATGCACTTGCAAATGGAAGCAATGCAGAATTAGCTCAGAAGTTTGCACCAGTAGCAAAAGCACTTAAAGAGAACGAAGCAAAAATTATTGAAGAGCTTTTAGCTGTTGAGGGTAAAGCTCAAGATATTGGTGGATATTTCCACCCTAATGATGAGTTGGCAGAAAAAGCAATGAGACCTTCGGCTACGCTAAACTCTATTATTGATTCAATATAATCTAATAATTCTAAAAGTAAACAGATAGTGTAAATTATCTGTTAAATTTAGCCCTCTTAAGGGCTAATTACTACCTAATAATATATAATAACAAAGTACTTTAGCCTACATATAGACAAAGAGAGTTAAGAACTTTTAGAAGTTTTTATCTGTCTTGTTAGTAGTTTAAAGTGCAATTTAAAAGGAGTCTATATGGAAAAGAAAAGAGGTAAAAAAGTAACAATTATTGGTGCTGGCAATGTTGGTGCAACAGTTGCATACTCTTTAGCAATGAAAGGAATTTGCCACGAAGTAGTGCTAAGAGATAGAAATCCAGATATATCTAAAGGAAAAGCTTTAGATATGAGTCAAGCTGCAAATGCTGCAAGAATGCACACAGTAGTAACAGTAGCAGAGCATGCAGAGCAGATGAAAGATAGTGATGTAGTTGTAATTACAGCTGGAAGTCCAAGAAAACCAGGTATGAGTAGAGATGACCTTTTAATGATAAATGCAGAGATTACAAAAGAGGTTATTCAAGATGTAAAAAAATATGCTCCTGATTCTATAATAATTATGGTTTCTAATCCACTTGATGTAATGACATATGTTGCACTTAAAGAGTCTGGTTTTCCAAAAGAGAGAGTTATTGGAATGGCAGGAATTTTAGATAGCGCAAGAATGGCTCACTTTATTTATGAAAAAATTGGCTATGGTGCTGGACAAATTAGAGCATCTGTAATGGGTGGTCATGGCGATACTATGGTTCCACTACCTAAGTTTTCAACTGTAGCTGGTGTTCCTTTATCTGATATTTTAAGTAAAGATGAGATTACAGAAATTGTAGAGAGAACACAAAACGGTGGTGCAGAGATTGTAGGTTATTTAAAAACTGGTAGTGCATATTACGCACCTGCTAAATCTACAGCAATTATGGTAGAGGCTATCTTAAAAGATACTAAGCAAATTCACCCTTGTGCAGTATTTTTAGATGGTCACTATGGATATAGCGATGTTGTATCTGGTGTTCCTGTTGCTCTTGGTGCTAATGGTGTAGAGAAGCTATTTGAGATGACATTAAATGACGATCAAAAGAGCAGATTTGCACATAGCGTTGCATCGGTAAAAGAGATGATAGATGTTCTTAAAGAGAAGAATTTTTTTGATAACTAAAAAAGGATTATAATGAGAGTAGTTGAGTTTGAAGATGTAGTAACTGCTATTAAAAATATGATAAAAGTTACTGCTACAAATTTGCCAGAAGATACGCTTAGTGCACTACAAGAGGCGTACGATAACGAAAAATCAGAAGTTGCAAAAGAGGTTATTGCTCAGCTTTTAGAGAATGCTAAAATTGCAAAAGACGAAGAGCGTCCACTGTGCCAAGATACTGGACTTGCAGTATTTTTTGTGCGTGTTGGCGAAGAGGTGCAAATTAATGGTGGTACACTAAGAGAAGCTATTAATAGAGGTACCGAGCTAGGATACGAAGAGGGGTACTTAAGAGCATCAACTTGCGAGCCATTTAGCAGAGCAAACCTAAAAGATAAAATAGGCTATAACCTACCTGCCATTATACATTTTGATTTAGTAGAGGGCGATAAGATAGATATTGAGTACGCTGCTAAAGGTGGCGGTAGCGAGAATGTTAGCCGTGCTCGTGTTTTCCCGCCAGCTGCTGGAAAAGATGGTATTGTTGAGTATGTTAAAGAGGTAATTAGTGATGCTGGCGGAAACCCATGCCCTCCAATTACTGTTGGTGTAGGTATTGGTGGAACATTTGAGAAAGCTTGTATAAGCTCTAAGCATGCGCTATTTAGAGATGTTGGTACTAAAAATCCAGATCCTGAGATGGATGAGCTAGAGCAGATTATTTTAACCGAGGTTAATAAGCTTGGAATTGGTGCAATGGGAATGGGCGGAACAAAGACTGCACTTGCTGTTCATATAGAGTCTAATCCTTGCCATATCGCATCTTTGCCAGTTAGTGTTAATGTACAGTGTCATAGTTCTAGACATGCACATATTACAATTTAAGGGGTTTAAATGGCAACATACAATTTAACAACACCTCTAAAAGAGGAAGATACAAGAGTACTAAAAGCTGGAGATGTAGTAAACTTAACTGGAGTTATATATACTGCAAGAGATGCAGCGCACAAGAAGTTAGTAGACTTAATAGAAGCTGGCAAAGAGTTGCCTTTTGATTTAGAAGGTAGTGTTATATACTTTGTTGGGCCAACACCTCCAAAGCCAGGCGACCCAATAGGAAGTGCTGGGCCAACTACAAGTTATAGAATGGATAGTTTCTCTCCAACGATGTTAAAGAATGGCTCTAAAGGAATGATAGGTAAGGGTAAAAGAAGCCAAGAGGTTAAAGATGCTTGTAAAGAGTATGGCGGAATTTATTTTGGGGCAACTGGTGGTGCAGGTGCACTACTTGGTAAAAGAATTAAATCTGCCGAGGTTATAGCATACCCAGAATTAGGGCCTGAGGCTGTAAGAAGATTAGAGGTAGAGGGCTTTCCTGTAACTGTAATTAACGATACTCATGGTAATGATCTTTATCAAATGGGTAGAGAGCAGTTTGAGGTTAAAGATTAATTTAGAGTCAATTGACTCTAAATAGATAAGCATACAATCCATTACCATTTTCTACATTAGATATAAGCTCTTTTGACTCTATAGTTAGATTTAAATCTTTTGCAACTGCTTCTGTAGCACTTGTACTATTAATTGTAATATTGTGCTCATATTTTTTAACTATATCTTTTAATTGTTGCCAAATATTTAGATAATTTTTTATAAATTTAGACTCTATATTTATAATTTTTAATTTATCAAAATCTAAAAGCAAAGACTCTACTGTAGCAATTGCGCCATTTGTGTAGCCATTATACGATAGATATAGAGACTCTAGAAGTTTTTGAATTATAGTATTGTATAATTTTAACTCATCGTTATTTAAAGCTGATTCTTGAGTAATATATAATGACTCTAAAGCTCTATAAAGCCATATTGTTAAAGCACTTGTATTTGTAGTTGAGCTTAAATTTTCTAGTAGTAAAATATAACTACCTTCTTTAAGAGTTTGGCTATCGATATCGTAAATTGATTCTACAACTTTTGTATCTTTTTTACACTCTTTTGTAGCATCTATTAATAGATTTTTTGTATCGTTTAGAATATGTGTATTTAGTAATTTAAAGTTATCTTTTTCTAGATGTTGCTTTATATTAGTTTGTGTTAAAAACTCTTTAATATTTTTATACTTTATACTCTTTTTATTGTAACCAATACTCTTAAGATAGCAGTTAATACCACCTTGTAGCCCTTGATATCTTTTAAAAATATAGTAGTTGCTCTCTTTGTTAGATAGAACCTCTAGATAATTCATATATTTATTTGGTTTTATGCTCTCTATTGGTGTAATTGAAGTAAATATTACTCTAGATATTAACCTATTTTGTGCATTCTTAATACTATCTTGTAAAATCTCTTTTGTGCCAAATTTATAGAATGTATCCTCTTTTAGGTAGTTAATGGAGTTAGTTGGTGTATATATTTTTATTATTGCGGTAGCTCCACTGTTACATGCTTTAAATTTAGTATTAAATTTTACTCTAGTAACTTCGCTACTACTAAGTGTTAAAGAGTTATCAACTAGCGCTAAAGAGCCATCTGTTACCTCTATTTTAAATGTAGTATTTTTATAGTTTTTTAATTTAAATAGCTCGTTAGGAAGTAGAGATAATTTATATATTTTATATTTTTTGTTATCTGGCGCAGATATAAGTGTTAAGTTAGAGTTGCCACTGCTATCTTGATTGCTCTGTATTAATTCGTTTAGTGTTATACCAAGGGTTGAAGCAATATTTATAAGCGTAGATATAGTGGGGTTTGAGCGCCCCTCTTCTAGCCCAAAAAGTGTAGATTTTGATATATTAGCATCGTTAGCTAATTTAGAGAGCGAAATTTTGTTTAGTAATCTGTGGTATTTAATTTTTGAACCTATATTTGTTATTTTATTTTCTATTGTTTTCATCTATTATCCCAATTTATCTTAGTTTTATTAAAAAGCCTACAGCAGGCGCTTTGATTGCAATTATATTATACCAATAATGCATTTGTGGATATAAAAAAATAACTATATGAAATATGAGTTTAGATATAATAATAAAACTACTATAAAAGTAAATAGTATTCATAATTTAAGGAATAAAAATGTTTATCGATAAAGTTGAACTTACTGTAAGTTCAGGTAAAGGTGGAGCGGGTTGTGTTTCGTTTCATACAGAGAAATTTGTTACAAAAGGTGGACCAGATGGTGGAGATGGCGGAAGAGGAGGCTCTGTATTTTTTAAAGTAGACGCAAATACAGATACACTCTCTTATTACCGTGGTAAACGCCATCTAAAAGCAAAAAACGGAAGACCTGGAGAGGGTAGAAAGAGATTTGGTAAAAAGGGCGAAGACTTAACTCTAACAGTGCCACCAGGAACGCAAGTAATAGATGCGCTAAGTGGAGAAGTGCTGTTAGATTTACTAGAAGATAAAACTGTAATAGAGTTTTTACATGGTGGTAAAGGTGGGCTAGGAAATGTGCACTTTAAAGGCCCAACTAACCAAAGGCCAACATATGCACAACCTGGATTACCTGGAGTTATTAAAGAGATTAGACTAGAGCTTAAATCTATTGCAGATGTTGGTTTAGTAGGGTTTCCAAATGTTGGTAAATCTACACTTATATCGTCGCTATCTAATGCTAGGCCAGAGGTTGCAAATTACGAATTTACAACCCTAACACCAAAGCTAGGTGTTGTGCAAATTAGCGAGTATGAGTCGTTTTTAATGGCGGATATTCCTGGTATTATAGAGGGTGCAAGTGATGGTAGAGGTTTAGGGTTAGATTTTTTAAGACACATAGAGAGAACAAAAACACTACTCTATTTAATAGATGCAACAAACTACAGAGAGATGAAGTATCAGCTAGAAGCCCTTAAAGAGGAGATAAATAGATACTCTGACTCACTAAGTAAAAGAGCGTATGCAATTGCAATAACAAAAATAGATGCAGTAGTTGATGATGAGCTAAATAGCAAAATAGATGAGTTCTTTAGAGATATTAATGTAGAGACAAATAATAAGTGTAGCCTCTTTAGTGCAACTAAAAATCTAAGCTCATACCTGCAAGATAAAGAAGATTGGGAAGACTTTGACTACTCTAAACCGATATTTGTATTGCCTATATCTTCTGTATCTAGAGTAAATTTAGATGCATTAAAGTTTTTATTATTTAAATTAGTAAAGAGTAAAAAAGAGGAAGAGTAATTGAAAAGAGTTGTAATTAAAGTTGGCTCTCATGTTTTAACAGAGGGTGGAAAGATTGCATTAGAGCGTTTGGGTAATTTAGTAGATTTAATTGCTAAGCTTCATATTAGTAATAAAGAGGTTATATTAGTTAGTTCAGGCGCAGTAGCAGCCGGGTTTACAAAGATATCTATAGATAGAACTAAAGTGGAACAAAAGCAAGCATTAGCAGCAATAGGGCAACCACTTTTGCTAAAGCACTATCAGGATGCATTTGATAAGTTTAATATTATAACAGCGCAAGTTCTATTAACAGCAGACGATTTTGACTCTAGAAAAAGAACCAAATACGCTAAAGGTGCAATAGATACTCTACTTAAAAACAAAATTGTACCAATTATAAACGAAAATGATGTAACAGCTACAGAAGAGCTACTATTTGGCGATAACGATAGACTCTCGGCTCATGTAGCCTACTTTTTAGATGCAGATATTTTAATTATTTTATCAGATATAGATGCATACTATACTGACGATCCGCACAAAAATACTAATGCAAAGCCTCGTAAAGTAGTTAATACACTTAGCCAAAATGAGTTAGTTGCTACATCTACTCCTAATGGCGAGTTTGCAACAGGTGGTATTGTTACAAAACTACAAGCTGCTAACTTTTTACTACAAAGAGGTAAATCTATGTTTTTAGCAAGCGGATTTAACCTAAAAGATGTAGAGAGTTTTGTAGTAGATAATAATCATAATGGTGGAACACTATTTATAAAGGAAGAAGATGATTAATGTTGTATATATGGGTACGCCAGAGTATGCAAAAATTATACTAGATGCTTTAATTAAAGATAGTGAAATTAATGTAAACTTAGTACTAACACAGCCAGACCGCCCAGTTGGTAGAAAAAAGGTTTTAACTCCACCACCAGTTAAAGAGTTGGCACAAGAGTTTAATATAGATGTTTTGCAGCCAAATAGGTTAAGAGATAGCGGTATTAAAGAGGCTATAGAGAGTATAAAGCCAGACTTTATTATAGTTGCAGCATATGGGCAAATTTTGCCTAAAGAGATTTTAGATATTGCTCCATGTATTAATTTGCACGCATCTATATTACCATTTTATAGAGGTGCATCACCTATACAGAGTGCATTTTTAAACGACGATTTATATAGTGGTGTTACTGCTATGCTAATGGATGAGGGGTTAGATACTGGTGATATTTTGGCATTTAAATATATTAAAACAAAAGATGCACCGCTTCTTCCACTAATGACTCAAGAGTTAAGCACACTTGCAGCAGATTTAACAATAAGTGTTATTAAGAATTTTGATGCAATTAATCCAATGCCTCAGCTTAATGCAATATCGTCTAATTGCAAAAAAATTCGTAGAGCAGATGGACTAGTAGATTTTACTAATGCAAATGCTCTGTATAAAAAATATTGCGCATTCTTTGGCTGGCCAGGAGTCTTTTTAGAGAGTGGCCTAAAGCTTAGTGATATTAGTTTAGTTAGTACTAGTACAAGCCATTTAGCTGGCGAGGTAGTAGAGATAAAAGAGAACTCAGTAGTTGTTGGCTGCACTATTGGTTCGCTTGAGATTGCTACAATACAGCCACCATCTAAGGCTAAAATGAGTGCAAAAGCTTATATAACTGGTAAAAGGGTAAGTGTTGGAGATACGCTACTTTGATAAATTAGAATCTACCCAAAAGTACTTAATACAGCAGGTAAAAGAGGCTAAAGTAACTACAGAGCTTGCAGTTGTTGCAAAAGAGCAAATTACTGGTGTTGGTAGCAGAAATAACAGCTGGCAAACTAATAGGGGTGATTTGACTTTCTCTTTTGTAGTCGAGAGAGACTCTTTACCTAAAGATTTGCCAATTAGTTCTGCTTCGATTTTTTTTGCATTTATAATGAAGCAAATTTTACACGAATATGACAAAAACTGTTGGTTAAAATGGCCTAATGATATCTATATAAAAAACAAAAAAGCGGGTGGTATTGTTACACAACTTTTAAAACAGCACTTAGTTGTGGGAATAGGGATAAATATAACCAATTCAAATAGTAATTTTGCAAAATTCGATAAGATAAAAAATGTAGAAAATATGTTAACTTCATATTTTATGCTATTAAAAAATTCTAAAAATTGGCAGGAAGTTTTTAGCAAATATAAGATAGAATTTGAAAAGCAAAAAAGTTTTAGCGTGCATATTAAAGGTAAAAAAACAACTTTAAAAGATGCCAAGTTGTGCGATGATGGCGCACTATTAGTAAATAATGAAAGGATATATAGCTTAAGATGAGTGAAGTAATAAGCATAGCCAACCAAAAGGGTGGTGTAGGAAAAACAACAACAGCTGTAAATCTTGCTGCCTCTTTATCGAAAGAGGGTAAAAGAGTGTTGCTAATAGATGCAGATCCACAAGCAAATGCAACTACAAATTTAGGTTTCCAAAGAAGCGATTACGAGTTTAATATATATCATGTACTAATAGGGAATAAAGAGCTAAACGATATTATAGTTAGTACAGAATTTAAAAAGTTAGATTTAGCACCATCTAATATTGGTTTAGTTGGAATCGAAAGAGAGTTCTACGATAAAAAGAATAAAAACAGAGAGCTAATTTTAAAGAAAAAAATAGAGAAAGTAAGAGATAGCTACGACTATATTATTATAGATTCTCCACCAGCACTTGGACCAATAACAATTAACGCACTTGGTGCTTCTGATTCTGTTATTGTTCCTATACAGTGTGAATATTTTGCACTAGAGGGGCTAGCGCAGCTAATGAACACAATAGGATTAATAAGAAAGTCTATAAATCCTAAATTAAAAATTAAAGGTTTCTTGCCTACTATGTACTCTGGGCAAAACAACCTCTCAAAGCAGGTTTTAGCCGATTTAGAGAGACACTTTAAGGACTCTTTATTTAAAAATAAGAAAAATTACATTGTTGTTCCAAGAAATGTAAAAATAGCAGAGAGTCCAAGCTTTGGAGAGCCTGTTATTACATATGCTGCAAAATCTAAAGGTTCGCAAGCTTACAAGGCGCTAGCAACTGCAATTATTAAAAGTAGATAACTATGGCTAAAAAGAGTGGCTTAGGTAGAGGTTTAGGAGCTATATTAGACGAAATAGGCTCTAACTATGAGAGCGAATATAATGAAGCAGTAAAAGATAGCTCTAGTGAGTTAGTTGCCGATATAGAGATTAACTCAATAGAGCCCAATCCATACCAACCAAGAAAACACTTTGATAAAGATAGACTTTTAGAGTTATCTAACTCTATTAAAGAGCACGGGCTACTGCAGCCAATAGTTGTAATTAATCACGAAGACAGATATATTCTAATAGCAGGCGAGAGAAGATTAAGAGCATCTAAACTTGCAAAGTTTGATACAATTAAAGCAATTGTAGCAGATATAGAGCTAGATGAGCTTAGACTTAGAGAATTAGCTCTAATAGAGAACATTCAAAGAGAGAATCTAAATGCTGTAGAGCTTGCAAACTCATATAAAGAGTTAATAGAGGTACACGAAATTACACATGATGAGCTATCAAACATTGTGCATAAGAGTCGTTCACAAATTACTAATACTTTAAGACTTCTTAACTTAGATGAGTATGCGCAAGCTGCAATTATTGATAACAGAATATCTCAAGGTCATGCTAAAGTTTTAGTTAGTTTACCAAAAGAGAAACAGAAATTATTAGTAGATACTATAGTTGGTCAGAAGTTAAGTGTTAGAGAGGTAGAGGCTATTGCTAAAAACTTAAGAGAAGACAAAACTAAACCAATTAAAGATGCAATTAAGCCACAATCTTTTAAAATTTCTAAAGAAAAAATTAAACAAATTCAAGAAGTGTTACCTTTTGATATTAAGGTAAAAAAAGCAAGTGTAGAGATATTACTCGATTCAGAAGATAAATTAGATAAATTTATATCCTTTATTACTAAAACAGCTAAAAATTAACCCCTATTTAAATGCTAAAATGCTAAAATTGCGCATATTTTTATAGGAGGGCAAATGCTAACACTGTCACCATCGTTAATGCTGATTGTTTTGCTACTATTTATAGGCTTAATTGTCTATTTAGATAAAGCACTATATCAGCCAATAATTAACTTTATGGATCAGCGTGATATGACTATTGCTAAAGACGCTAAAGAGTCGCAAGAGCTTTCTAGTAGTGCTGATGAGTTACTACAAGAATCTACTGCGATTTTAGATAGCGCCAAGCAAGAGGCAAATGCGTTGCGTCAAGCTGCAATTGATGAAGCTAATAGTGAATCAGAAAAATTGTTAAATAGCAAAGAGGCAGAGCTTGAAAAAGCTTACGAAGAGTTTACTAAGAAATTAGAAGAGGAGAAAGAAGAACTTAAAAATGGTCTTTTATCTCAAGTTCCTCTAATTAAAGAGTCTCTTAAAGCTAAATTTTCTCAGCTATAAGGATTAAGATATGAGTAAATATTTTAAAGTAATGGCAATACTAGCAATTCCAGCAATGCTGTTAGCTAGTGGCGACAATAAAATGGCAGAGCAATATTTAGAGCTTACAGGGCGTGCAACTGATTTTGGTCCTAGAGTTTTTAACTTTACACTTTTAGTTGCGCTACTTTATTATCTTTTAGCTAATCCTTTAAAAGATTTTTTAAAGGGTAGAAGTGACTCGATTGCTTCTGAATTAGCAGAGATTGAAAAGAGAAGACAAGCTTCTAAAGATGCAAAAGTTGAAGCAGAGCAAGAGCTTGAAAGTTCTAAAGCAAAAGCTAAAGATATTGTAAAAGATGCTAAAGCAGAGATATCTATTATTAAAGATAAAATTGCTAAGCAAACAGAGCAAGAGTTAGTTACACTTGATAAAGTTTCTACAGAAAAGATGGATATAGAGAAAAGAAAGCTTCTAAAAGAGACAACTCTTAACATCTTAAACGAAAATATCGGTAGCGATGACATACCTTTAGATGCTTCTAAGATTGTAAATATTGTAACAAAAGAGGTGGCGTAATGGGTATGCTAGTAGCAAAAAAATATGCTAAAGCTCTTTTAGAGCTAGATGGTATCTCTTTAACTGATGTTCAAGAGCAGATAGCTGCAATCGCTGAAGTAATAAACTCAGATAGTAGTGTTAAGAGTTTCTTAGAATCACCATTAGCTAAAAACAGTGCAAAGTTTAGTGCAATTATTGAACCACTTAAAGATAAATTAGATGGTAAAGTTTTAGCTCTATTGGATTTAATGGCTACTAAAGGTAGATTATCTTTAATTCCAGAGCTAAGTTCTATTTTATCTAAAGAGATGATGATTAAGAGCAATAAATTTACTGGTTTAATAGAGAGCAATGATGATATAGATGATACACTAAAAGAGAAGTTAGAGAAAAAACTAGCATCTTATAGTGGAGCAGATATAGAGTTAAATGTTAAAAAGAGTGATATAGATGGTGTTAAGGTGGAAGTTAGCGATTTAGGTTTAGAGCTTAACTTCTCAAAAGAGAGTGTTAAAAGAGCTCTATTAGAGCATATTCAAAAAGCACTATAAGTTAGATTACGAAAAAGGAGAATTTGTGGCTACAAAACTACAAGCAGACGAAATTAGCTCTTTGATAAAAGAGAGAATTGAAAATTTTGAAATTAAAGTTGATATTAATGAGGTTGGTAAAGTAGTTTCTATTGGTGATGGTATTGCTAAAGCTTATGGTTTAAGTAATGTTATGGCTGGAGAGATGGTAGAGTTTGAAAACGGAATTAAGGGTATGGTACTAAACCTTGAAGAGTCAAGTGTTGGTATTGTTGTTCTTGGTGAGTTTGAAGCTATTAGAGAAGGTATGAGTGTTAAGAGACTTGGGCAACTTCTTAAAATTCCAGTAGGTGAAAACTTAGTAGGAAGAGTAGTTAACCCACTTGGTGAGCCAATTGATGGTAAAGGTCCAATTGAAGCTTCTGATCACAGATTTGTTGAAGAGAAAGCTCCTGGTATTATGGATAGAAAATCTGTACACGAGCCACTACAAACTGGTATTAAAGCGATTGATGCACTTGTTCCTGTTGGTCGTGGACAAAGAGAGCTTATTATTGGTGATAGACAAACTGGTAAAACTACACTTGCAATTGATACAATTATTAACCAAAAAGGTCAAGATGTAATTTGTGTATATGTTGCTATTGGTCAAAAGCAATCTACTGTTGCAACTTTAGTTCAAAAGTTAGAAGAAGCTGGTGCAATGGATTATACAATTATTGTTAACGCTGGTGCATCTGATCCATCTGCATTACAATTCTTAGCTCCATATGCTGGTGTTACTATGGCTGAGTACTTTAGAGATAGTTCAAGACATGCAGTTATTTTCTATGATGACTTATCTAAGCATGCAGTTGCATACAGAGAGATGTCTCTAATTTTAAGAAGACCTCCAGGTAGAGAGGCTTACCCAGGTGATGTATTCTATCTACACTCAAGACTTCTTGAAAGATCTGCAAAAGTTAGTGATGCTTTAGGTGCTGGTTCAATTACAGCATTCCCAATTATTGAGACACAAGCTGGAGATGTATCTGCATATATTCCAACAAATGTTATCTCTATTACTGATGGACAAATTTTCCTTGAGACTGACCTATTTAACTCAGGTGTAAGACCAGCGATTAATGTTGGTTTATCAGTTTCTCGTGTTGGTGGTGCTGCTCAGATTAAAGCTACTAAGCAAGTTGCTGGTACACTAAGACTTGACCTTGCAGCGTTCCGTGAGCTTCAGGCATTTGCACAGTTTGCTAGTGATCTAGATGAGTCTAGTAGAAATCAACTTGAGCGTGGTCAGAGAATGGTTGAGCTTCTTAAGCAGCCTCCATACTCTCCAATTGCTATTGAGAAGCAAGTTATTGCTCTTTATGCAGGTACAAGAGGTTTCTTAGATGATTTACCAGCTTCTGCAATTAATAAATTCGAGCAAGAGTTCTATACATTTGTAGATGCTAAGTACTCTAACATTTTAGATGCTATTAGAGATAGTAAAAAACTTGATGATTCAACAGAGGAAGAGCTTAAAAAAGCAATTGAGGACTTTAAATCTCAATTTAGCGCTTAAGAAAAGGCTAAGATATGGCTAATTTAAAAGAGATACAAAGAAAGATAAAGAGTGTTAAAGGGACTCAGAAGACTACAAGAGCAATGAAGCTTGTATCTTCTGCTAAACTTAGACGCGCCGAGCAAGTTGCTAAGGCATCTAAAGCTTATGCTCTTAAAATTACAGAGATGATGCAAGAGATATCTGCAAATATGGCAAAATCTAACGAAGAGATTGATAGTCCATATTTTAAGACTCAAAAAGAGCCTAAAGTAGTAGATATTGTTGCTATAACATCTGATAAAGGTCTTTGTGGTGGTTTTAACTCTCAGACAATTAAAAGAGTTAATACTATGATCGAAGAGTATGAAGCAAAAGGTGTAAAGGTAAGAGTTAGAGCTATAGGTAAAAAGGCAATAGCATTTTATAAGTTCCAAAATAGAGAGCTTTTAAATGAGATTGCAGATTTAAGCTCTGCTCCTGATTACAGTAAAGCTGCAGAGTTTATAAAAGAGGTAGTAGAGTCATATTTAAATAATGAAACTGATAAAGTGATTATTGTGCATAATGGATATGTAAATATGATTACTCAAGAGGTAAGAGTAGATAATATTCTACCACTTGATCCTAGCGATTTTGTAGCTGATGCAGTTTCTACATCAGAATTAGAGATGGAGCCAGATGATGACTCTTTATTAGAGGAGTTAATTAATAGATATATTGAGTATACAATATACTATGCATTAATAGACTCTTTAGCAGCTGAGCATGGTGCTAGAATGCAAGCTATGGATTCTGCAACAAGCAATGCAAAAGAGATGGTAAATAATTTAACAGTGGCTTATAACAAAGCAAGACAAGAAGCAATTACAACAGAGCTGATAGAGATTATCAGTGGTGTTGAGTCGATGAAATAAAAAAAGGGGTATAGATGATAGGTAAAATTATTCAAGTAATGGGACCAGTTGTTGATGTTGAATTTAGCGACTACCTTCCAGAGATAAATGAAGCATTAGAGACTACAATAAACTTAGATGGTGTAGAGCAAAGATTAGTATTAGAAGTTGCAATTCAATTAGGTGATGGTCGTGTAAGAACAATTGCAATGGACATGAGTGAAGGTCTAGTAAGAGGACAAGAAGTTAAAGCAACTGGTGGACCAATTAAAGTTCCAGTTGGTGAAGAGGTTCTTGGAAGAATCTTTAATGTTATTGGTGAAGCTATTGATAATGGCGAAGCTGTTAATGCTAAAGAGGAGTGGTCAATTCATAGAACACCACCTACACTAGAAGAGCAAAGTACTAAAACAGAAGTATTCGAAACTGGTATTAAGGTAGTTGACCTACTTGCACCATATAATAAAGGTGGTAAAGTTGGGCTATTTGGTGGTGCTGGTGTTGGTAAAACAGTTATTATTATGGAGCTTATTAACAACGTTGCAATGAAGCACAGTGGTTTCTCTGTATTTGCGGGTGTTGGTGAAAGAACAAGAGAAGGTAACGACCTTTACGAAGAGATGAAAGAGTCTAATGTACTTGATAAAGTTGCTTTATGTTATGGTCAAATGAGTGAACCTCCAGGGGCAAGAAACAGAATTGCATTAACTGGTCTTACAATGGCTGAGTATTTCCGTGATGCTAAAGGTCTTGATGTACTTATGTTTATCGATAATATCTTTAGATTTGCTCAATCAGGTGCTGAGATGTCTGCACTTCTTGGTCGTATTCCTTCAGCTGTTGGTTACCAACCTACACTTGCAAGTGAGATGGGTAAGCTACAAGAGAGAATTACATCAACTAAGAGTGGTTCAATTACTTCTGTTCAAGCTGTTTATGTACCAGCGGACGACTTAACTGACCCAGCTCCAGCTTCTGTTTTTGCTCACTTAGATGCAACGACAGTACTTAACAGATCTATTGCAGAAAAGGGTATTTACCCAGCGGTTGATCCACTAGATTCTACTTCTAGAATGCTTGATCCAAATATTATTGGGCAAGAGCATTACGAAGTTGCTCGTGGTGTACAAGCTATTTTACAAAAGTATAAAGACCTTCAAGATATTATTGCAATTCTTGGTATGGATGAGCTTAGTGAAGAAGATAAAAACACTGTTGAGAGAGCAAGAAAAATTGAGAAGTTCTTATCTCAACCATTCCATGTTGCAGAAGTATTTACAGGAAGCCCTGGTGTTTATGTAACACTAGAAGATACTATTGCTAGCTTTAAAGGTGTATTAGAGGGTAAATATGATGACCTACCTGAAGCAGCATTCTATATGGTAGCTGGTATTGATGAAGCTATTGCAAAAGCAGAAAAATTAAAAGAGAAGGCTTCTTAAGTCTAAAGGATTCTTATGAGCAGTATTAAACTCGAAATAGTAACACCAGCTGGTGTTATTTATGATGGAGATGTTAAAGTTGTAACTCTTTGTGGAAAAGATGGTGAATTTGGTGTATTACCAGGTCATGCAGCTTTAGTTAGTCTTTTAGATGCTGGTTTAATCTCTGCAACAACTGATGATAATAAAGAGTTAGTTGTTGCTATTAATGGTGGTTACACTAAAGTATCAGAAGAAAAAGTTAGCTGTATTGTAGATGGTGCAGTATCGGTTAACGACGAAGAGGGTGAAATAAGTGAAAATATTGCAAAAGCAAAAGATTTATTAAAAAGTGCACAAAGTAGTGACACTACTATTGCTGCTGCAGTTAGTAAAATTGAATCGATTAAAAAGTAATTTATGAGTATTTCAGAATATTTCGCACAGAGTGGAGCAATAACTTTTATTGTTATTGCAACACTATCTTTCTATTTTATAGCTACATTAACAATTTTTATATACAGATATCGTACAATTAGTAGGCGTTTAAAAGTAGAGCAAGATGCTCTTTCTAAACTATATAAATCAGATGATAGAGCGCCAGATTCTAGCTCGATTCTTTATGGTTATGTAAATAGGTCAGATGGCAGTTTAGAGAAGATTTTTAAAGCTGCAATTAGTGATACAATTAGAGTATCAACTAAGGGGTTAACGCAACTCTCTATTATGGCTTCTACCTCTCCTTTTATTGGTCTATTTGGTACAGTTGTTGGTATATTAGATGCATTTAGCAGACTTGGTAACTTAAAGAGCGCTTCTTTGGCGGTAGTTGCACCAGCAATTAGCGAAGCTCTTATTGCTACAGCAGTAGGTATTTTTGTTGCTATATTTGCATACTCTTTTAACTTACTTCTTAAGAGAAAGGTATATGAGTTAAACTCGACACTAGAGTCTTCTGCAGAGATTTTAGTTAGCAGGAGTGAGTAGTGAATTGGGATGACGAACCAGATTTAAATATTACTCCTTTTGTTGATGTAATGTTGGTTTTAATGGCGATTTTAATGGTTACAGCTCCAACTATGACTTACGAAGAGAAGATAGATTTACCACAAGGTACACAATCTAAAGAGGTTCAAAAAGAGTCTACTATTACTATTAGAATGGATGCTAAAAAAAATATCTATTTTAAAAAAGATAGATTTACATTAAATAATTTTAGAGACTCTTTTATGCTTAAATCTAAAAACTTTAATATGAACTCGACAGTCTTTATTAGAGCAGATAAAAACTTAGCATATGGTGATGTTATTTTTTTGCTTAAAAGTGTTAAAGATGTTGGTTTTAATAAAGTCTCTTTAATTACAGAATGAATCGCTTAAAATTAGAAGCACTTGCTTCGTCTATTTTAATATACTTAATTGTTATTGTTTCGATTTTCTCTATAGTTATATACTCTCCTACTAAAGAGAAGTCTAAAAATTATGTAGAGAAAAAATCTGATGTTATAGAGGTATCTTTGGGCTCTCCTGTTAAAAAAAGTGCTACTAAAAGCAGTAAAACTAAAACTGCAAAAAAGAGTACCAAAAAGAGTAAAAAGAGAAAAAAAGTACCTAAAAAGGTTAGAAATATAACTAAAAAAAGCTCTAAAAAAGTAACTAAGAAACCAAGTAAAAAAAGAGTAAAAACTAAACCAAAAAAGAGTACAAAAAGTAGCAGTAAAAGCCATAGTAAAAAACCCTCTAAAGCTAGCTCTTTATTTAAAAACTTACCATCTAATATAAAAGATGATGCTCCTAATAAGCAAAGTAGTGGCAGTGCTGGTAAGAGCAATAAAAAGGTTAATAAGGGTAGGGGTGTTGTAAATAAATATTTTGCTAAGATACAATCTACTCTTAAAGGTTGGCCTGCGCAGAGTAATTTTGCTGGCGAGAAGGTAAAAGTGGAGTTAACTATATACTCTAGTGGATTGTTTGATTATAAGGTTTTATCTCGCTCTTTAAATCCTGAGTTTAATAGATCTTTAAAAGGTTATTTAGAACAGCTTAAAAAATTTGGTTTTGGTGCACACTCTAACCCTAAGCCGTATAAAATTATTGTTGAATTTATTGCAAAAGGGTAAAACTTTTTGCTAAACTAATACTAATTAATATAACTTTTAGTTGCTTCTTGATAAAATGAAGTATGTAATTTTAAGGAATTAGTATGAGATATCTATTATCAATTATGCTTTTTGTTACTTTTATATTTGCAGAGCAACCAGATGCGGTTATAAAGGTAGAGAAAGATGTTGACCAAAGAGCTTCGATAACAATTATTGCAGCAAATAGTGTAGAGCCAAAATTTAGAAAAGAGTTAAATAGACTATTTAAAGCAGACTTTAGCGTAAGTGGGCACTTTTTGGTTAAAGAAGGCAATGTAACAAGTGCAGCATTTTCTGCTTTGCCTATACAACTTGGTAGCTCTAGCGAATATACACTCTTATATAACTTTGCAAAAACTCCAAATGGTGGCGCAAGCTTAGATATAAAACTATTTAGAGGTAACCCTAAAAAGCAGATACTAAGCAAGAACTACGCAGTATCTAGATTAGAGAAATCTCCGTTTTTAGCACACAAGGCAGTTAGCGAAATAAATAAATTAGCAAAATTTCCAGCTATTGATTGGATAAACAGATATGTAGTGCTATCTAGATATACAGGTGCTAAAAAGACAGAGATTTTGCTTGCAGATTATACATTTACATACCAAAAAACAATTATTAAGAATGGTTTTAATATGTTTCCTAAGTGGGCAGACAAAGAGCAAAAAGTGCTATATTATAGCAACTACTCTGGCAAAAGAATTAAGTTATATAAGCTAAATATCTATACTGGAGTTAAGAGTTTAGTTACAACTTCTACAGGTATGTTAATATGCTCTGATGTTAGTAGAGATGGTAGCAAATTACTTTTAACTATGGCTCCCAATTCGCAGCCAGATATGTACTTATTTAGTGCTGGCACAGCTACAAAGTTAACAAACTTTAGCGGTATTGATGTTGGCGGTAAGTTTGCAGATAGCGAGCAAAGCATTGTTTTTGTATCTAACAGACTTGGCACACCAAATGTATTTAAGATGCCAATAGGTGGTGGTAGTGTTAATAAAATCGTTCACCACGGTACTAACAATGCTTCGGTAGATGCACATGAGGGGCAAGTTGTTTACTCTAGCAAAGAGAGCCGTAAATCTTATAATATCTACTTAACAGATAGCAGTGGCTCGCAAACTAGACCACTTACTAGTGGCGGGATTAATCAGTTTCCTAGATTTAGTAGAGATGGAAATATTGTAATGTATATAAAAAGAAGAAGTGGCGGTAACTCGATAGGGTTTATAAATATAAGTGCTAATAGAAGTGAGCTATTTAATATGGGTATTAGCAGAATTCAGTCTATAGATTGGTAGGAGAAGTTATGAAATTTAAGATTATATTATTGGCTATTTTAGCTGCTAGTTTTGCTTTTGCAGAGCAGTCTGTATATTCAGATAACGATTTTGTAGATAGCGAGGTTTTAGCTAAGAAAAATAGTAGAGAGATGTTTATGCTAAAACAGCAAATTTCTCAGTTAAAAGAGACACTAGAGGGCTTAAGAAGTATTATTAATGGGCAAAATAGCCAAATAGATCAGTTAAATCAAAAATTAAATGCTTCTGCAAACTTAGAAAAAGCACTTAACGAGCTATCTCAAAGAGTAGCAACGCTAGAGTCTAAGCCAGCACAAGTTATTAAAGAGGTTGCACAAGCACCTGCACAAGCTAATGTAGCAGAAGAAGAGAGTACTAAAAAGAGTAAAAATAAAACTAAGCCAGCTAAAGTAGAGAAGAAAATTAGCAGTAAAAAGCTATTTAAAGATGCGGTATTAAACTTTACAAAATCTAGATTAACAAAAGCTAATGGGCAGTTTAAAGAGTTACTTAAAAGGTCTTATAAGAGAGCATCGGTTAACTATTACTTAGGTGAGATTGCTTATAAAAAAGGCAGATATAAAGATGCAATATCATATTACCAAGCAAGTGCAACGCTAAATGAGAGTGCAAATTATATGGATAAACTTTTATTACACACAGCAATATCGCTAAATAAAAAAGGTAAAAACGCAGATGCAGATGTATTTTTTAATGCCGTAGTTAATGCGTACCCAAATAGTAGCTCTGCAAAAGAGGCAAAAAAGTATATTAAATAAATATTCTAAGCTAATTGTTATAGAAATTAGTTAAAATCTTTAATATATTTTAATTAAGGAATCTTATGGCAATTAAAGAAGAAAATAGTGTAGTAGCTATAGAGTACGAATTAACAGAAGCTGGTCAGAGTGAAATATTAGATACAAATAAGGGTGCTGAGCCTTTAGAGTTTATTATTGGTAAAGGGCAGCTAATTCCTGGTTTAGAGAAGCAATTAGTTGGTATGAGCGAGGGTGATAGCGCTGATATTTTAGTAAAAG
>Ga0256914_1001416_pt1 | contig 21657 bp, 21 predicted proteins | sample HulkmetaG_FD_191571 | JGI IMG/M metagenome (GOLD analysis project Ga0256914, IMG submission 191571) | Hydrothermal chimney microbial communities from Main Endeavour vent field at the Juan de Fuca Ridge, Pacific Ocean - Hulk | ecosystem: Environmental > Aquatic > Marine > Hydrothermal vents ... | reverse complement strand
CCTCTTTTATCTTTTTTACAGGTCCCCGAAGTATCAAGACCTCCATACAATTGTGGTGGTCTATGTGAATGTGGAGGGATGTTATTATTACCTCCAGGGCCTTATGCTGAATCTCGGTCATCTTCTGAGAAAGGTCACTTACATGATGATCATAAATAAGGGTAAGGGTACCTGTAACCTCCCTGTCCTCATCCTCCCATTCTTTATGGACCAATTCCTTTCTGATAAGATCCCTTATGGCCTCTGAACGGGTTTGATAACACCTCTCCTCACAAAGGCGATCAAACTTTTCCAAGAGATCAGAATCCAGAGAGACCCCAAATCTTATTGTCTGTCCCACTTTTATTCTCCCCTTAACAGAGTAAAATAATTAGACATAACCCTTCCCACTCCCCTTTGGGGAAAATTCATAAGGCTCCTTGTAATTAATTTTTATCCATATTGCAATCTCTTTGTATATTCCCATCTCCTGTTTGACTTTAAAGGGCAAAAAAACTAAAAAAATTCAAAAACGACCCTAAAGTTTTTCTCCCCTCTGCCGATAGGAAGATAGAGAAGGATTAAAAGGAGTAGAATGTGACCTCTGCCAAGATATTGAGTGTGATCCAAAAATATCATGACCAGCTTTCCAGGACAAAGAGGGCAGTGGTATTTAAAAAGGCCATGCGGCTCCTTCAACCTCCAGAAGACAGGGTCACTCTATCGCAAGAGGGAAGACGAAAGGAACTCATCCACAAGCTCTCCCGGGAGATAATAAACAATCTAATGGTCTCTAAGGAGCCAACGGGTATTGCCCTTGAGATTAAAGAGAGTCTAGAAGAAAAGTTGGGACAAAGGCTTTTCTTTGAGTTTGACCCTAAAGAAAAGTCTATAATCGTCCGAAGAGAAGATAAAAGTAGGCTAGCAAAAGAGGAGCAGGAGGAGGTCCTACAGACCCTGCGGAGCCTAACAGAAGAAAAGCTGAGAAAGATCATCTCATAATCCCCACTACGGGGGAGGAGGAAATACCATGGAAATAAAAGGGGTATTAGACCAGTTACACATATATAATCGCACCAAGATACAGGATGAAAAAAAGGATGAGGTCCGTTCAGAGGAAAAGGCCACCAGCCCTGGAGAAGACAAGGTGGTACTATCTTCCAGGGCAAAACTTTTAAGCGGAATAATAGGAAAGGCCAAAGAGGCTTCAGAAGTGAGGAAGGAAAAGGTGGAACAATTGAAGGCCCAGATCCAGGAGGGGACCTATCTCCCCAACGCAGAAAAAATAGCATCCAAAATGATGGAGAATGAGATAGACCTTTTTCTATAATATTCCGAATTTTTTAAGTATCTTTTTAAGGCCCTCAAGAGTAAAGGGCTTTGAGAGAAAGTCATTCATTCCTGCCTCAATACACTTCTCATGAAAATCCTGAAAGGCCATCCCCGTGAGTGCAATAATTGGGGTGGTTATCCCCATCTCCCGGAGTTTACGAGTGGTGGTGAGGCCATCCATCTCTGGCATCTGCAGGTCCATAAAGATAATGTCATAGGAATATTCCTCAACCCTTTTCAGGACCAGGGTTCCTCTGTCCACCACATCCACCCGGGAGAGACCAATGGCCCCAAACATTTCCTTTAACATCTCCTGATTTATTCTATCGTCTTCTGCCAGCAAGATAGGGGAATCCTTGGAAGGGGTATCCCCATGTGTTTCCTCTTGCCTCAGGGAGGGAAGTGAGGGTACCACAGGTAACTTCAGCTCAAAGAAAAATTCACTCCCCTTTCCCTCACAGCTTTTGACCTCAATCCTTCCCCCCATAAGAGTTATTATTCTCTGTGAGATAGATAGTCCCAGTCCTATTCCACCGAATTTACGGGAGATATCCCCCTCCACCTGGACAAAGGGCCTGAATATCTTCGCCTGCTTGTCCCGTGGGATACCAACACCTGTATCCCGCACCTTAAAGAGGATACGGCAACTCTCCTTTCCCTTCTCATCTTTCACCCTCTCCTTCACCTTGACCAAAAGCTCTACCTCCCCTGAGGGGGTAAATTTAAAGGCGTTATTCAAAAGGTTATAGAGTACCTGTCTCAATCTCACCGGATCGGTCTTTACTAGATGAGGGAGTTCTTCATCCAGACTTACCATAAAGTTAACATTTTTAGAGCGGGCAGATATCCTGTATACCTCTGCAATATCCTCAAGAAATTCACGCAGATTTACCTCAACCCACTTTATCTCCAGCTCATCTGAGGTTATCTTGGAAAAGTCCAATATGGCATTTACAATAACCAGCAGGTTCTGGGAAGAATCCTTGAGGATGCGTAGATATTGTTGTTTTTTTGATTCATCCTGGCTCTTTTGAAGCAGTTCAATCATCCCAATAATAGTGGTTAGGGGTGTGCGCAGTTCGTGATTCACAGAGGATAGAAACAGGTCTTTCAACTTATTGGCCCTCTCCGCCTCTGCCTTTGCCCGCAAAAGGGAATGCACCATATTTTTATAGGAAGAATATAGCCTATTCAACTCCTCACTGGAAGAGAGCAGGGTATCATATTCTGTCCATTTTACCTCCTTTCCTGAGCTTATGGCCCGTGAAAGGGCAGATAGCTTAAATACCGGTCTGATAACCGTACGTTGAATTATCATGGCTACAAACGCCATAACCATTATAAGGAGCAAAAATCCAAGGGTGAGGAGACGTGTAAACTTATAAAAATCCTTTTTTATCAAGGAAGAATTCTTGAGTATAATTATCCTCAGTGGTTGACCCTTTATATTGAGGGGAAATTCAAATCTAAAAAAACTCTCCAGGTCCTTTTGAGAAGAACGGAGACTTAACTTCCCCCCATTAAATCCAAGGACATGGGAGACTGCATTCCCCAACCACTTACTGTACTCCACCCCTTTTCCCTTTAAGACAAATACCACTGCCAGGTCATGGGGTATGGAAAACTTTTCCACAAGGGAAGAGGGAGGGAAATTATATACTGCCTCTAAATATCCATAGGACCTTCCTCTCCCTTTGAGAGAAACCTTTATCGCCGCAAAGATATGCCCTTTGTGGGCAAAGATAGAGCACCGCCTCCCTGATGGAATGAGGATACCCCTCATCCCCTTTTTAAAAAACACAGATCGGACCTGATTATCTGGTCCACATATGCGCACCAACACCAGGTCCTTCTCCCCAAGATACCTCCTTATGAGCCCAACCACCTCATCCCAGCTACCCCTCTGCACTGCATCCTGGAGTGCCTTTTCCCTGGCGGCCCTCTCCAGCAATTCAATATCCCTATTTAACTGCATGTCCAGCACATCTTCAAATAGATAGGAATAGAACTTACTGTTCTCTCTAACTGTGTCCTCCAGTACATCCCTGCTAAACATAATAAAGGCCACATACATTACAAGGACAAACAGGGCACCAATGCCATAGCTCCATTTCAGGATAGCCCGGATGGAGAATCGGGGTCTTGTAATAAGGCTCATCTCACCCCCCTAACCTTACCTGATTTTAAGGGACAGGGCTCCTCCTTCCCCTATACACTGGATATGTTTTCTTAAAATATGTCGCATCTAAAAAATGGCAAGGGTCTATCTCCTCCCAGTATGGCCAAACCCCCCTCCCCCTCTTCTGGTAGGGGACAATTGCTCCACGCCCTTGAGGAGTGCCTGATATGCTGGCATAAATACCATCTGGGCTATTCTGTCTCCATCCATTACCTCTCTCTCTTCCCCTGAGATATTATAGAGAGATACCATTATTTCCCCCCTATAGTCAGGGTCTATTACACCAACCCCCTGAGTAACCACAAGTCCCTCCTTTATTCCCAGACCACTTCGCGAAAATATAAATGCCGCAATCCCAGGGGTCACGATCTCAATGGCGATCCCCGTGGAAAAGGTGCTTTCTTCTCCAGGCAAAATAACTCTCCTCCCCTCAGGGATGAGGGCAATAAGATCCAACCCCACTGAAGAGGGGGTTGCATAGCGCAATCTATCCTCTACACCCCTATCTAGATACTTGATCCTCACCTCAACCTTATTATCCATCCTTTGCAACTCCTCTCTAAAACAAAATCAAGTTGATAACCACTAAAAATGTATGTAACTTCTCCCCCAGATCCAATGCAAGGAGAAAATATGAAAGATCAGAAAAAGGCATACCTCTATGGAATACTTTCAGTGGCCATCTGGTCCACTGTGGCCACGGCCTTTAAATTGTCCCTGAAATATACCCACGTGGTAAACCTGCTTACCGTTGCTTCCCTGGTATCGCTGGTGGTCTTCTCCATAGCAGTAATTATAAAAGGGGAAGTGGAAAAACTAAAAAAACTCACCAGGAAGGATATTGCTTACTCAGGAGTTCTGGGGATATTAAATCCCTTTCTCTACTATCTAGTACTCTTTTCTGCATACAACCTATTAAGGGCCCAGGAGGCCCAGGCCATAAACTATACCTGGGCTATAGTGTTATCTGTCTTCTCAGTATTCTTTCTAGGCCAATCCTTAACCCTAAAGGACATTGCAGGGCTGGTTATGGCCTATGCAGGGGTATTGCTCATCGTAACCAAAGGCGACATTACCACCCTTGACCCATCAACTAGTCTCACAGGTGTGGGACTTGCGCTTTTAAGCACCCTTATTTGGGCCCTATACTGGGTATTAAATACCAGGGACGAAATGGAACCCACCCTCCGACTTATGTTAAACTTTGCATGGGGCAGCCTTGCCCTCCTACCCCTATTCTGGCTAAACCTCAATATACATCCCCTAAACCTATATGGAATGCTAGGGGGTATCTATATTGGACTCTTTGAGATGGGACTCACCTATCTTCTGTGGTCAAGGGCACTGAAACTTGCAGAGTCCACTGCACGCATAAGCATACTCATCTATCTCTCCCCTTTTCTCTCCCTTATCTTTATCCACTATATCCTGGGGGAAAGGATCTATCTCTCCACCATAGCGGCCCTTGGTTTGATAATAGGTGGGATATTACTCCAGCGACTGGGGGATGCCAGATAGGACTTGCTTAGATAAGGCCCTTTCTCTGAAGAGAAGCAAGCCACTGCCTTACAAAACTCAACACCCTGGAAGTAGCCTCTTCAAGGGACAAATTGTCATTTTCCAGGACATACTCACACATCTCATCTTCCTCAAATTCCACATCCACCCCAATTACCTCTCCCAGTCCAGGGAAATGGGTCCCCTTTTGTTTCCTCTCAAGGGCCTTTTTGTAGAGACCAGCCATCACCAGCCCCCCTTCCCTGGAGGATTCTCTTTTCATGGCAGTATAGATATTACACTTCACATATACCTCAGCAAATCTCTCTCCCATCTTTTCCCTGGCAAGCCTCCTCATCTCCCTCTTATAGGCAGTACCATCCATAATAACACCCATTCCCTGAAAGAAATGGACAAGGGCCTCCTCCACAAAGAGCGTATATGCCCTCTCCCGCTCTTTAGGGGTATATGATGGATTGGGAAAGAACTGTTTTCTCAGCACGTCCATTTCCAGGCGGACCACTCTCCATCCCTCTTTCACAAGTTCCTCATATACCCTCTTGCTGATAGAGGACTTCCCACATCCAGGAAGCCCCACAAACCAAACACACCACCCCCCTTTACTCCCCTGCATTGTTCCCACCTCTCAAAATGAGCTCATTGGCCGCGGCCAATCTCTTGCTGAGGTCCCTAATTATCCTAAAGCTCAGATCAGGATAATCCTCAAGCACAGATAATAGGGCATCTGCGGGATAGACCTCTAATACAGAACTTCCCAGGGAACGGATACTGGCACTCCTTGGCTCCTTCAAGATAGCGGCCATCTCCCCAAAGAACTGACCTGGCTCCTTCAAAATAGTAAGGACCTTACCCCCCTTGGATACCTCCAGCCCCTCATCAGTGGAGATAATTTTATAGATATCCGTGGTGGTTTCCCCCTCTCGTATCACATATTCCCCTGGAGAGACCGTAATAATGTCCCCCATAAAAAAATTTCCCTGGGGCCTAACCTCTGCCCTACCTATCAGGGACCAGCAGGAGGAGAGTTGATAACTCAAGCTGGAAAGCACCTTCTCCAGGACCATATAATTTTCCACAAAGACCTCAGGGATCGCCTCTAGAGGATACACTATCATCCTGCTCTCCACCTCACATACTGCGGAATATGGATATATCCCCTTGCTATTATATGCCCCCTCCAGCCCCACTATATTATGAGAGGGCAGGGATATTATTCGCTTGTTATCTCTTAAAATACTTATCTTTCCATCTAGGATAAAATACACATCCCTTGCCACATCTCCCTGACTAAAAATGGTGGTATCTGCTGGATAGACCTCAATCCTGTTCTGAAACATAATCCCTTTCCTGCATGTTTTTTGATGTATATATAACCCTCAAACCTATCTCCTCACCTAGCCCTTTCAGAAAGGAGTTCACCTCTTCCCGGGCCTCCTCCACAAAGGCTATCTTCACAATGGCCTCAAACCTGTCTATTACAGTCATATAACACAGGTTCTCATAACTTTCCAAGATAAATTTGAAGTATCCAATTTCAGATCGAGGAAGCCTTACATATATACAAACAGACCATTGTCCATCACTCTTCCCTCTCACAATACCCTTGCCCCCTCTTCAGTTACCACCACCATATGCTCCCACCTCACTCCGCCCCATTCAGGAAAATACAGACCTGGTTCTATGGTTACAACCATATTGGGTCTAAAGATATTATTATTGCGTGGTCCCACTGCAGGGGCCTCATGGGTATCCAAACCTATTCCATGCCCCAATGCATGGATAAACCTATCCCCAACCCCATTTTCTTCAAAAAAATCCTTTACCAGAAAATAGAGTTGCCTGATCTCCATGCCCACCTTTAATCTCTCAATGGCAAGCTGTTGCGCCCTCTTCACCAGCTCAAGGGTATCCAGAAAAAAGGAGGGGACATCCTCCCCAATCCACAGGGTCCTGGTCTGGTCCGAGCAATATCCACAGTATCTTCCTCCCACATCCACAAGCAGGGGCCCCCGGGACCCTATAGTGGTTAGACCAGGGTTATAATGGGGAAGTGCACTATTTTTTCCCCATGCCACAATAGGGGAAAAGGCCATCTCTTCTGCCCCCTTTTCCCTGAACAAACACTCTATCCTCCAGGCCACCTCTCTCTCTGTAAGCCCATCCATCTTCTCAAGGGATATAGACTGTAGGACCTCATGGTTGATATCACAGGAGAGGGCCATAAGTTCTATCTCTTTTTCATCCTTTATACACCTGAGTTCCTCCACCAATCCCCCACAGGGAACCAACGGAATCTCCTCAGAGAGGGAATCGTACATCTCATAGGTTATGACCTTTTCTTCAAATCCAACACATCTAACCCCCTGTTTAAAAATAAAATCCCGGAGTTGTTCAAGCCTATTTCCTGAATATATGAAAATATCCTCTTCCTCCCATACCCGCCTGGCCGCCTCCAAGTATCTGGAATCTGTACACAAAAAGTCCCTGCCTGAGAGGGTCAAAAATAGACACCCTGCACTCTCATTACACTGGGGATCAAAGAGCTCAAATCCACTTAGATAATATCTATTGGAGGGATATAGGATCAAAAGGGAATCTATATTCCTCTCCTTCATCCTTCTTCTAACGGCCTCTCTTCTCTGCTCATACACCTCTCTCATAATGCACCTTCCTTATTTACTAACTCTGGCGAATATCAAAAATCCCGTATGGGCCACCATCCTATCCTCTGGTCTCAACCTCTGGGCATTGGGTTTATACCTGCGAAGGAGTATCTCTACCACTTCCACATCTACAAAGACAGAGCCCTCAAGGGAGGTTAGGAGCATGGACACCTGATTGGTGGTGGGAAGGAGAAAACCCACAGGGGAACCGTTCTTCACTGCCTGGGCAAATTCCTTGAGATATTCCCAGGGGGTCCTCACATCCAAAAAACCAGCATCTGCCTCTTCCATGGAGAACCCCTGGGCAATATCCCTGTGATATAGCTCCACTCTGTTCCGAAGACCACACCTACGCAAGTTATCCTCACATAGTTTAACAAAATCCTCTCTCCTCTCAAAACTATGGACCCTCCCATTATCACCCACCAGATATGCAAAGGCGGTGGTAAGGGCGCCAGAACCACATCCCGCCTCCACAACCCTCCTCCCAGGTCCTATCCCCAGACGCATCACAATATAGCCAATGTCCTTGGGATAGATGATCTGGGTGCGCCGGTGTATATTCTTTATGATATCATAGAGGGTGGGTCTAATTATGCGATAGGGTCTTCCCAGGTGGGTATATACCACCTCCCCAAACCCCATCTCTGTTATAGGGGAGAGTTCTATCTTCCCGTCATGGGTGTGTAGTTCCTCACCTGGCGTCAAAATCCTGAGATATTTCTTGCCTTGTGGACTCACCAGTTGTATTAATTCTCCAGGAGATATCATGAAAGCTCCTATGGTTTAAAAAATTATAGCAGGGTAAAGACAATGAGATTTAAATATATCTTTGGTCCAGTAAGGTCAACAAGATTGGGTATCTCCCTGGGAATAGATATGGTGGGAGATAATATCTGCTCTTTTGACTGCATCTATTGCGAATGTGGCTCCACCACCTTAAAGACCATTGAACGAAGAGAATATGTAAATCCAGAAGAGGTCCTTGAAGAGTTAAAACTGTGGCTTGATAACAATCCCCTGAGACCCAATTATATCACCCTGGGAGGACTGGGAGAACCCACCTTAAACTCCTCCATAGGAAAGGTCATAGAAGGAATAAAAAGACTTACCTCCACCCCCACAGCCATCCTCACCAATTCTTCCCTCTTATGGCAGGAGGAGGTAAAAGATGCCCTTTCCATGTTAGATGTGGTTTTACCTTCCATGGATTCCATGGTGGAGAGGGAATTTAAGATGCTAAATAGACCCCTACCTGATCTGGAGATAGACACCATTTCCCAGGGACTTCTCTCCTTTGCCTCCACATATAAGGGGAAAATATACCTTGAGATACTGTTGTGCCGGGGTATAAATGACACCATGGAAAACCTTAAACGACTTAAGGGGTTCATACACAAGCTATCTCCCACCAGGGTGGATGTGGTCACCTTAACCCGTCCAGGCACATCACCCCATGCCCGTCCTGTGGATGCCCATACCCTTAAAAGATGGCGCAGGGAGCTGGGGGCCATAAGCTCATATTCCACCACTGTAAAGCTATCCCCTTCAGGTAAAGCAGATATCTCCCATCTCCAGGAAAGCATACTCTCCTCCCTCAGACGCAGGCCCCAGAAGGCAGAGGACCTCTCCGCGGCCCTTGGGGTACCTCTCATGCAGATAAAACACAGTGTCCTAGAACTGTTAAAATTAAACATGGTGGAAAAACGCATACTGGAGGGGGAGGAATATCTATTTGTCTTAAGGGAAAAGGAATGTAATTCTCAATGTGAATAAGGAGAAAGACCAGAGATGTCCAACAAAAAAAGAAAGATGCTCATATCTATCCTTCCAGATGAGCTCATTGAGGTGGTTCTAACCAGGGATGGGGAGGTAGAGGAATACTATGTGGAACTCCTCACTCACATAAAGACCAAGAGGAATATCTACAAGGGTCTCATCCATAATATAGATACCTCCCTGCAGGCGGCCTTTATAAACTATGGAGACAGAAAGAACGGCTTCTTACAGATAGATGAGGTACATCCAGAATACTACATCTCCAATGTAAAACCCCCGCGGGGCCAAAAATTTCCCCCTATTCAGCGGGTACTTAAACCTGGCCAGGAAATACTGGTCCAGATAGTAAAGGAACCCACCCAGAACAAAGGGGCATTTTTGACCACATACCTCACACTCCCCGGGAGATATCTGGTTCTCACCCCAGGTAAGGACCAAATAGCCATCTCCAGAAAGATTGAAGACGAGATGGAGAGGAACAGGCTAAAGATGATAATGAACCAGTTCAATCTGGCACCTGGGGTGGGGGTAATCGTGAGGACCGTTAGCGAAGGACAGAACAAGACAAACCTCTTCAGGGACCTGAGGTTCTTAAAGAGGCTGTGGGAAGATATAAAAAAAAGGGCCAGGGAGGAAAAGGCCCCCTGTCTTATATATGAAGAAAAGGACCTGGCATTTAGAGCGGTGAGGGACTATCTCACCCCAGATGTGATAGATATCTGGGTGGACGATGAAAAGGTTGCAGAAAAACTGGAAGAATATGTAAACCTCATATTCCCCAGACGCAAAAACATGGTGCGATGCTATAGCTCCACAGAACAAAGCCTCTTTGAAAGATTTCACATCCAGGATCAGATAGAAAAGATATACTCCCGACGGGTGGAACTTCCCAGCGGAGGGGAAATAGTGATTGACCATACAGAGGCCCTTACTGCAATTGACATAAATTCTGGAAAAATATCAGGAGAGGTAAATTTTAAGGAAATGGCATTCAAGACCAATCTGGAAGCGGCCCGAGAGATAGCAAACCAGATCAGATTGAGGGATATTGGGGGACAGATCATAATAGATTTTATAGAAATGAAGGACCGAAAATACTCAAGGGAGATAGAAAGACAACTAAAGTCATTCCTGAAATATGACAAGGCCAGGACCGCCATGGGGAGGATATCTAGATTTGGCCTGCTGGAATTGGTAAGACAAAAGATGGGGGCATCTGCTGTCTCAAACATCTTTACAGAGTGTCCCAGGTGCATGGGCCATGGAAAGGTCCCTGGCCTTGAATGGAGGGCCGCCAAGGTCCTTAGGGACATAAGCAGACGAATATCCCGCCCAGATTGCCCTGACCCCCTAGAATATGTCCTGGAAAAGGACCTGTGTTTATACCTGTTAAATCACAAAAGACATTCCCTCCTGGAGCTGGAAAAGAGATTTCACCGAAAGATAGTAATAGAAGAGGAATAAAGGATGTCCACTCGTATATTGCTTCACATATGTTGTGGTCCCTGTTCTATATATCCGGTTAGTTATCTCCAGAGAAAGGAGATGGAAATAATGGGACTATATCTAAATCCCAACATCCATCCCCTTACAGAGTATATAAAGAGGAAAAAGGCCCTAGAAGAGGTATCTCAAAAGATGGGATTTAAGGTAATATACAAAGATGAAGAATACAATCCAAAAACATATTTTAGACAGATCTCTTTTAGAGAAGAAAATAGATGCTTTTATTGCTATCAAATGAGGATTGAAAGGACCATATCCATTGCGGTAAGAGGAGGATTTGACTATTTTTCCACTACACTTTTATACAGCAAATTTCAGAAACATCAGATAATAAAACAATTATGTGAAGACTTAAGTAAAAATAAAATTAAATTTTTCTACCACGATTTTAGAGAAGGATGGAACTTTGGTATAGAGAAAAGTAAAGAGATGGGAATCTATCGTCAGCAGTATTGTGGATGTATATTCAGTGAATTTGAAAGATACAAAAAAGAACTCGGTAGGTAGAAATGTTATTATACATCCATATACCTTTCTGCAGGAGAAAATGTAATTACTGTTCATTTTTTTCAATTAAATATTCCAATGAGTTATTCAAACTATACTACGCTGCCCTTCTTAAAGAGATAGAGTATTGGGGAAAAAGGCTTAAGGGGGAAAGATTCACCTCCATCTATATGGGGGGAGGTACTCCCAGCATTATTGGTCACAGGTATCTTGGGAAGATAATAGAGGAGCTTTATAAACACCTTAGCTTTGAACGGGGATATGAATTTACTGTGGAGGGGAACCCTGATTCCCTCAAGGATATAGAGTACTTAAAGGCCCTGCGCTCTCTGGGCGTAAACAGGCTCAGCATTGGGATACAGAGTCTGAGGGATGAAGACCTAAACTTTCTTGGGAGGATACACAACTCCAAGGATGCCATACTTGCCATTAAACTGGCACAGCTTGCAGACTTTGACAATATAAACATAGACCTCATCTGGGGCCTACCCTCTCATACGCCCAAGGTATGGCTGGACCAGCTCAAACAGGTAGTGGGGATGGGAATAACCCACATCTCCTGTTATGGACTTAGCATAGAGGAGGGTACCCCTCTACACCTTAAACTATCCAGGGGGGAGATAGCCCTCCCAGAGGAGAAAAATCTCGCATCCCTCTATCTCTATGGAGCAGATTTTCTGGAATCAAGGGGATTTATTCAATACGAGATCTCCAATTTTGCCAAACTGGGATTTGCATGCAGACACAATATGGGTTATTGGGAAGGGATGGAATATCTGGGACTGGGTCCTTCAGCAGTCTCCACCATAAAGGGGAAAAGGTGGGAAAATCCCAGGGACATAAGGAGATATCACCACAGGGTTATGGAAGGAAGGATAGGGGAGGAAAAAAACATCTTGAGCAGGGAAGAGCAGATACGCGAATTTATTATGCTAAGGCTAAGGACCAGCCGGGGAATGAGCCTAAAGGAATACACAGAAAAGACAGGGAAAAATCTCTGGCGAGAGCACTCAAAGCTCATTAATGTGCTTCACCAGAACAGGCTCATCAGGATAAGAAACGGCTATCTGAGCCTCACAAAAAATGGCTTCCTGGTAAGCAATGCCATAATTGAAAAATTCTTACCCTAGCTAAGCACTTACAAGGGGATATCTCATGAGAGAATGCGTATTATTAATTGATGTGGGCAATACCAATACCAAGATAGGGCTTGGAGTCAAAAACAAAATAATCTCCACCTATGTACTTCCCACCACCCTGGCTGAAACAGCTGATACCTTTGGATTTAAGATATTTTCAATATGCAGATTGAGTTCCATTTCCCTTGATGAAATAGATGTGTGGATGGTATCATCTGTTGTTCCACCCTTAAATACCATTATCTCACGAGCAGGGGAAAAGTACTCCAGATGTAAGGTGGTATTTGTACCGGAAGATATGGATCTCCCTCTGGAAAACAGGTATGCCAATCCCAGGGAGGTGGGATCAGACAGACTGGTAACTGCCTATGCGGCGAGGAAACTCTTTTCTTCTCCAGGACTTATTGTAATAGACTTTGGAACAGCCACCACCTTGGAGTGTGTTCAGGGCAACACCTATCTAGGGGGCCTCATATGCCCTGGGGTCCTCTCTTCTCTTCAGGCATTGGGCCAGAAGACCGCAAAACTCCCCAAGATAAGTCTGGATGTAAGGGAAGAGGAGATGCAGATAGGAGACTCCACAATAACCAGTATGACGCACGGATTTATATTTGGATTTGCATCAATGGTGGATGGATTATGTGAAAAATTAAGGGAATTTTTAACGGGAGAAGTTACAGTGGTTGGCACAGGGGGATTTGCCCCAAAGGTGAGACCTGTATGCAAATCTCTGCATACCATAATGCCAGACCTGTTGCTAAAGGGTCTCCTCATGGCTTTTCATGAATTATACAAACCTTAAAAAATAAGGAGGCGTTGGAGATGAGTATAATTACAACTGTATATGCAAGGGAAATCCTGGATTCCAGAGGAAATCCCACCATAGAGGTGGAGGTGGAGTTGGAAAGTGGAATCATTGGAAGGGCCGCGGTCCCCTCAGGTGCATCCACAGGGAGCAAGGAGGCCCTGGAACTAAGGGACGGCGACACAGGAAGGTATAATGGGAAAGGGGTATTAAAGGCCATTGAAAATGTAATGGAAAAGATCGCCCCAGAGATCGTGGGAGAGGATGCCCTATATCAGGCTGATATTGATAATCTCCTCCTGGAGTTAGATGGGACAGAGAATAAATCCAACCTTGGGGCAAATGCCATCCTGGGGGTATCCCTGGCAGTGGCAAGGGCAGGAGCGGCTTATACTGGACTTCCCCTCTATAGATACCTGGGGGGTGTTGGGGCCCGCACTCTCCCTGTACCCCACATGAACATCATAAATGGAGGAGTACATGCTCCAAATAAACTGGATATCCAGGAATTTCTCATCCTCCCCCTGGGGGCAGAGAATTTCGCGGAGGCCCTTCGCATGGGCTCTGAGACCTTTCATGCCCTTAAAAAGATACTCTCAAAAGATGGACACATTACCTCAGTGGGGGATGAGGGAGGTTTTGCCCCTAATCTGAACTCCACCAGGGAGGCATTTGACTATATCTTAAAGGCAATAGAGGAGGCGGGATATGAGCCAGGAAAGGACATCTGCCTTGGAGTGGATCCCGCAGCATCAGAGTTTTACGAAGATGGTAAGTACAACCTGAGGGGGGAGGGCCTTGTTCTCTCCTCTGAGGAAATGATTGACTACTACGCAGACCTGGTCTCCTCCTATCCCCTGGTAAACATAGAAGACGGATTGGCCGAGGGAGACTGGGATGGCTGGAAAAAACTCACTGCTAAACTGGGAGGAGAGATCCAGATAGTGGGGGATGATATATTTGTAACCAATCCCAAGATAGTGTCCAAGGCCATCCATGAGAAAGTGGCAAATGCGGTGCTTATAAAGCTAAATCAGATAGGGACACTTACAGAGACCATTACCACCATTGAACTTGCCAAGAGAAATGGGTATCGCAATGTGGTCTCCCACCGTTCTGGAGAAACAGAGGATTCCTTTATTGCAGACCTTGCAGTGGGACTAAACACAGGTCAGATCAAAACAGGTTCCCTGAATCGTAGTGAAAGGCTGTGCAAGTATAATCAACTCCTTCGGATTGAAGAGGACCTGGGAGGTGCGGCCCAATATATGGGCAAGGTCTATAGGGCCCATTGGTTAAAAAAGTAGGAAACCACTCCTTGACAAGAAAAAATTGAAGTGGTTAACAAGTTACAAAAATTCAGGTCAGGGAACAGATGGGTAAACTTAATAATCTAACTATCTTAAAAAAGGAGTACTTTCATGACCGCCAAACTCATAAAGGGCACAGAGATAAGGGAAGAGATACTCAAGGAGATTGAGGCAGAGGTAAAGGAGATAAAAGAAAAACATGGAGTGGTGCCAGGGCTTGTGACCATCCTGGTAGGAGACAATCCCGCCTCTATTTCCTATGTGACCCTCAAGATAAAGACTGCCAAAAGACTGGGCTTCAAGGAGGTCCAGGACACCAGACCAGCGGACATCTCAGAAGAAGAACTCCTTGCACTTATTGACAAATATAACAAGGACGATTCCATTCACGGTATCCTTGTCCAGCTTCCACTCCCCAAACACATTGACGAGAAAAAGGTCATAAATGCCATTGACCCCGACAAGGATGTGGATGGATTTCACCCGGTAAATGTGGGGCGTCTCATGATTGGAGGCGATGAGGTCAAATTCCCACCATGTACACCTGCAGGGATCCAGGAGCTTATTGTAAGGGCAGGGGTTGAAACAAAGGGAGCAGAGGTGGTGGTAGTAGGTCGTTCCAACATCGTGGGAAAACCCATTGCCGTGATGATGATGCAAAAGGGAAGGGGTGCAAATTCTACAGTAACTGTGGTACATACCGCCACAAAGGACCTGGCCAGTCATTGTAAGAGGGCAGATATCCTCATAGTTGCCGCAGGGGTACCTGGCCTGGTAAAACCCGAGTGGATAAAGCCAGGGGCATGTGTAATAGATGTTGGAGTAAACAGGGTGGGAGAAAAACCCAGCAAAAAAGACCCCAATAAAATGGTTCCCATTCTCAAGGGAGATGTGGACTTTGACGCGGCAAAGGAGATAGCTGGCTGGATTACCCCTGTGCCCGGTGGAGTTGGCCCCATGACCATTACCATGCTTATGAGAAACACCTTAAGATCGCTCAAGTTTAAATTGGGCATTGCTTAAGGGATAGCCATAGAGGGACAATCTGAGATTGTCCCTCTTGTTTTCTCCCCCTATGATCACTAAGGATTACTGGTTACGATAAAGAGAGGATAAGGTGAGACCTTAAAATCTATCTGCAAGGAAATTATAAATCCAGCCAAGAATTGCACCTCCTAGGGCCCCATCACAAAAGGCCCAGAGGGCCCCTATAATCCCCCCTAAAAATCCAGGGGCGAACCCAATGTAGACAGAGGACATCATCTTTACAAAATCTGTGCACCATCCAAATGGGGCACACCAGCCTGATAGCAATATGGCCATAGACCAGACCAGTCCCAGGGAAATGGCCAGGGCCCTTACATTTACTCTTGACATCTCTTTATCCCCCCTTTTGTTTATGCTCCCCCCTCCCTCTTCCTATACCCCATGGTCGTGAGAGTCAATATTATATAAACATCGGTTGACAAAAAACACAATAAAAAAGGCTGGAATCTCTTCCAGCCTTTTTATATCGGGATGGTGGGATTTGAACCCACGGCCCCTTGAACCCCATTCAAGTGCGCTCCCAGGCTGCGCCACATCCCGAGATGTCCCTTTTTTACTATAGGGTATTATCACTTGTCAAGGGAGATATCCTACGCAAGTCTTATTCAACCAGCCCCTTCTGAAGGGCATATCTGGTGAGACCGGCAATATCGTGGATGTCCAATTTTTTCATGAGGGCATTTCTATGGGTCTTTACTGTCTGAGGACTTATGCACAAGATCTCTGCTATCTCTCTGGTGGTCTTTCCCTCTGCTATCATCTGCAAGAGCTGTTTTTCCCTTGGAGTAAGGGTAGCGTATCTATCTGCCACCACCTGTTGCTGAAATAGTCCCTTATATTCTTCCACCACATACTTGGCCACAGGGGGACTTATATATATATGACCGTGGAGGACAAATTCTATACTCTCTAACAATTCCTCTACTGCGGCATCCTTCAGCAAGTATCCCACTGCCCCTGCCACAAAGGCATTTAAGACATATTCCTTCTCCTTATACATAGACAAGATAATAATCCTGCTCTCACTACCCCCCTTTTTTATCTCCTCTGTGGCCACTATACCATTTATCTCGGGCATGAGTATATCCATTATCACCACATCTGGCTTTAACTCAAATGTCTTATCCACTGCTTCCTTCCCGGTCTTTGCCTCCCCCACCACCTCATATTCGCTACTTTGAGAGATGATGGCCTTAAATCCCTGCCTCACAAGGGTATGGTCATCTGCAAGCAATATACGCGCCTTCACAGTACTATCTCCTTCTGCACATTTTCTGAAGAGGATGGGAAAAACCTTCCCAGGGGGATGTGAAATATAAGGGTAGTGCCCACATCCTTCACGCTGTGGATGGTAAAGGTGCCTCCCAAATAACTCACCCTTTCCCTTATCATATGCAGGCCCATTCCATTTCTTCCTCCATTTACACCATCCCCCCCAAAGGAGGGCACAAATCCCCTTCCATTATCTATTATTTTCATAATCATATCCCCTTCATCCTCCATGCCCACCACCACCTTCACCTCTGTGGCATGGGCATGTTTGGCACAATTCAAAAGTCCCTCCTGGACTAGACGAAAAAGAAGGGTCTCTACCTCCTGCGGTAATCTTCCAATGGGCTCCAGGACCTCCAGAGATGGTTTTATGGGAAACTTTTCTGCAAAGAAATCCAGATACCACCTGAGGGCCGCCACGAATCCCAGATTGTCAAGGATAGTGGGATACATCTCAGCGGTAAGGTCTCTGGTCATACTAATCACCTCGGTGAGGAGTTTGTCAATCCTCTCCAGTTCCCTGGCACATAAGAGATTTTCCTTTTCTATTCTTTTCTTCAACATCCCCACACTTATTTTAATAGCAGTAAGGTCCTGCCCAAGCTGGTTGTGAAGGATATCTGCAAATTTTCTTCTGGCCTCTTCTTCTACCTTGGATAGTCTAATGGTCAGTTCCTGAAGTTCCTTGTTCCTGTGTTTGAGTTCGGCATTTATGGCTAAAAGTTCCTTTTCCAGCTTACGTCTGGCTGTTATATCCCTTAATATGCTCATTGTATATTTTCTATTATCCATCCAGAAAGAGCTGGAAATGAGCTCCACCGATACTACACTACCATCCCTGGCCTCTATCTCCAATGTACATGCATCATTATAACTTAACCTTAAACACTCCCTGGCACACCTGTGGACACCAGCGCTTAAAAAATCCACAAAAAGACGTCCCACCACCTCTTCTCGTGGATAACCAGAGAGTTTAAACCACTTTGGATTGGCATCTATAATCTCCAGGGTTTTGGAGTCCAGAAATACAATTGCATCATTTGCATGTTCAAAGATCTCCCTATAGCGTTTTTCTGACTCACGCAAAAGTGCCACTTTCTCCTCTATTATACTCTCAAGCTCCTGGGTATATCTATTGAGCTCATCATGGAGCCTTTTCATTTCAGTTATGTCTATAAAATTTACCACTACTCCACATGGAGATGATGTTTCATCAGCTATAATAGAGCGATTTATAAGTATAAATTTCTCTTCTCCCCCTTTAAAAAACCTGTGCTCCAGTGGGGTCTCTATCTCCATAGAGGGTCTCAGACACTCCAGGGGAATAGGGAGAGAGAGCTCCTCCACTTTCCTGCCCTGGACCTCACTGGAGGTAAGTCCAGTTATTTCCTCGGCCTTTTTGTTCCAGAACCTCACCACCCCATCCTCGTTTAAGACCAGAAACCCAATAGGGGACTTTGATAGTACAGTCTCCAGAAAGGCCTGGTGTTTTTTCAGTTCCTTGGTACGCTCAAGCACCAGAGATTCCAGGTCTTCTGAATAGGCAAGAAGCTTTTGCTGGGTCTCTGAGAGATGGGACATGAGTTGGATAAAGGATTCAGTGAGTTCTCCTATCTCGTCCTTCCGATACACAATAATTGGGTCGGTAAGCTCCTTCTCTCCTTTTTCCACACTCCTGCAAAAGCTAATGAGATGGGTAAGGGGACCGTACACAAGCCGTTGAAAGAAAAAACCCACTAACACAAACAGTACCACCACAAAAAGGACCCCAATGGCCACAATATTCAAGGCCGTTCGGTGGATGGCCTGAAGGGCCTTGTCCACAGGGATCTCCACCTCATCCAGGCCTGCAATGGTACCCACCTCCTTAAAAAATCCCCGTCTATTACCATAGCGTTCAATCAATTGGGCAGGGGCATCTTCAGGATTACCGTGACATCTCAAACACGACCTCTCCATATAGATTGGTTGAAGCACCACAAACCACTTCCTCCCTCCCATGTTCACAATGCCGTGCCACTCTCTGTGGCTATGAGTGCGATTATAATAGTCTATCATCTTGCGTTCAAAGGCATTGGGTTCATTGGTGGGATTACGGGGATTCAAGGCGGCCCTCTTATACCTAACATCCTTAAACAATGAGGCCACCTTTCCCATGACCTTGCGTGTCACATAGAAAGTGGACATGGCCTCTACAATAAATTTATCCTTGGGAAGGATAGAATACATCTTTGGACGAAGGATGTCCTTTACATATCGGCGGGCGGCCTCTGCCTCTGCCATAAATATTCGGGTCTTTTCATAGGTATTTTGAAGCATGTAATTTTTATACTGCACATATACAAACACCGAGATGAGGATAGTGGTAATTATTAAGACAGAGGCAGTAGCCAAAAAAAACTTTATGGCAAGGGAGAGGTCTCTTCCCCTCTCCTCTTCCCTTTGTGGAAGATTAACCTCCTCCATAATGCTATATACAACCCCTTTAAGATGAATTTATCCCCTGCATCATAGTTCTCCTGATTATAAATTAACGGCACACCCCTGTCCACTCTCTTCCTCACATAACCCACATGAGACATTTGAGGAATTGGGACCATACCTAAAGTCCTTACACCTGCCTCTGGGAAACAAATATACCTGATGTTTTACACATATCCCTGCATCTCCCCTCACACATCCCCAGGCAGAGCTCAGGGTATTGAGTCCGTGATAGGTATCTTCCAAGAACTGGGGATCGTTACAAAAGTATTTACATTCCAGACACGTTAACTCTTTCACCTTCTTCCTCCCTTGTGTTTGAAAGTTTATGGCGGCCACCCCTGCAGGAGATGACCGCCATTTTATATAGCTGGTGTGGGGGGTTGACCTATTTTACCACAGAGAGAGCTGTGGACCAATAATGGCCAAATATAAGGACAGAAAAGATAAATCCCAGGATGACATTTACCACAACTCCCATGGTGAATGCCTTAAAAGGCTTATCTCCTGCAGCAGCAAGCTCCCTGAAGCGGGTGGTGAGCCCAATACTCAAGAAACAAAAGATAAAACACCAGGTACGCATTGCCTTGATGGGATTTACCAGCTTAGGCTTTACTACCTTAAGATACTCTGTCATGGGATAGGAATGCACCACCAGGGTAATAATAAGGGATGCGGCAAAAAAACCAATAACGAACTTTGGGAACCTCCACCACACCTCCATGGGGGTGGGTTTCTGACCGAGACTATCTCCCTTTTCCCACTTGGTCACAGAGATAAGGGCAAAGGCAAAGGCCCACAGTCCAATCCAGATATCCCTTCCTATAACCTTCATAAGGGTAAAGGCCCTAACAGCTATCTCTTCCATTCCCGCCATAAGTCCATAGGCCTGGGCAGCAGCAAACCCGGCAGCATCTGCAAATTCAGAGGTACCTATCCATGCCCCTGCGATCCCTGCATGGAGATGAAGCATCTTTGACACAAAGGGTAGAAAGAATATCATCACAATAGCCCACACAATCACCAGGGTAATGGCAATACAGGGATATTCCTTCTTTGCCTTAACTGCCCCAGCCACTGCAATAGTACCAGATACTCCACACACAGAAGCACCTGCACCTAGACAGGCAGCAAGACGGGGGTCCAACTTGAATATCCTGGTAGCGGCAAAATATACAGTGAGGCAGGTGGATACTGCTATCACTGTGGCCTGGATCATGGCCACAGGACCAGCATAGATGATAAGGGTAAATGGGAGGGTAGCTCCCAACAGCACGATCCCTGTCTTGATGTAGTACTCCACCCTGAACCCTGTATCCATCCACTTTGGCAATTTGGTAAAATTAGCTATGAGCATCCCTATTACAAGGGCCACCAGAGGAGGTTCCAGGTTGTAGTGATGGGCCTTCTTCCAAGCCCCTATGGAAAAGATAATTATGGAGATAATGTAGAGAAAGATAAAAGAGGGAATGAATTCAGAGAGTTTAAATCCCATAATACTGCTACTTATAGAGAACACCACCAACCAGAATATAAATTGGAGTAAATACCACTGATAGTGGGTGGCAAAGTGATGGGTGAGCTCACCAAAATTTGACCACTTTGCCGGTGTAATGGCCAGGGGTTTGAGCGTACTTCCGCTAAAATACAATATTATGGCGGCAAAAATGATCAACATGGAGAGCCAGATGGCCCACCAGTCCTCTTTGAGATAAAGCTCCTTCCATCCCATGTGTTGAGGCTTTGGTACCTCACACACATCCTTTTGGTTTTCAGACATATTCACCTTCCTCCTTTTGCTTGGGTTAATCCTTATAACAAACCCACACCTGCCTTAAGTCCTGGAAATCTCAGAAATTACCCGCACCTTAACCTCAAGCTTGCATTAATAAAATCCCCCACATGGGGGATTTTCTGACCTCCACAGGGTGTAGTTATGAAATATTAATGGATTATGGAGAGATAAATGGCTATCTTCCAGGGGCTCTAGGATATAATAACATTATCGCATTACCCCAGGGCCTTCAATGGTCTCAATATCTTTGCCTGTAGTCTTAAGGAGGGGTTATGAATAGTCCCTCTCCAGATACTCCAGATAGGTACGAAGGTTTATGTTTTTGTTTAATATCCCCAATTTCCT
>Ga0256914_1001415_pt1 | contig 21658 bp, 21 predicted proteins | sample HulkmetaG_FD_191571 | JGI IMG/M metagenome (GOLD analysis project Ga0256914, IMG submission 191571) | Hydrothermal chimney microbial communities from Main Endeavour vent field at the Juan de Fuca Ridge, Pacific Ocean - Hulk | ecosystem: Environmental > Aquatic > Marine > Hydrothermal vents ... | reverse complement strand
ATCCCCGTGGAGGACGACTGGATCGCCCCTGACCTGGAGCTGTTGCGTCTGCCGATGCTGGAACGCTACTACGACATCTTCAACCGTATCACGAAATATTACGAACAGGGGTTTCATTACCGCAGCCATCCGCGTTACATCTACATGCAGACAAGGGGGTATCCCATGCGGGTGAAGGAGTACGGTTATGGTTATGAGGTGATCACAGAGGTGAAACGGGTGAAGCAGCGCAAGCTGTCGGACTCGGTCTTTGGGCTGCCCGGCCACCCGCGCAAGGTGACACTGAAGGAGCTGAACGAATAAGAGATGGAAGGGACGAAGCGCATGGAGAACATTCGAAATTTCTGTATCATCGCCCATATCGACCACGGCAAGAGCACGCTGGCCGACCAGCTGCTGCTCAAGACGGGAGCCCTCGATGAACGGGAGTTCCAGGAGCAGGTGCTCGACGACATGGATCTGGAGCGGGAACGGGGCATCACCATCAAGAGCCACGCCATCCAGATGGAATACCGCTATGAGGGGGAGCTGTACCATCTTAACCTGATCGATACGCCGGGGCATGTGGATTTCTCGTACGAGGTCTCCCGTTCCATTGCGGCCTGTGAGGGGGCGTTGCTGGTGGTCGATGCCACCCAGGGTATCCAGGCACAGACCATCTCCAATCTCTATCTGGCCATCGAGCATGATCTGGAGATCATCCCTGTGCTCAACAAGATGGATCTGCCGAACGCCATGCCGGAGGAGGTAAAGGATCAGATCGTCGACCTGGTAGGATGCGACCGGGACGAGATCATCGAGGCCAGCGGTAAAACGGGCATGGGGGTTGACAGGATCCTGGAGGAGATCGTCCGCCGTATCCCTCCGCCGCAGGGCGATCCGGAAGCCCCTCTGCAGGCGCTCATCTTCGACTCGGTGTACAATCCTTTCCGCGGGATCTATGCTTATTTCAAGATCTTCAACGGTGAGCTCCGTACCGGTGATCATGTGAAGTTCGTGGCTACGGGCCGGGACTACATCGCCGACGAGATCGGGGTGCTGAAACTGAAGAACGAGCCGCGCGATGTGCTCCGCGCCGGCGACGTGGGATATATCATCTCGGGCATCAAGAACTCCAGCGAGGTGAAGGTGGGGGATACCATCACCCATGTGGAACGTCCGTGTGAGAAGGCGATCGAAGGGTTCGAGGATGTCAAGCCGATGGTCTTTGCCGGCATCTATCCCGTAGATGCCGATGATTACGAGGAGTTGCGGGCTTCGATGGAGAAACTGCATCTCAACGATGCTTCGCTGACGTTCGAGCCCGAATCGTCGGCTGCCCTGGGCTTCGGCTTTCGCTGCGGCTTTCTGGGCCTGCTCCACATGGAGATCATCCAGGAGCGTCTCGACCGCGAGTTCAATATGAACGTCATCACCACGGTGCCCAACGTCTCGTACAAGGTGTTCACCACCCAGGGTGAAGTGATCGAGGTGCACAACCCCTCGGGACTGCCCGATCCTACGCATATCGACCATATCGAGGAGCCCTACATCACTGCCCAGGTGATCTCCAAGGCCGAGTTCGTGGGGCCGATCATGAAACTCTGCATCGACAAAAGAGGCACGCTCAAGAATCAGGTCTATCTTACCAGCGACCGGGTGGAGCTGACCTTTGAGATGCCGCTGGCAGAGATCGTCTTCGATTTCTATGACAAGCTGAAAAGCATCTCGCGGGGTTACGCATCGTTCGATTATTCCCCGGCAGGATACAAGCCGGCTTCGCTGGTGCGGCTCGACATCCTCCTCAACGGCGAGATGGTGGATGCCCTTTCCACCCTGATCCACCGGGATTATGCATACAGCTTCGGCAGGAGGATATGCGTCAAGCTGAAAGAGCTGATCCCGCGGCAGCAGTTCGACATCGCCATCCAGGCGGCCATCGGCTCGAAGATCATCGCCCGTGAAACGATCAAGGCTTTGCGCAAGGATGTGACAGCCAAATGTTATGGCGGGGACATCACACGGAAAAGAAAGCTTCTGGAAAAACAGAAGAAAGGCAAAAAAAGGATGCGTCAGGTGGGAAACGTCGAAGTGCCGCAACAGGCTTTCCTGGCCGTATTGAAGCTGGACTGACCTCCCTGCAGAGCGGAACGAAAGAAAAACATAAATCCATTTTATCATCAGACACCATCTAAAAACTTTTGATCATGAAAAGACTTCTTTTTTTTGTAGTGGGTTTCTTTGCCCTTCTGTCCGTTCTGAATGCTCAGGAATGTGATTTCTATTTGCCCACCGAAAAAGGGAAGAAACTGACCATCCAGAATTATGATGCCAAGCACAAGCCTACCTCCAGGATGTTTTATCGGGTGAAGGATGTGGAGAAGACCCCTGACGGGAAAAAGATCGCTATCGAGGAGTGGTTTGAAACAGAAAAGGGGGAGCTTACGGATACTTTCCTTTTGGAGTTCTATTGCAAGGGGGGAGAGTTCTATATTGACATGAAGTCGTCGGTCGCGGATCTTCTGAAGAATTACGGGAACATGGACATGGAGGTCACCTCGCATGATCTGGCGTTGCCTTCGAACATGAAAGCGGGGGATGTGCTGCCCGACGGGGAGGTGACAGTGGTGATCCGCAACAACGGGGTCAAACTGTTGACGATCTCTTCGAGGATCACCAACAGGAAAGTGGAGGGCCGGGAAAAGGTGACGACGCCTGCCGGCACGTTTGACTGTGTGAAGCTGACCTACGACACGGATGCGAAGGTGGGCTTTGTCAAAAGCCATGTGAAAACGGTCACCTGGTATGCCAGGAACGTGGGCACGGTGAGATCCGAGACCTACAACAAGAAAGGCAAGCTGGAGAATTCTTCCGAGCTGGTGGGTATCGAGTAAAGAGCTTCAGCAGACCAGGCGGTATCCTTTGCCGTGGATGTTGATGATCTCGACGGAAGGATCGTCTTTCAGGTATTTTCTCAGTTTGGTGATGTAGACGTCCATGCTGCGGGCGTTGAAATAGCTTTCGTCCATCCAGATGGTGCGCAGGGCGAAGTTGCGTTCGAGGATCTGGTTGCGGTGGTTGTATAGCAGTCGCAGCAGCTCGGATTCCTTGGTGGTGAGTTTCTGCACCTTGTCTCCGAGGCGCAGTTCCTGCTTGGTGGTGTCGAAAATATATTTTCCGATCTTCAGCTCGCTTTCACGGGTATGGTCGTTGTTCCGTGTGCGGCGCAGGATGGCTTCGATGCGGAAGAGCAGCTCTTCCATGCTGAAAGGCTTGGTGATGTAATCGTCGGCGCCGGTGCGGAACCCTTCGATGACATCCTCTTTCATCGACTTGGCCGTCAGGAAGACGATGGGGATGTCGGAGTTGAGTTCACGGATCTCGCGGGCCAGCGTGAAGCCGTCCTTCACGGGCATCATGATGTCGAGAAGACACAGATCATAGTGATCGGTGACAAAGCCTTTGTAGGCACGGTCGCCGTCGGTGAAGAGGACCGTCTCATAGCCTTTGGCCTCGAGGTATTCCTTGAGCAGCATGCCGAGGTTCTCATCATCCTCGGCCAGCAGGATCCGTGTTTTGGTATTTTCCATGGTCGCTCGTTTTTTATCCGTTCTTTTCGTGTGGCAGCAGGATGGTGAAGGTGGTGCCTTTGCCCGGCTGGCTCTCCACCGTGATGCGCCCGCCGTGAGCCTCCACCACCTTCTTGACATAGCTGAGTCCCAGTCCGAAACCTTTGGTATTGTGAATGTTGCCTGTTGGGACCCGGTAGAACTGGTCGAAGATCTTTTTCAGGTGTTCTTTGGACATGCCGATGCCGTTGTCGCGGACCATCACTTCCAGCCCTTTGGCGGTGTCGCGGGTGCGTATATAGATCAGGGGGGCTTCGGTGGAATATTTGATGGCATTGTCCACCAGGTTGGCGAAGACATTGGTGATGTGCACCTCATCGACTTCGACATATGGATCGGTTGCCAGGAAGTCGTGCACGATCTTTCCCTCTCTTTTCTGGAGGCGTATGGAGAAATTGTTGATGACATTCGTGAGGATCTCATGAATGTCGGTCACCTTGCGTCGAAGTTTCAGTTTCCCTTTCTCGAAGATGGCCATCTGGAGGACTTTTTCCACCTGATGGCTGAGGCGCCGGGTCTCTTCCTCGATGATGGAGGCGATGCGGTCGATGTTTTTCTTGTCGGTGGCAATGGAATGATCCTTAAGCATCTGCGAGGCCAGGGAGATGGTGGAGATGGGGGTCTTGAGCTCGTGGGTCATGTTGTTGACGAAGTCGGTCTTGATGTCGGAGAGTTTTTTCTGGCGGAAAATGATGTAGAGAGTTCCCAGGAAAACGGCCATGAAGAAGAGGGTGAGAGCGATAGAGGTATAGCCTACCACGCCGAGGGACCGGACGAGGAATTTGTGTTCGCGGGGGAAATAAAGGATAAGGCGGTTGCCCTGGCTGACAATGTCGTTGGGGAAAAGCGGTTGTTCGAAACGGGTAACACGCTGGTTGCCGGGGTCATAACCTGGAGTGCGGTAGATCAGGCGGTCGTGGGGACCGACAATGGCGAACTCGAAAGACTCGTGGATGCCATATTCGGCCAGAACATCGCGGATGAGGTAGAACAGTTCGATGGGTTCGATGCGTTCGGAGATATCGGGAGGGGTCATCTCCAGTCGCTGGAGGATGCGGGTGACGAGGGTGGTTCGTTCCTGTTGGGTGAGGGTGCCACGGGGCAGACGGTTGTTGTTGAGGATCGATTCGATACGTCCTTTGAGCAGGGCGGTATCGTCCGCCGTAAGAGGATGGGCAGAGGAGCGGAGTACAGGAGGAGGGGTGAATGAGGAAACGCTTCCCCGCTGGAAGAGGATCTCCTCACGGACAGCCTGGTAAACCTCCTGCTGCTCCAGCCGGGTCACCACTTTGTGCAGCGCCAGGTTGACCTGCCGGCTGAACTGGGAGCTCTTCACCTGCAACGCATGGTCGAGCCACAACATCTGCACCGTCACCAGCGCGACCATGCCCAGCCCCATAATGCCGCTCAATATCCAGATGGTCCGCTTGTTCATCCTGTAACAAAGATACTCCAAAGACGGGGAAGAACTCTTCTTTTAACACTCTTTAACATCCCTTAACCCTTCTTAACAGAAAAATGCCCTACTTTTGGATCGACAATGAAACAAAAAACGAAAAAAGCCGTAAGATCAAGTAGAAAAGAGCCGAAAAGAACACGGCCTTTCGACGGTCCATAGGCAAAAGCAGTAGGTTTTTTGGTTTAGGTTAATAAAAGGGTTAATACGGGAAAACAGGTGCGGCAACGCACCTGTTTTTTCTTTTATGACCAGGATCGTATCAGGGACGGGATCGTCCGGGGATCCGCAGAGGAGAGAAAAAAGACGGGTATTGTAAAGTGTTGGAATACAGCATAAACGAGGTTAAAAAGTAAAAAAGTGCATTCCTTTTTGTTTTGGGAATGGATTTTGGCACGGTACTTGCACCTTCGTAAGCAAGCCATAAGACAAAAGCAGTAGGTTTTTTGGTTTAGGTTAATAAAAGGGTTAATACGGGGAAAAGCAGATGCAGCGCATCTGCTTTTCTTTTTTTGCTCATTCGAGAACAAGATCTCTGAGGGAACGGTATTGAGAGAGGTCGATGGAGAAGGCGGTGATCACGAGGTCGATTTGCCGGAGGGAGGTGATGATCTCATGGACGGAAGCGTCCTCGGGAGCGGGTGCGAGGAGCAGGAAAAAATCGACATTACGCAGTGACGGGAGAAAATAGCCTTCGGCCGACCGGTTGGCCATCAGGTGCCAGGTGACCATTTTCAGTTCATCGTACCAGCGAAAGAGGGGGAAAGAGAGTTCTTCATCCTTTCTTTTCACCGTATAGGGGTCGGTTGCCGTAAGGGCTGCTCCGAAGGTCTGGTTGAGACGCCAGGCAAGCCGATAGATCTTTTCATGGGAGGCGATGGCCAGAACGGCATGGTCCGGAGGAGCGTCAAGGCGGATTCCGTATTTCTTTTTGGCGGCCATATCCTTTTTTCAGGTATCCTGTTGCAAACGGTTATATGCGTCGCGGGATGCGTTTTGTTCGGCCTCTTTCTTGGAATGACCTGAACCTGTTCCGAGGAGGTCGTTGCCGTTCTGCAGAAGGGTATGGAAGGTGCGGATGCCCTCTTCGCCGGTATGTGTACGGGTCACATAGGAGAGCTGGGTCCGGTTCCTCTGTGCCCATTCGATCATCAGGCTCTTGAAATCGGTATCTTCCTCCAGAAGCCGTTGGAAAGATACGTATTTTTCGAACAACACTTTCCTGAAATATTTACGTGTGCGGGCGTATCCCTGGTCGAGGAAAAGAGCGCCGATGAAAGCTTCGAAGACGTCGCCGTAGATGTGGCGTTGCTGGTTGTTCGACTGGTGATGGTAGCGAACGTACCGGTCGAGGCCAAGGGAGAGAGCGATCTCGTTGAGGCGACGACGGTTGACCAGGCGGGAGCGCAGTTTGGTGAGCGTGCCTTCGTCCTTGTCGGGGAAAAGGAGGTAAAGATGTTCGGCCACGATGGTGCTGATCACCGAGTCGCCAAGGAACTCGAGCCGTTCGTTGTTGAGGGGGATACCTTCGAGGGTGATGGTGCCTGAGCGGGTGATGAAAGCGGTCTCGTACAGTCGCAGATCACGGGGGGGAAAAGGGAGCAGCTCACGCAGGAAAGAATAAAACCCCTTCTGCCCAAGCAGAAGGGGTTGTTTCTTTTTCGGGAAGCGAAACACGATGATCAGTCTTCGTATTTCTTGAAGATGATGGAAGCGTTGTGTCCGCCGAAACCGAAAGTGTTGCTGAGGGCGGCTCTTACTTCCTTGCGGACGGCCTTGTTGAAAGTGAGATCGAGGTTGGGGTCGATCTCGGGATCATCCTCAAAATGGTTGATGGTAGGCGGTATGATGCCTTTCTGTATCGCCATGATGGAAGCGATGGCCTCGACGGCTCCGGCGGCGCCCAGCAGATGGCCGGTCATCGATTTGGTGGAGCTGATGTTCATGCGGTAGGCCTGATCTTTGAAGAGCTTGATGATGGCATTGGCTTCGGCGATATCTCCACGGGGGGTGGCTGTTCCGTGGACGTTGATGTAGTCGATCTCGTCGGGGGTCATGCCGGCATCTTCAAGAGCGGCCTCCATCACGAGTGCTGCGCCGAGCCCTTCGGGGTGGGGTGCTGTGAGATGATAAGCGTCGGCCGAGAGACCGGCTCCTGCCAGCTCCGCATAGATCCTGGCCCCACGGGCCTTGGCATGTTCCAGCTCCTCGAGGATGAGGGTGCCGGAACCTTCGGCAATGACAAAACCGTCGCGTGTCTTGTCAAAAGGCCGTGAGGCGGTCCGGTAGTTTTCGTTGTTGGTGCTGAGGGCCATCATCGAGTTGAATCCCCCAATCCCTACTTCGTTGATGGGGGCTTCGGATCCTCCTGTGATGAAAAGATCGGCCTTGCCCAGACGGATGTAGTTGAAGGCATCAATGATGGCGTTGGCAGCCGTGGAACAGGCCGACACGGTACCAAAATTGGGCCCCCTGAAACCGTAACGGATGGAGATGTGGCCCGCTGCGATATCGGAGATCATCTTCGGGATGAAAAAGGGGCTGAAACGGGGTGTCCCGTCGCCCAAAGCAAAAGCCCTGATCTCTTCCAGGAAGGTTTGCAGACCTCCAATACCCGAGCCGAAGATCACACCCACCCGGTTATGATCGACTTTTTCCAGATCCAGACCCGAGTCGACAATGGCTTCTTCGGATGAGACCAACGCATATTGGGCATAGAGATCAAGTTTCCTCTGTTCCTTGCGGTCGAAATATTCGTTGGGATCGTATCCCTTGATCTCACATGCGAAGCGGGTCTTGAACTTGGTGGTATCGAAACGTGTAATCAGGTCGGAGCCACTAACACCCCGGGCCAATGCATCCCAGAAATCGGGTACATTGTTCCCTATCGGGGTTAGTGCTCCTAACCCGGTGACGACTACACGTTTCAAATCCATTGGACGACTACTTTACGTTCTCTTCAATGTACTTGATAGCTTCCCCGACGGTGGAGATGTTCTCAGCCTGGTCATCCGGAATACCGATGTTGAACTCTTTCTCGAATTCCATGATGAGCTCCACAGTGTCGAGGGAGTCAGCACCCAGGTCGTTGGTGAAGCTGGCTTCGGGAGTCACTTCACTCTCGTCGACGTTCAACTTGTCGGCGATGATCGCTTTTACCCTTGATGCAATGTCGGACATGGTCTTAAAATTTTGGTTAGTATTAAAGGTTAGCGCTGCAAAGAAATGTATTTCGACAAAATTTTTCAAACAAAACTGAATTTTTTTACGTTGCCGGCAGCAACGGCTGCGAAAAACTTCCGATATTTGGGATGAGAAGGATCCTCTAAACCCCAAAAAATGAGAAAAAAATGGAAGATCGCGGTGTTCGCCTCAGGTTCCGGCTCGAATGCCGAAAGGATGGTCGAACATTTTAACAAAACGGTCGAAAAGAGAGTGGTTCTGATCCTGACCAACAATCCGAGGGCTTTTGTGCTGGAGCGGGCCCGGAGGCTGGGGGTTCCTTCGGTGGTGTTCGACCGTAATGAGTTGCGGTCGGGCAGGGTACTGCAGATCCTTCGCGAACATGATATAGATGTGGTGGTCCTGGCCGGTTTCCTTTGGCTGGTGCCGGAAGCGATCATCCGTGCCTACCGCGGCAGGATCGTCAACATCCATCCGGCCTTGCTGCCCAGGTACGGAGGTAAAGGGATGTACGGGCTCCATGTGCATCGCGCCGTGATCGGCAACGGTGAGAAAGAGAGCGGCATCACCATCCATCAGGTCAATGAGGAATATGACAAGGGCGACATCCTTTTCCAGGCAAGGTGTCCTGTACTGCCCGGAGATACGCCCGAGGCGCTCCAGGAACGGGTCCATGCCCTGGAATACGAACATTATCCCCGTGTGGTGGAAGAGCTGATCGACAGTCTTGACAGAGAAGAACAGGATAGGCTCAGCTGACCACGACGTTGATGATGCGCCTGGGGACAAAGATCACCTTCTTCACCTGTTTCCCTTCGATCCATTTCCGAGCCTGAGGAGCCTCCAGGACAGCCTTCTCGGCTTCTTCTTTCGTGATATCAACAGGCAGGGGTAGCTTGAAACGCATCTTGCCGTTGAAGGAGACGGGATATTCGAACGTCTCTTCCTGGAGATATTTCTCATCGTACTCCGGCAGGGTGGCATAAGAGATGCTGGGCTGGTGGCCCAGGTGTACCCACAGCTCCTCGGCCATCAGCGGGGCCAAGGGGGAGATGAGGATGACCAGCGGCTCCAGGATGCTGCGCTTGTGACATTTCATGGCCGAGAGATCGTTCGTGCAGATCATGAAGGTGCTGACCGCCGTGTGAAAGGCGAAACGTTCGTAGTCTTCCCGTACTTTCTTGATGGTACGGTGAAGCACCTTGAGTTCTTCGGTGGTGGGTTCTTCGTCGGTGACGATCACGCGTCCCTCGCCGTCGTGGAAAAGACGCCAGAATTTCTTCGTGAAACGTGAGATCCCCTCGATGCCGTTGATATCCCACGGTTTGGACTGTTCGATGGGGCCGAGGAACATCTCGTACATCCTCAGAACGTCGGCGCCATACTTTTCCACCAGCTCATCGGGAGTCTGTACGTTGTGCTTGGATTTCGACATTTTTTCGATCTCCCAACCGCAGATGTACTTGCCATCCTCGAGGATGAACTCGGCATCGCGGAACTCGGGACGCCAGCGCCGGAAAGCCTCGATGTCGAGCTCGTCGTTATGGACGATGTTGATGTCCACGTGCAGGGGGGTGGACCACTGTTCTCTGTCGGGGATGTTCTTCGAGACGAAGAGCGGCTTGAGTTCCCGCACCTTGTGTTTATCGAAGATCACCCCTTCATTGGGAGCGGCCTCGATCGCCTCCTGGATCTCCCGGATGATCTCATCCGTCATGTAGATGATGTCGTGGATGGGCAGAAGAAGCAGTTTCTTGCCGGTGTGCCTGATGTAGTCTTTGTAGTAGTCTTCCAGTTTCTCCAGCTTTTCCTGGCTCTTGATCTCGACGATGAGGTTGGCCTGGGTATGGTAGAAGTCGAATTTCCTGTGCCCGTCGCGGTAGTTGCGTATCACGTACTGTGCCTGACCGTTCTGCACCATGCGCTGCCAGAGAAGGTATTCGGCGTATTTCTCGAGGTTGACCCGGTACACGAAGTTGGACCGGCCGAGGATCTTGCCCTGATTGATCAGTTTCTTGAAGGGTTCTTCCGTAACTGACAGACCGATGTCATAAAGGAATTTGTTCCAGAAACGGGAGTAGATAAGATGTCCGGTGGCATGTTCATCGCCTCCCACGTAAAGGTCGACGTTCTGCCAGTAGCTGACGGCTTCCCTGGAGAAATATTCCTTGTCGTTATGGGGATCCATATAGCGCAGGTAATATCCGCTGGATCCGGCGAAGCCGGGCATGGTGTTGGTCTCGAGGGGGTAGCCCTCGGGTGAGGTCCAGTTCTTGGCGCGGGCCAGCGGCGGTTCGCCCTTCTCCGTGGGGAGGTACTTGTCGACCTCGGGCAGCTCCAGCGGCAGCTGGTCCTCATCGAGAGGATAGGGGATCCCGTCCTTGTAGTAGATGGGAAAAGGTTCGCCCCAGTATCGCTGCCGGCTGAAGATGGCGTCACGCAGCCGGTAGTTGACCTTGCCGTAACCCCTGCCTGTCTTCTCCAGGTGGGCGATGATGGCCGGGATGGCCTCCTTCACCGTCATCCCGTTGAGAAGACCTGAATTGATCAGGTATCCTTCGCGTGAGTCGTACGATTCCTCCCAGGTGGCAGGATCTTCCTCCCGGTCTTTCTCGCGGGTGACCACCTGGATAATGGGCAGATTGAAGTGACGTGCAAAAGCAAAGTCACGGCTGTCGTGTGCCGGCACGGCCATGATGGCCCCAGTGCCGTAGCCTGCCAGGACATATTCTGCCACCCAAACGGGAATACGTTCATTGTTGACGGGGTTGATGGCGTAAGCCCCGGTGAAGACCCCGGAAACTTTCTTGACGTCGGCGATGCGGTCGCGTTCCGAACGGTTGATCGCCTTGGTGACATATTCTTCCACCTCGGCGGCACGGTCGGGGGTGGTGATCTGTCTGACCAGGGGATGCTCGGGAGCCAGTACCATGAAAGTGGCGCCGAAGAGGGTGTCGGGGCGGGTGGTGAAGACTTCCAGTTTCTCGTTGTGTCCTACGACGTCGAAAAAGACCACGGCACCTTCGGAACGGCCGATCCAGTTACGTTGTACCTCTTTGATCGATTCGCTCCAGTCGATGGTCTCCAGTCCGTCGAGCAGACGCTGGGCGTAGGCGGTGATGCGGAGGAACCACTGCCGCATCTTTTTTCTTTCCACGGGGTGTCCGCCCCGTTCGGAGAAACCGTCCTTGACCTCGTCGTTGGCCAGCACGGTGCCCAGGGCCGGACACCAGTTGACCCATGTCTCCGAGAGGTAGGCCAGACGGTAGTTCATGAGGATCTCCTGCTGTTCTTTTTCCGAGAATGCTTTCCATTCCTCGGAGGTGAAGGTGCGTACTTCGGAACAGGCGGCATCGACGCCGGCATTGCCTTCCCGTTCGAAGATACGGACCAATTCATCGATAGGTTCGGCTTTTTGGGTTTTGTTGTTGTACCAGTGCTTGAAGAGCTGCAGGAAGGTCCACTGGGTCCACTTGTAGTATTTGGGGTCGGCGGTGATCACCTCGCGGTCCCAGTCGAACGAGAAACCCAGCTTGCCCAGCTGTTCCCTGTATTTCCGGATGTTCTTCCAGGTGGTGACGGCCGGGTGGGTGCCGGTCTGGATGGCATACTGTTCGGCAGGCAGACCGAAAGCATCAAAGCCCATGGGATGGAGTACGTTGTAACCCTTCAGACGCATGTAACGGGCGTAGATGTCGGAGGCGAAGTAACCCAACGGATGACCGACATGGAGCCCGGCGCCCGAAGGATAGGGGAACATGTCGAGAACATAGTACTTGGGCTTGGAGGGATCCTCAACGGTCTTGAACGTCTTGTTCTTTTCCCACCATTCGATCCATTTTTTCTCGACCTCTCTGAAATTGTACTCCATGGCGATGCGAATTTTCAAGGTGCGAAAATAGGAAAAGTTCATCAATATTTTTTAAATTTGCACCTGCTTTCGGCCGGCACCGTTTGGTACGGGATTTGCTTAGGCCGGGAGTGGAATGGTCCCGTAGTTCAATTGGATAGAATGTCAGATTCCGGTTCTGAAGGTTGTGGGTTCGAGTCCCGCCGGGATCACGGAAAAGGCCGGTACGCAAGTGCCGGCTTTTTCATTTAAGAAGGAGAAAGGAAAAAAGAAGGCCTGCAGATTTTGCAGGCCTTCGTGTAAGATCGTCATTATGAAAGATCACTTGAGTTTTTCCGCCTTGACGGATGAGTAGTTGATCTTCAGTGCATTTGCGCGGCGGAGGGCTTGTTTCACGTCGGTGACGATGCCCATTTTGGTATTTTCGTCGATCTTGAGCGAGACGGTCAGCTTGTTCCTGTCGGCTTCGTTGAGCTGGTCTCTTTCCTGAGCGATGAAGTCCTGGATGTCTCTCACCGTTTTGAACTGATCGTTGAGCTGGATCCTTGGCTCGGTACCGAAGGCTTTCTGGTAGCGGGCCAGGGGTTTCCCGATGTAGATGTAGGAGACGAGGCTCTTTTTCTCCAGTTTCTTGGCCTCGGTAGCTTCGGGCACCTTGATGATCACCATCAGGTCCACCTCCCTCATGACGGTGGTCACCATGAAGAAGAAGAGGAGCATGAAGATGATGTCAGGCAACGAAGCGGTATTGATCTGGCCGACCGTTCTTTCTTCCTCGTTCGGGCGGAATCTTGATTTCATGGTTACTTTCCTCCTCCAACGTTTTTGGGTTCAGCTTCGGAGATCACTGCGGGGTAATACTTCTTGATGGCTTCCTGCTGGTCTTTTTCGAGTTCGTCGTATTTCTTGCCGAACTTCGACTGGGCCAGTTCATTTCGCAGTTCGTCCTTGGCGGCGATCAGTTCGTTCTGTACCTGCAGGTAGGTACCGTATGAGGTACCCCTGTCGTTCTGCAGTGAGATCACAGGGTTCTTCGTCACGAACACATGGCCGAAGTAAGGGATGTCCTTCCACACCTTTTCGGGAAGGTCAGGCTTGTTCTCGGGGTTGGCGATGAACTCCTTGGCTGCCTGACGCAGTTCATGGATGTCCATCCTTTTCCCTTCCACAAGCAGTTCATTGTTCTTGTTGATCAGGACGACGAACACGTTCCTTTCCTTGATCTTCTCGTCCTTCTGCTTCTGGTTTTTGTCAGGCATGGGAGGGAGCATCCTCATGAGGCCGGTGTCCACATCCATGGTGGTGGTCACGAGGAAGAAGATCAGCAGAAGGAAGGCGATGTCCGCCATGGATCCTGCATTGATCGGTTGTAACTTACGTGCCATGGTTCAATATCTCGACGTTTTTTATTTAAAGATCCTGGAGATCTCGACGTAGATGATCGAGAGGAAGGCCAATGCGGCCAGCAGGTACATGGTGATGAGGCCGGTGCCCACCAGTTTGAGGGTGGTGGGGTTGTTGCCCGTTCCCTCGTAACCGGGTATCTCGAGTGGCTGGTCGGAAGCCAGGAAATAAGAGATGGCCACCAGCACACCTATTCCCACAAGGGAGATAAGGGCTTTCTTTGCATTGGCGGGGTTGGTGAAGATGTTCACCACTGAGAAGACCAGTGTGATCACCACTGCCAGTCCAAAGAGGAAATAGGCCCACCACAGGGCATAGTTCGTGGCTACCGGCTCGGCCTGCGGTGTTCCCTCGGTCCCCGGTACCACCGGGCCGAAGTAGAACCACAACAACAGGATGACCGAGATCCCCATCAATACCCAGAGGATGATCTTCAGTGTGATTTTGAGTTTTTCAGACATAGCAGTCGATCCTTATTTGTTCTTTGCATTGTACTTGACCAGCAGGTCGATCAGGGAGATGGAAGCATCTTCCATCTGAACGGTGATGCTGTCGATCTTCGAGAGGATGTAGTTGTAGAAGACCTGCAGGATGATGGCGACGATCAGACCGGACACGGTGGTGATCAGGGCGACCTTGATACCGCCGGCCACCAGCTGTGCGGAGACCGTACCGGCGAGCTGGATCTTGTCGAAGGCGTCGATCATCCCGATGACCGTTCCCATAAAACCGAGCATCGGGGCGATGGCGATGAAGAGGGCGATCCAGGAGAGGTTTTTCTCCAGCAGCCCCATCTGGACCGAGCCGTAGGCGATGACCGATTTTTCAGCCATTTCCACCCCTTCGTCGGCGCGGTCGAGCCCCTGATAGAAGATGCTGGCCACAGGTCCGCGGGTGTTGCGGCACACCTCTTTGGCAGCTTCGATGCCGCCTGTCTCGAGGGCCTCTTCGACCTTCTGCAGGAGTTTATCGGTGTTGGTGGAAGCCAGGTTCAGGTAGATGATCCTTTCGATGGCGAGAGCCAGCCCGAAGATAAGGGTGAGCAGGATCGATCCCATGAAGCCGGCGCCCCCTTCGATGAACTTGGCCTTGATCTGTTTGAGCAGGACCCCTTCCGAACCGCCTTCTTCGCCCTGCTGCTGCTGTTCGGTGGCAGCGGGAGCGGCAGCCTGCGCTGCAGTGTCGGCGGCGGCCGAGTCGCTCTGGACCGTAGTGGTCGTGTCGCTGTTGGTTGCCTCTTCCTGGGCAACAGCAATGCCGGATGCTCCGAAGGTCAGCATCCCGATTACCGCAACAAATGCAAATAATTTTTTCATAATGAACGATTACTTTTGGTTAATAACGAGAACTTTGTTTTGCAAAGTATTAAAAATAATTTCAGAATTGCAATAATTTTTTGTAGCGGAGAGGAAGGGATTCGAACCCTTGGTACTGTTCCACACAGTACACACGCTTTCCAGGCGTGCACCTTCGGCCACTCGGTCACCTCTCCGGATGAGGTTGTCACCCCTGTGACTTTCGGCTGCGCAAAATACAAAAAAAAGTTGAATTAGTCATTCATCTCCCCGCAAATTGGTCGTTGCAGAGCCGATTTTTTCATGTCGGTGGGAAGGTCGGTGGCGAGCACGTGCATCATCTTGGTGAGAGCAGCTTCCTTGGTGAGATCCTTGCCGCCGATGACGCCGGTCTCCTGAAGCCTTTTGCCGGTCTCGTACTGTTCCATGTCGACCGCGCCTGCCGAGCACTGGGAGATGTTGAGTACGATCCCTCCCTCTTCCATGAAACGGTGTAGAGGCGAGAGCAAACTGCCAGTGGTGGGGGCGTTGCCTGCGCCATAAGTCTCCAGAATGATCCCCTGTAAAGCGGGCATTTGGCATAGTGTCTCCACGTAATATCCTGGCAATCCGGGGAAGATCTTGAGAAAGATGACGTCGGTGACGAGCCGGTCAAGCAGCTCCAGCCGTTCTTTGGCACGACAGGGCCGGATGGCATGCCGGTCGTAATGGATGTGAACACCGGTCTCGGCCAGCAGTGGATAGTTGGGCGACTGGAAGGCGTTGAAGGTCTCGGCACTGTACTTGGTGGTCCGGTTGCCGCGGAAAAGCTTGTATTCGAAATAGATGGAGACTTCCGGTACCATGGGATGCCCCTGCTCGTCGACGGCAGCGGCGATCTCCAGGGAAGAGATAAGATTCTCCTTGCCGTCGGTGCGCAGGGTGCCGATGGGCAGCTGCGAACCGGTGAGAATGACCGGTTTGTTGAGCCCTCTGAGCATGAATGAGAGAGCCGAGGCGGTGTAAGCCATCGTGTCGGTGCCGTGAAGGATCACAAAACCATCGTAACGGTCGTAATGATCATACACCATACGTGCCAGTCTTTGCCAGAAAGGAGGCTGTATCTCGGAAGAATCGACCACGGGATCGAACGTGGTGGTGTCGATGCGGAAGTCGAACTGGTTGAGCTCGGGGATCTGCCGCAGGAGATGGGAGAAATCGAGCGGACGAAGCAGACCGGTCGAAGGATCACGGACCATGCCGATGGTTCCGCCGGTATAGATGAGCAGGATCGTTCTCATGTTCTTTCCGGTTCTGAGGGATGGTCTTCATCGAATGCACGCGGGAAGGTGTCACGTGCGTTGCGGCTGGTGATGTTCGCGATCTCCTCCAGGCTCATGCCAAAGAGGTCGGCCAGGAAGGTGGCGGTATGAACGAGGTAAGCGCTCTCGTTGCGACGACCCCGGCGGGGTACGGGGGCCAGGTAAGGAGCGTCGGTCTCCAACAGGAGCCGGGAGGGGCCCAGCGGTCCGATCTCCTCTTTCAGGGAGGAGTTGCGAAAAGTGACGATGCCTCCGATACCCAGCAGAAAACCTTTGTCGAGGATCCTTTTCGCTTCCTCGTAGGTGCCGGTAAAACTGTGGAAGACCCCCGGAGGAAGGACGGCGAAACTGTTGAGCACGTCGAAGATCTCCTTCAGCGATTCGCGGGAGTGGATCACTACCGGCAGCCGGTGGTCGAGCGCCAGCTGTACCTGCCGGGCAAAGCCTTCTTTTTGTTGCCGGCGGTATTGTTTTTCCCAGTACAGGTCGATCCCTATCTCGCCCACGGCGATGAAAGGATGCCGGCGAAGCCACCGCTCGGCTGTCTCCACCTCATTCTCCCACTCTTCTTTTAACGAAGAAGGGTGGATGCCCATCATGGGGTGACAGTGGTCCGGATGCCGGCGTGACATCTCCATCAGGGCATCGATGGTGGTGCTGTCAATGTTGGGGAGGAACATTTTTTTTACACCTGCTTGCAGGGCCCGGGCCACCACCTCCTCGCGGTCGTTATCGAACTCGGGGAGATAGAGATGGGTATGGGTGTCGATGAGGATCATGTTACGGTTTTGCGGACAATATTAGGGATTTTCCCGGCTCAGAGAAAAAAGAGGGGACTGTGGCGGGTCCCCTCTTCCGGCATGCGGTTGATCAAGGCTGTCAGACGATGCCCTGGGCGAGCATGGCATCGGCCACTTTGACGAAACCTCCGATGTTGGCTCCGTTGAGGTAGTTGATGTAACCGTCCTTTTCTTTTCCGTATTTCACGCATGTAGCGTGGATGTTCTGCATGATGGTCTGCAGGCGGCTGTCCACCTCTTCGCGGGTCCAGGAGAGGCGCAGCGAGTTCTGGCTCATCTCGAGGCCGGAGACAGCTACGCCGCCGGCGTTGGCAGCCTTGCCGGGACCGTAAAGGATCTTGTTGTTGAGGTAGACCTCGATGGCTTCGGGGGTACTGGGCATGTTGGCTCCCTCAGCGACGCAGATACAGCCGTTCTTGACGAGCATTTCGGCGTCGTGGCCCGTGATCTCGTTCTGGGTGGCACAGGGCAAGGCCACGTCGCACGGAACGCTCCAGGGACGCTGGCCGTCATGGTATTCCACCCCGTACTTCTCGGCATATTCGCGGATGCGGCCGCGACGAACATTCTTGAGTTCCATCACGAAAGCCCATTTTTCATCGTCGATGCCATCGGGATCGTAAATGAAACCGGAAGAGTCGGAGAGGGTCACCACCTTGCCGCCCAGCTCGTTGACTTTCTGGACGGCGTACTGGGCGACGTTGCCCGAGCCGGAGATGGCCACGGTCTTGCCTTTGATCGATTCGCCGCGTGTGTTGAGCATCTCTTCAGCGAAATAGACCGCACCATAGCCGGTGGCCTCAGGACGGATGAGGCTGCCGCCCCATTCAAGACCCTTGCCGGTGAGAACCCCGGTGAACTCGTTCTTCAGACGCTTGTACTGTCCGAAAAGGAAGCCGATCTCACGACCGCCCACACCGATGTCGCCTGCCGGGACGTCGGTGTTGGGACCGATGTGACGGAACAGTTCGGTCATGAAACTCTGGCAAAAACGCATGATCTCATTGTCCGATTTGCCTTTCGGATCAAAATCGGAACCGCCCTTGCCGCCCCCCATGGGAAGGGTGGTCAGGGAGTTCTTGAACACCTGTTCGAAGGCCAGGAACTTGAGGATGCTGAGGTTGACCGTCGGATGGAAACGCAGACCTCCTTTGTAAGGCCCGATGGCGCTGTTCATTTCGATGCGGTAACCTTTGTTGATCTGGATCTCTCCCTTGTCGTCCACCCACGGAACACGGAACATGATCACCCTTTCCGGCTCGGTCATCCTTTCCAGGATCTTGGCATGCTTGTATTTGGGATTCTCTTCAATGAACGGGATCAGCGACTCGGCAACCTCCATGACTGCCTGGTGGAACTCTTTTTCTCCAGGGTTGCGGGCAATGACCTGTTCAAGGAATTTTTCTACTCTCTTGTCCATAATGCGCTGGTTTTAATGGTTAACTGATACAAACTTATGCATTTTTTGTATAGGAAAATATGATTTTCGGCATTGTTTGCGGGCGGTTGAGGCTCAAAATATTGAGAATGAGGAAAACGGTGCGTTGTTTGGTGACGTCGTTATGTTACAGAACATATTTTCCGGATCATCCGGTGCTTTGATAGAGGTTGCCGGGCAGGTTCCTGACGAGACCGGCGAACTCGAGGTTGAGAAGAAGGGCGGAAGCTTTGCTGACGGGCAGGTTGGCCAGGGCGGCGAGTTCGTCGAGAGGCAGTTCGTGTTGTTCGCGCAGGATGTCGAGCAGCAGCTGTTCTTCCGGAGAGAGCTCGGGGAAAAGGGTGGTTTGCAGGTTTTTTTCTTTTGGGTCTGTCGTTTCCCATCCCAGGAAGTAGGCGATGTCGTCGGCATCTTCTATGAGAGCTGCCTGGTTTTTTTTGATGAGGCGGTTGCAGCCTTTGGATCGTTCGTCGCCGGCGCGGCCCGGGAGGGCCAGCACGTCGCGGTGGTAAGAGTTGGCCAGGTCGGCCGTGATGAGGGCTCCTCCTTTTTCTCCCGATTCCACTACCAGTGTGGCATCGGCCAGGCCGGCGATGATGCGGTTGCGGGCGATGAAGTTCTTTTTATCGGGCACATGGTGGGTACTGTATTCGGTGAGGAGTCCCCCGTGGGCGACGATCTCGCGGGCGATGCCGCGATGGGCTGCGGGGTAGATCATTTGCAACCCGTGGCCCAGAACCGCCACGGTGGGGAGGCCCTGTTTGAGTGCCGCCCGGTGGGCACAGACATCGATCCCGTAGGCCAGACCGCTGACGATGAGCAGTCCGGGAAAACGCTCGGCCAACCCGGCCAGGATGGCGTGGCAACGCTCCAGACCATACGGTGTGGCATGGCGGGTGCCTACCACGCTCAGCACCCGCGTCGCCTCGAGATCGACCTCCCCCTGGAGGTACAGCAGTACCGGTGCATCGTCACACTGTTTCAGCCTGGCCGGGTAGCGATCGTCCAGAAACCACAGGGTACGGATGTGATGCTTGCGGACGAAAGCCACCTCTTGTTCTGCCAGGTGCAATGCTTTTTCCCGCACCTCTCTGGAGGCGAGGTGTTCGCCGAAACCTGGGAGACGGAGGAGGGTGGATGGTGATGCGGAGAAGAACGCTTCGAGACTGTCGAAACGGGCGAGCAGCGCCCTGGTCCTCACCGCACCAATGCCGGGGAGGAGAGTGACAGCGATCCGGTAAAGCAGTTCGTCCATCTTTCGTTCAGAGCACTCCCTGATCGAGCATGGCGTTGGCCACCTTGAGGAAGCTGGCCACATTGGCGCCTTTCAGATAATCGACGTAACCGTCGCTGCGTTTTCCGTAACGTACGCACGAGGCATGGATACCCTGCATGATCTGCCGGAGGCGGGCGTCCACTTCTTCGGCAGTCCAGTTCATTTTCATGGCGTTCTGGCTCATCTCAAGGCCCGAGGTCGCCACTCCGCCGGCGTTGGAGGCCTTGCCGGGGGAGAAAAGAATACCATGCTCCTGGAAGAGCTGGATGGCCTCCGGAGTGCAGGGCATGTTGGCCCCTTCGGTGACACAGAGACAGCCGTTGTCGATCAGGTGACGGGCATCTTCTTCGTTGAGCTCGTTCTGGGTAGCACACGGCAAAGCGATGTCGACCTTCACCTCCCAGGGATGTTTGCCGGGAATGAACTCCACCCCTTCGAATTCGCGGGCATAAGGTTCCACGATGTCCTCGTTGGTGGCCCGCAGCTCCAGCATGTAGTCGATCTTCTCTCCGCTGATGCCGGCCGGATCGTAAATGTAGCCGTCGGGGCCGGAGAGGGTGACCACCCTGGCGCCCAGTTCCGTGGCCTTTTTCACGGCACCCCAGGCCACGTTGCCAAAGCCGGAGACGGCAACGGTCTTGCCCCGGAGGCTTTCTCCGCGTGTGGCAAGCATCTCCTGGGTGAAATAGACCACACCATAGCCCGTGGCCTCGGGCCGGATGAGGCTGCCGCCCCACTGGATCCCTTTGCCGGTGAGCACACCCGTATGCTCGCGCGTGAGTTTCTTGTACATGCCGTAAAGGAATCCTATCTCCTGGGCTCCCACGCCGATGTCGCCTGCCGGGACATCCATCTCGGGACCGATGTTGTTCCACAGTTCCAGCATGAACGACTGGCAGAAACGCATGATCTCGTGTTGCGACTTGCCTTTGGGATTGAAGTCGCTGCCCCCTTTGGCTCCGCCCAGGGGAAGGGTGGTGAGGGCATTCTTGAAGATCTGTTCAAAACCCAGGAACTTGAGGATGCTGAGATTGACACTCGGGTGGAAACGCAACCCCCCTTTGTAAGGACCCAGAGCATTGTTGAACTGGACACGGTAACCGAGGTTGACATGCACATGACCTTCATCGTCCATCCACGGTACCTTGAACGTGATGATACGGTCAGGTTCCACCACACGTTCCAGAATGCCGGCAGCCTCGAACTGGGGATGCTGGTCATAAACCTCTTCGATCGATTCAAGTACTTCACGTACAGCCTGTAAATATTCTTTTTCGCCGGGATGTTTCTCCTCGAGACGCATAAGCAATTCTTCTGTTCTCATGTTCCGTTGTTTTAGATGTTCCTTCGGCAAAAATAGAGAGGCTGTCGCGACGGAATATGATAAAGTTCACCTTTCAGACCTGTTCTGCAGCAGCTCCCCGTTGTACCATCATCCCGGATAAAGATAATAAAATCCTTTTTTGATCCTCCTGGGGTAAACTGTTGATATAAAGGGGCGGATATTTGGCCAGGTGCTTACCCGTCCACTGGTAGATGAGAAGAGCCCTGCGAAGCCCCCACAGCGAATATTTCAGTTCTGCCCGGGCAAAATCCTTCTTGGGAATAAGGTAAGTATGCCGTGAAGAGGTGAAAAGTCCCACGGGATAGGTCTTGATCACCAGCTTATCCCCATCGTCGGAATAGAAGATGTAATGGAGCTTCAGGAAGTTGGGAGCAAAGAGCACCATCAGGTAGAGGATCCCACCGCCGGCTACCACGTAACCCGGAGCCACAGCGGGCAGATGATCACGGAAAAAGGAGGTAAGGTAGACGGAAAAGATGAAGAGGACGTACAGAATGGTGGCGACCAGCTGGATCAGCCATACGGTACCGTGCAACCCTTTGTTCTCAATTCTCATGAACAGGGAGTTAATGGAGGCTGTTGTAATAGTAAAAAAGGTCGATCAGATCATCGGTCTTCATCATTTTCAGGTGTTTGCTTTTGATGAAATCTTCCAGTTCCCTGGTGTGGTCGCCGAGGGCTTTCAGCACGCCCTTTTTGGTG
>Ga0256914_1001414_pt1 | contig 21680 bp, 21 predicted proteins | sample HulkmetaG_FD_191571 | JGI IMG/M metagenome (GOLD analysis project Ga0256914, IMG submission 191571) | Hydrothermal chimney microbial communities from Main Endeavour vent field at the Juan de Fuca Ridge, Pacific Ocean - Hulk | ecosystem: Environmental > Aquatic > Marine > Hydrothermal vents ... | reverse complement strand
AGCTCACCACCGAGTTGCCCAGCGTGGCCAGGCAGGCGGTGACGAAACCGCTGCCGGTGCCCACCTCGAGGATGTGGTCCGTGGGGCGGATCTCCAACGCTTGCAGCATGCGGGCTTCGACCTTGGGCTCCATCATCACCTCTCCGTGGCCGAGCGGGATGCGCAGGTCGGCGAAAGCCAACTCCCGGTATGCATGTGGCACGAACCGCTCGCGCGGCACCTTCTGCATCACTTCGAGCACCCGGTCGTCGAACACCTCCCAAGGCCGGATCTGCTGTTCGGCCATGTTGAAACGGGCGCGCTCGATGTCGATGGCGGTCATCTCCCTCTCCAGAATGGTGGGCAACGGGCCAAAGGGTAAGGCCCAATTCCGCGGCAGACAAGTGGGAAAGGGCGGCGTGCCTTTCCTTGCATTGGTACGGACCTTTGGCTAACGTGGGGTTCAGATCACCGCTCACACCATCCGGAACCTTACAGCCATGAGCGCCATCCCCGAAGAGTTCATACGCCGGGCCGCCCGTCTCTCGGAAGACGTGACCCGACCGTTTCCCCGTTCCCGTAAAATCTATGTCGAAGGCAGGTTGCCGGGGGTGCGGGTTCCCATGCGCGAGATCCGACAGGAATCCACCCGCACCGCTCAGGGAGAAGAGGAGAATCCGCCCATCTACGTCTACGACACTTCGGGGCCGTACACCGACCCGGAGGCGGTCATCGATCTGCGCAAGGGGCTGCCGCCGCTGCGCGAGCCTTGGATCGAGGCGCGGGGCGACACCGAGCGGCTGGAGGGGCCCTCTTCCGAATACGGCCGCGCTCGCCAGAGCGACCCCGAGCTGGCCCACCTCCGCTTCGAGCACCTTCGCACGCCGCGCCGCGCGAAGCCGGGGGCCAACGTGACCCAGATGCACTACGCGCGGCAAGGGATCGTCACCCCCGAGATGGAATTCGTGGCCATTCGCGAGAACATGCGGCTGGACGAACTGCGCCGGGATCCCCGCTATGCCAATCTGCTCAAGCAGCACCCCGGTCAGGCTTTCGGCATCCGCATGCCGGAAGAGATCACCCCCGAATTCGTCCGCGACGAAGTGGCTGCGGGCCGCGCCATCATTCCCGCCAACATCAACCACCCCGAGGCCGAGCCCATGATCATCGGTCGCGCCTTTCGGGTGAAAATCAACACCAACATCGGCAACTCCGCCGTCACTTCCTCCATCGCCGAGGAGGTGGAAAAGATGGTCTGGTCCTGCCGTTGGGGCGGCGACACCCTCATGGACCTTTCCACGGGGAAGAACATCCACGAGACCCGCGAATGGATCTTGCGCAACAGCCCGGTGCCCATCGGCACCGTGCCCATCTATCAAGCCCTGGAGAAGGTGGACGGCAAGCCCGAGGAGCTCACCTGGGAGATCTTCCGGGACACCCTCATCGAGCAGGCGGAGCAAGGGGTGGATTACTTCACCATCCATGCCGGCGTACGGCTGCGTTACATCCCTCTCACCGCCGACCGGGTCACCGGCATCGTCTCCCGGGGCGGCTCCATCCTCGCCAAGTGGTGCCTCGCTCACCACAAAGAGAACTTCCTCTACACCCACTTCGAGGAGATCTGCGAGATCATGAAGGCCTATGACGTGGCCTTCAGCCTCGGCGACGGCCTGCGTCCCGGCGCCATCGCGGACGCCAACGACGCCGCCCAGTTCGCCGAGCTGGAGACGCTGGGGGAGCTGACCCGAATCGCCTGGAAACACGACGTGCAGGTGATGATCGAAGGCCCCGGCCACATCCCCATGCAGATGATCAAGGAGAACGTGGACAAGGAGCTGCGCGACTGTTTCGAGGCGCCTTTCTACACCCTGGGGCCCCTCGTCACCGACATCGCGCCGGCTTACGACCACATCACTTCGGCCATCGGCGCCGCCCAGATCGGGTGGTACGGCACCGCCATGCTCTGCTACGTCACCCCCAAGGAGCATCTCGGCCTGCCCGACAAGGAAGACGTGCGCGCGGGCATCATCACCTACAAGCTGGCGGCCCACGCCGCCGACTTGGCCAAGGGGCTGCCCGGCGCCCAGTTGCGCGACAACGCGCTCTCCAAGGCCCGTTTCGAGTTCCGTTGGGAGGACCAGTTCAATCTCTCTCTGGATCCCGACAAGGCGCGCGAATACCACGATCAGACCTTGCCCAAGGCGGCGCACAAAGTGGCCCATTTCTGCTCCATGTGCGGCCCCCGTTTCTGTTCCATGAAGATCACCCAGGAGGTGCGCGACGCCGCCGTGGATGCGGCGGCGGGCATGGCGCAAAAGGCGCGCGAGTTCCGCGAACAGGGGGCGGAGCTCTACAAGGAGGTGTAGCCGGCCGCCTTGCGCCGGCCGTCGGGGCCGCTTCGGGAAGGTGCCCCGTCAGCGTAGGACCCCGGGAAAGCCGGTCAGCGGTCGCGCCCGAAGAGAATCACGAGACTCAGCCCCAATAGCACCAAAAGGAGCAGGGCGGTCCACCCCGGGATGCTGATGCCGGCCAGTGTCCACAGGATCTCCCCGCAATCCCCGGTGCCTTCGAGGACGTCCCGCACCACCTCGTGCAGCGGCATGGTCTCCAGCATGTATTCGAGCCCCGGGCCACAGCCGAGCGCCTCTTCATGCGGCCCGTACTGTAGCCACAGGTGACGGGCGGCGATGGCGATGCCGCCTAGGGTGGTGAGGGTCAGCAGCAGCCCATAGAGGCGCCGTATTCCTCCCTTCGGGCCATGAAGCAAGCCGACGAGAAAGAGCACGCCGGCCGCCATCACCGCCACCCGTTGGAAGATGCACAGCGGACAGGGCTCCAACCCGAGATGGCGTTGAAAATAGAGCACGGCCACCGCCAAGGCGCCCGCGCTGATCAAAAAACCCAGAAGAAAAGGGGCTCTTCCTCGGCCCATCAGCGTCCGCCGCCCTGCTGACGGTGCGACTGTTCCATGCGGCGGCGCACCTGCTGTTCCACCGCTTCGATCTCGGATCGGTCGATGACGCCGTCACCATTGCGGTCCATGGAGCGGAACTGGGCTTCGTAGGGCTTGAGGAATTCGGCTTTGTCCACCTTGCCGTTCTTGTCGGTGTCCAGGCTGTTCATGAAAGCGTCGGCCAGGGAAGGCGGGCGATCGCCGGGCGGCTGCTGAGCCTGGAGGGAAAAGGGCAGTGCGGTGAAGAGTGCCGCAAGGGCGTAAATGGTGATTCTCATGGGTCGGTCGTCCTCGGTTCGGTTGAATGGAGCGCCGCGATGAACGCCTGGCGCACCGCGGAGAGATAACGCCGCCGGACCTCTTCCTCCAGCGGCAACTTCGTCGTCAGGCGCGAGACTTCGTCGAACAGCCGGTTCATCGCCTCCGGGGGCACGGGGTGGGCCTCCAGCGCGGTGGTGCCGTGGCCGGTCTCCCGGTTTACGGTCACCCGGGTGGAGCGGCGCAGCATCACCGGGTCGCCCTTGTCTTCCCGCTGAGCCAGCAGCGGGCCCACTTTCACCCATGCCCGACCCCGCCAGAAGAAGTGCTGGCCGTGGGCCAGGTCGCCGAAACGCACCTCAGGCATGGCCGGCCAGCTCGGCGATGTTGCCCGCCATGTGGGAGCTTTGCAACGTGTATCCCAGCTGCTTGCCGATCTGGGTGATGGAGAGCGCGCCGCGAATGATCTGTTTGCCCTCGTCCGGCAAGGTCTCCACCACCAGGGCGTGTTGGCGGCCCATACGTTTCAAGGTTTCCACCAGGTCGCCCACTCGGGCGCGCCGAATCTCTTCCATTTCGATGGCCTCCAGTTTCAGGCGGGGTGTCATGATATCGCGCACCATGAGGTCCTCCATGCGGCCGCCGTTTTCGGCCACCGTCTGCATCGGTTTGGGGCCGGTGAGATCGTTCATGGTGAGCAAGCCCATCACTTCATGATACTGGTTGGTGACGAAGAGCATGCGCACGCCGCTCGAAACCATCCGTTCCCGCGCCTGCTCCAAGGTGGCGCAGGGGTTGATGCTGATGGCCGTGACTTTGGTGAAGTCGGTCATCACCTCGATGGCGGGATCGTCCAGGGTCACCCGCTCGCGGAAACGCTGCCGTGGTTTGTGGTAGGTCACGTCGGTCTGAATCAGAGTCACGGGCAGTGCGCGGTAGTTCGCCATCTCACATTCCTCCTCGGGTCGTCTATTTCGATGTGGATGCCGGACGCAGGGCTTTCGGCATCCGGCGAGCGGTGCGCTCCGCTCGCCCCCTTGTTGTCGTTGTCCAGGGTGGGGATGGCAACTTTAGCACTTCGCCGCAGCGGATCAACCGAAGTGGCCACCGGAGAAAGATTCCCCTTATACTTGCGGCAACCGGTCACCGACCGCCGGAGCGGCAGCCGTCCACACCCGATCCCCATGACCCAGCCCACAGAAGAAAGCGGGACTGCTCGAGAAACCGCCGAGACGACGGTGGCTGGAGGCCATGGTGCGGGCTGGGTGTTGCCGGTGTTGTTGGCCACCACCGCGCTCTTCGTGCTCCTGGTGGTGGCTCATGCCTACCATGTCCACCAGCAGGAGCCTGGCGTCGGACTTCTGCCCTTGGTGGCTTGGCACGGTGCCCTGCTGTTGTTGGCGCTCGCCGGCCCGGCGCTGCTGCTCCATCTCGTGCGCCGCCAACAGTGGGAGTTGGCAGCGCTGCGCGAGGAGAGAGATCTCCTCAAGGGGCAACTCCAGTACCAGAGTTTTCATGATGCACTCACCGGCTTGCCCAACCGGATGCTTCTGGAAGAGCGGCTGCAGCACAAGATCATCGACGCCAAACGCAGCGGCAGCCGTTTCATGTTCATGTTGGTGAGCCTCAACGATTTCAAACGGATCAACAAGAACCTGGGTTACGAGATCGGCGACCAGGTGCTGCAACAGGTGGCGCAGCACATGGTCCAGGCGTTGCGTGAGACCGACACCGTGGCCCGCTTCGACGGCGACGTCTTCGCCGTGGTGGCCGACATCAACGAGCGCAGCCAGGCGGAGATCATCGCCCGCAAAGTCCAGGATGCGGTGGGACGGCCCATCGACGTGGCCGAATCTCCCGTGACCGTGAGTGCCGCCATCGGCGCCGCCATCTTCCCGGAACAGGGCAACGAATTGTCGGTGCTCATCGAACACGCGGATCATGCGGTGACCAAAGCACGGCAACAGGGAGGACACGCCATCATCTTCTCCGAAGAGGGGGCCACCATCGGCGTGGACCGGTTGGCTTTGGTCACCGGCATCAAAGACGCCATGATCGAGGGCCATCTGAGCATGGTCTATCAACCCAAGCTCTCTCTCATCGCGCCTGATTCCCATGCCTTCGAGGCCCTGTTGCGTTGGCACCACCCGGAATATGGCCTACTGCCGGCCGACATGTACATTCCGCTGGTGGAGCAGACCCGCCATATCATGGACCTCACCCACTGGATCATCGAGGCCTGTTTTTCCACGCAGCGGGAGCTGATGGAAATGGGCGTGGACGCAGTGATCGCCATCAACCTCTCCGCCCGGGTCCTGGATGAGAGCGGTTTTCCGTTGTGGGTGGAGCGCATGATCGCCCAATATGGCCTCAAGCCGGAGCGGGTCCGGTTCGAGCTCACCGAAAGTGCCATCATGCAAGACTCCGAGCGGGCATTGCAGGTGTTGTTGCAGTTGGCCGCCATCGGCGTGGGTTTGAGCGTGGACGACTTCGGCGTCGGTCACTCCTCCCTGGCTTATCTGTCGCGGCTGCCCGTGGACGAGCTCAAAGTGGACAAGAGTTTCGTCATCAACATGATCAAATGGGAGAGCGACCGCGCCATCGTCCGAGCCACCATAAACCTGGCTCACGACCTGGGGCTCAATGTGGTGGCCGAAGGGGTGGAGAACGTGGAACAGGCCACCATGCTGAGAGAGATGGAGTGCGACATGCTGCAGGGGTATTACATCAGTCGGCCGCTCACCAAGAACCAGCTGCTCAAATGGGTGGCTTCCCGCGCGGCCTGAGCCATTGACCTATATCAGTATTTTCTGTTATACATAGGGGGTTTTCGCATGTCGCCCAAGGGCGGCGTTTCCGACAACAGTGACAGTGGAGCTGGAACAATGAAGAAAATCATCGTTACCGCAGCAGTGATCGCCGGCCTGGCCGCCTTCGGCACCGCCGGTGCGGCAGGCGACATCGCCGCCGGCAAGGCCAAGGCCGCCGTGTGCGCCGCCTGCCACGGCCCCAACGGCATCAGCCCCCAGCCGCAGTGGCCCAACCTGCGCGGTCAGAAGGAGCAGTACCTCATCAAGCAGCTCAAGGCCTTCAAAGACGGGACCCGCAAAGATCCGCTCATGAGCCCGCAGGCTGCCCAGCTGTCCGATCAGGACATCGAGAATCTGGCTGCGTACTTCTCCAGCCTCAAGTGACGTGAGAGCGGGGGCGTCGTCCGCGGCGTCCCCGCTTTTTCCGTTTCCGGATCAGTATTTCATAATGTACTTGGAGCGCAAGATGAAAAAGGTGGTGTGGATTGCTTCTCTTATCGCGTTGGCCTCCGCCGGCGCGGCCCAAGCCGCGGGTGACGTGGAGGCCGGCAAGGCCAAGTCGGCGGTGTGCGCCGCCTGCCACGGCGCCGATGGCAACAGCGGAGCCAATCCCCTGTGGCCCAAGCTGGCCGGTCAGTCGCCCAGGTACATCATCAAGCAGCTGCACGATTTCAAGGATCAAAAGCGCACCGACGGAACCATGTCTCCCATGGCGGCCCCGCTGACCGACAAGGAGATCGAGGATCTGGCCGCCTATTTCTCCAGCCAGAAACGCACCATCGGCGAGGCCGCCGCCGACAAGGTGGCGCTGGGTGAGCAGATTTACCGCGCCGGCATCGCCGAAGCCGGGGTGCCGGCGTGCACCGGTTGCCATGGTCCGGCCGGTGAGGGCAACGACGCAGCCCGCTTCCCCGCCTTGTCGGGACAGACCGCCGCCTACGTGGCCAAGCAACTGAAAGATTTTCGTGATGGCCGCCGCACCAACGACCTCAATGGGATGATGCGGGGTGTCGCCAATCGGATGAAGGACAACGAGATCGAGGCCGTGGCCCAGTATATCCAGGGGTTATATTGAGGTTGGTCCGGTCCGCAGTGAGCCCCGCTTCGGCGGGGCTTTTTCGTGTTACTCGAACCCCACTTTTTGCCGGAGAATTGAGCACGATGACCTTCGAAACCGCCTCTTTCCAGCCTCCTTTGCGCACCCTCATGGGGCCCGGTCCCTCCGACGTGCCGCCGCGGGTGCTCGAAGCCCTGTCACGACCCACCGTGGGCCATCTGGATCCCCGCTTCGTGGAGTTGATGGATCGGGTCAAGGCCTTGCTTCAGTATGCCTTCATGACCGACAACGCCCTCACCATGCCGGTGTCGGCGCCGGGTTCGGCGGGCATGGAAACCTGTTTTGCCAACCTGGTGGAGCCCGGTGACAAGGTGATCATCTGCATCAACGGCGTCTTTGGCGGACGGATGAAGGAGAACGTGGTCCGTTGCGGCGGCGAGGCGGTGGTGGTGGAGGACGAATGGGGTCGGCCGGTGGATCCGGAAAAGGTGAAAGCGGCTCTCTCCGCCCATCCCGACGCCAAGATCCTGGCTTTCGTGCACGCCGAGACCTCCACCGGCGCCCAGTCCGATGCGGAGCTGCTCTGCGCCCTGGCGCGGGAGCACGATTGCCTGACCATCGTGGACACCGTCACCTCTTTGGGCGGCACGCCGGTGAAAGTGGATGCCTGGGGGGCCGATGCCGTCTATTCGGGTACTCAGAAGTGCCTCTCCTGCGTGCCCGGATTGTCGCCCGTCACCTTCAGTGATCGAGCGATGGAGGTGGTGAAGCGGCGCCGCGCTCCGGTTCAGAGCTGGTTTCTGGACTTGAGTTTGGTGCTGGGTTATTGGGGTTCAGAGGGGCGGCGTACCTATCACCATACGGCGCCGGTGAACAGCCTCTACGCGCTACACGAAGCTCTGCTCATCCTTCACGACGAGGGGCTGGAGGCGGCCTGGGGGCGTCACGCCCTCAACCATCTGGCCTTGCGCGCCGGACTGGAGGCCATGGGCATCGGGTTCGTGGTGAAAGAGGGCGACCGGCTGCCTCAGCTCAATGCGGTGGCGGTGCCTGAAGGCGTGGACGAGGCCGCCGTGCGGGGCGCCCTGTTGGAGGAGTTCGGCCTGGAGATCGGGGCCGGGCTGGGGGCCTTGGCGGGCAAAGTGTGGCGCATCGGCCTCATGGGCCATTCCAGCCGCCGTCGCAACGTGCTCTTTTGCCTCTCCGCCCTGGAGACGGTGCTGACCCGCATGAAAGCGCCCATCGAGCGGGGTGTGGCCCTCGATGCCGCCATGGCGGTCTACGGCTAGCGTGCGGCGGGGGAATCCGGCCGGCGTTCAGCGTTCAGCGGAACAGCAGGGGGGCCACGTCGTCGTAGGTGGTGGCGAAGTGGACTTTGATCCCTTTGCGGATGTAGTCGGGGATCTCTTCCCAGTCGCCCCGGTTGTCCGCCGGCAGGATCAATTCGCGGATGCCGGCGCGTCGGGCGGCGATCACTTTCTCGCGGATGCCACCCACCGGAAAGACCTGACCGGTGAGGGTGAGCTCGCCGGTCATGGCGATGCGCCGCACCGGTCGGTCGAGCGCCAGTGACACCAGAGCCGATGCCATGGTGATGCCCGCCGAGGGACCGTCCTTCGGGGTGGCGCCCGCCGGCACGTGGAGGTGGATGAAGGCGTTTTCGAAGAAGGCCGGGTCGATGCCGAATTTTTTGGCGTGGCTCACCACATAACCGTAGGCGATCTCAGCCGACTCTTTCATCACGTCGCCCAGTTGCCCGGTGAGTTTGAAGCCTCGGCTGAAGCTGTGGGTGTGCACCGCTTCCACGCTGAGGGTGGCGCCGCCCATGGCCGTCCAGGCCAGGCCGGTGACCACGCCGGGGCCGGTGATGCGGCGCTCGTCTCGAAAGATCGGGGGGCCCAAGTAAGCCTTCAGGTCGGACCCGGTCACCTCGATGGGCGGTTCGGCGCCCTCCTGGATCTTCACCACCGCCTTACGCACGATGCGGGCCAACTGCTTGTCCAGCCTGCGCACGCCGGCGTCGCGAGCGTAGTCCTCGATGATCCGCCTGAGCACCGGCACCCGGATCTTGACCGCGCCCTTGGCCAGGCCGGCCCGTTCGATCTGTTTCGGCAATAGGTAACGGCGGGCGATCTGGAGCTTCTCCTCGGGGATGTAGCCGGCGAGCTGGATCACCTCCATGCGGTCGAGCAGGGGGGGCGGGATGGTGTCGAGCTGGTTGGCGGTGCAGATGAAGAGCGCCTCGGAGAGATCGAAGCGCAGGTCCAGGTAGTGGTCGAGAAACTCGCTGTTCTGCTCGGGGTCGAGCACCTCCAGCAGCGCCGAGGCGGGGTCGCCGTGGTAGCTGGCGCCGATCTTGTCGATCTCGTCCAGCATGATCACCGGGTTCTGGGTGCCGGCCTGCTTCATCGCCTGGATGAACTTGCCCGGCATGGCGCCGATGTAGGTGCGGCGGTGGCCCTTGATCTCCGCCTCGTCGCGGATGCCGCCCACCGAGAAGCGGTAGAACTTGCGCCCCACGGCGTCGGCGATGGAGCGGCCGATGGAGGTCTTGCCCACGCCGGGCGGGCCCACCAGCAGGATGATGGAGCCCTTGATCTCGCCGCGCTGGATTCCCAGGGCGAGGAACTCGAGGATGCGTTCCTTCACGTCCTCCAGGCCGTAGTGGTCGCGGTCGAGTACCCTGCGGGCGTGCTTCAGGTCGAGGTTGTCCTCGGAGCGTTGTCCCCAGGGAAGCAGGGTGATCCAGTCCAGGTAGTTGCGGGTGACGTTGTATTCCGAGGAGCCGGTTTCGAGCATGGAGAGCTTCTCCAGCTCCTCCTCCACCCGCTGCTGCGCCTCTTCGGTGAGCTCGAGCTTCTCCAGCCGCTCGCGGAACTTCTCGATGTCGGCAGTGCGGTCGTCCTTGGCGATGCCGAGCTCCTGCTGGATCACCTTGAGCTGCTCCTTGAGGAAGAACTCGCGCTGCTGCTTCTCCATGCGCTCCTCCACCGTGTGGCGGATCTTCTGCTGGGCGCGCATGATCTCCAGCTCCTTGCTCAGCAGCGCCAGCACCTTCTCCATGCGCGGCAGCAGCTCCACCGTCTCCAGGATCTCCTGCTGCTCCTCCTTGGAGGCGGAGGTGAGGCCGGTGGCGAAGTCGGCCAGCAGGGAGGGGTTCTCGGGGCCGAAGCGGTCGAGGAAGAAGCGCAGCTCCTCCTGCAGCAGGGGGTTGAGCGGCAGCAGCTCCTTGATGGTGTTGATGATGGCCAGGGCGTAGGCCTTGATCTCCTCGGTGACCTTGCCGCGGAACTCGCGCAGGTACTCGACGCGGGCCAGGTAGGGCGGTTCCTTCTGCAGGAACTCCTCCACGCGGAAGCGCTGGATGCACTCCACCAGCACCTGGAGCTTGCCGTCGGTCTCGTGCACCTTGTGGATGCGGCCCACGGTGCCGATGCGGTACATGGCCTCGGGCGAGGTTTGCTCGGCCTGGTCGTCCATGGTGAGCAAGAGGCCGATGAGGTGGTGCTCGGTCTCGGAGACGGCCTTGATGGTGGGCGCCCAGGCGGCCGCGTCCATGAGCAGGGGCACGCCCTGGCCGGGGAAGAAGGGGCGCGCGGCGATGGGCAGGATGTGGATGACGGCGGGCAGAACCTCGTCCGCGCGGGCCGGTACCTGGTGCTGGCTTTCGTCGTTCATCTTCTTGTTTTACCGAGTGCTTCGGGAACTGGGTACATGAGGGTCCGGGGGAGGAACTTCAACCGCATTGTAAAGAGTGGCTCCGGTTGGGGAACGCCAAGGGCTCGTGTGCGGCCGTCCGATTCCTCGTCATGGCTTCTTGCCTGTCGGGGGGGAGGCCGCGGCGTTGGCCAGCGCCACGAACCCGGCGGGCGGCACCTGCTCGGCCCGGGCGCCGGGATCGATGCCGCACCGCTCCAGGGTGCCCGGCGGCAGCAGCCTCTTGAGGGTGTTGCGCAGGGTCTTGCGCCGCTGGGAGAAGGCCTGGGCGACGATGCGGGAGAAGAGGTCGAAGTCGGCGATGGGCCAGGGGGGCTCCTCGTGGGGCACCAGGCGTACGAAGGCCGACTCCACCTTCGGCGGGGGGTGGAAGGCGCCGGGCCCGATGGGGAAGAGGCGCTCCACCGCGCAGCGAACCTGGAGCATGACGCTCAGGCGGCCGTAGGTCTTGCTGCCGGGCGCGGCGGCCATGCGCTCCACCACCTCCTTCTGCAGCATGAAGTGCATGTCGCGGATGCAGTGGGCCTCCTCCAGCAGGTGAAAGAGGAGCGGGGTGGAGATGTTGTAGGGCAGGTTGCCCACCACGCGCAGCCGCTCCTCGCCCTCCCGCAGGTCGCAGAAGGAGAAGCGCAGGGCGTCGGCCTGATGCAGGCGGAAGTTCTCCCGGTGGCCGAACCGCTCCTCCAGCAGTCCCGCCAGGTCGCGATCCAGCTCCATGGCGTCCAGCCGGCAACCGCTCTCCAGCAGGCCGGTGGTGATGGCGCCCTGCCCGGGGCCGATCTCCACCAGGTGCTCTCCCGGCTGGGGCGCCACGGCGGCCAGGATGCGGGCGATGGTGCCGGGGTCGTGGAGGAAGTTCTGGCCGAAACGCTTGCGGGGGCGGTGGTTCACGGTTGTTGGGGCAGTGACGGAGACGTTCGCCAGTGTAGCAGCCTTGCTTTCCCGGCTGCATGGTCTATTTGGTTAATAGCCTTGGGAGAAGGAAGTTGAAAGCCCCTGCCGGGCTGCTCGGCGGGACGTCCGAGGCCAGGGATGGCCGAGGTCGAGCGCACAGGGATGTGCTTGTAGCGGTCCCGCCGAGCAGCCCGGCAGGGGCTGGGGCCTCGAACAGAGCCACTGTAGACCGGAGGAGATCAATGGGAAGTTACTGCGGAGACGTGCTGATCCACATCGACGAGAGCCTGGACGATCAGGATATCCACGAGATCGAGTACGAACTGGGCCAGATCGACGGCGTTTACAGCGCCTGCGTGCCGGAGAGGGCGCGCCACCTGATGCTGGTGGATTACGATCCCATGGACGTGGAGGCGTCCGAGCTGCTGCAGCAGGTGCGCAGCCATGGGCTGCACGCGGAGCTGGTCGGGTTGTGAACGGCGGCTCACCGGGCATGGCGGAAACTGGCTGAAAGTTATACAATTTCAGGCCGTTTCCCGATAATCGAATTTGATGCCCGGCAAGTTATACATCAAGACCTTCGGCTGCCAGATGAACGAGTACGACTCCGCCAAGATGGCGGACGTGCTCGCCGAGTCCCACGGTCTTGAGTTCACCGACGACCCCGAAGCGGCCGACGTGCTGCTGCTCAACACCTGCTCGATCCGCGAGAAGGCCCAGGAGAAGGTCTTTTCGCTGCTCGGCCGCTGGAAGAGCTGGAAGCGGGAAAGGCCGGACCTGGTCATCGGGGTGGGCGGCTGCGTGGCCAGCCAGGAGGGCGAGGCCATCCGCGCCCGCGCGCCCTGGGTGGACCTGGTCTTCGGCCCCCAGACCCTCCACCGCCTGCCCGAGATGCTGGAGCAGGCCCGCGCCACCGGTTCGCCGGTGGTGGACGTGAGCTTTCCCGAGATCGAGAAGTTCGACCGCCTGCCCGAGCCCCGCGCCGAGGGCCCCACCGCCTACGTCTCCATCATGGAGGGGTGTTCCAAGTACTGCACCTACTGTGTGGTGCCCTACACCCGCGGCACCGAGATCAGCCGCCCCTTCGACGACGTCATCGCCGAGATCGTGGCCCTGGCCGAGCAGGGCGTGCGCGAGGTGAACCTGCTGGGGCAAAACGTCAACGCCTACCGCGGCGAGATGCACGACGGCGAGGTGGCCGACCTGGCCCTGCTCATCCGTTTCGTGGCTGCCATCGACGGCATCGACCGCATCCGTTTCACCACCTCCCACCCGGTGGAGTTCTCGGACAGCCTCATCGAGGTCTACGGCGAGGTGCCCGAGCTGGTCAGCTTCCTCCACCTGCCGGTGCAGTCGGGCTCGGACCGCATCCTCATGGCCATGAAGCGCGGCCACAGCGCCTTCGAGTACAAGCAGAAGATCCGCAGGCTGCGCGAGGTCCGGCCCGACATCAGCATCTCCTCGGACTTCATCGTGGGCTTTCCCGGCGAGACCGAAGCCGACCACCGGCTCACGCTTCAACTCATAGAGGAGGTGGGATTCGACCATTCCTTCAGCTTCATCTACAGCCGCCGCCCCGGCACCCCGGCGGCGGACTACCCCGACGACGTGCCGCTGGAGGTAAAGCGGCGGCGGCTGGCCGAAGTGCAAGCGGCCATCGAGGCCAACGCCCGCCGCATCGGATCACGAATGGTGGGCACCGTGCAGCGTGTCCTCGTCGAGCGGCCCTCGCGCAAGGATCCCGCCATGCTCGCCGGTCGCACCGAGAACAACCGGGTGGTCAACTTCGCTGGCCCCAGGGAGCTCATCGGGCGATTCGTGGACGTGCGCATCACCGAGGCACTGCCCAACTCCCTGCGCGGTGAGCCCGTCGAGCCTTTGCCTTCCGCTGTCAACTCATGAACGCCGTATGACCGCATCTTCGTTGGCTGACCATCCCCATTCCCTCGATCTGATCCTGGAACCGGAAAACACCGAGCGGCTGCGCAACGTCTGTGGCCAAATGGATGAACATCTGCGCCAGCTGGAGCGGCGCCTGGGCATCGAGATCAACAACCGAGGCGCTGCATTCCACCTGCTGGGCAGCCGCGAAGCGGTGGACGCCGGCGCTCGGGTGTTGGAGCGGATGTATGCCGCCAGCGCCGAAGAGGTGCTCACGCCCGCCGATGTCCACCTGTTTTTGCAGGAGTCCGGCGTGGAGGAGCTGCTCTCCGCGGCGGATGCGGTCTTGCCCGAGGTGGTCATCAAGACCCGGCGCGGCCTCATCCGGCCCCGTGGCCCCCATCAGCGCGAATATCTGCACCGGGTGATGAACCACGACATCAATTTCGGCGTGGGGCCGGCGGGCACCGGAAAGACCTATCTCGCCGTGGCGTGCGCCGTGGAGGCGCTCGAGCGCGACCGGGTGCGGCGGCTGATCTTGGTGCGGCCGGCGGTGGAGGCGGGTGAGCGGCTCGGTTTCCTGCCCGGCGATCTGGCGCAGAAGATCGACCCTTATCTGCGCCCCCTGTACGATGCGTTGTATGAGATGCTCGGCTTCGACAAGGTGCACAAGCTGGTGGAGCGCAATGTCATCGAGGTGGCACCTCTGGCCTACATGCGGGGCCGTACCCTCAACGACGCCTTCATCATCCTCGACGAAGCCCAGAACACCACGCCCGAGCAGATGAAGATGTTCCTCACCCGTATCGGATTCGGCTCCACCGCCGTCATCACCGGTGATGTCACCCAAGTGGATCTGCCGCGCAACCAGCCGTCGGGGTTGCGGCAGGCCGTCGAGGTCCTGGCCGAGGTGGAGGGAATCAGCTTCACCTTCTTCGATGCCCGGGACGTGGTGCGCCATCCCTTGGTGCAGCGGGTGGTGGAGGCTTACGATCGCCATCATGACGAAAGGTGACGCAGGCAGCCGCCGTGGCGGCTTGAATCTGGATTTGCAAGTCGCCACCTCCGAGCGACGGTTGCCGGCGCGCGAAGCGTTCGAGCGTTGGGCCGAGGCGGCCTTGCAGGACGCGCCGCGCCGCGGGCTGGTGATCCGCCTGGTGGACGAGGCGGAGAGCCGGGCCCTCAACCGGGACTATCGCGGCAAGGACCGCCCGACCAACGTCCTCTCTTTCCCGTTCGAGGCGCCTGCCGGGGTGCCCGACGACCACCTGGGTGACCTGGTGGTGTGCGCTCCAGTGGTGTTACGCGAAGCAGCCGAACAAGCCAAGCCGGTCGAACACCACTGGGCGCACATGGTGGTGCATGGCGTGCTCCACCTGCGTGGATTCGACCATCAGGACCCCGCCGCGGCCGAGAAGATGGAAGCCGAGGAGCGCCGGATTCTCGCCGCGTTCGACATTCCCGATCCTTATCAAGAGGTTGCATGAACACCAACGACCCTTCTTCCGATGGCCCTTCCATACGAAAACGGCTCGGACGCCTGTTGGCCAGCCTGGCGCCGATGGAACCCGAGAGCCGCGACGAGCTGATCCACATTCTCCAACAAGCGCGCCGCCGCCACCTGATGGACGGCGAGGCCCTCTCCATGATGGAGGGGGTGCTCCAGGTGTCCGATTTGCGGGTGCGCGACATCATGATCCCTCGGGCGCGCATGGTGGTGGTGGAGCGGGACAAGCCGCTGGACGACATCCTGCCGATCATCATCGAATCGGCCCACTCCCGCTTTCCCGTCATCGGAGATGACCGCAGCGAAGTGGTCGGCATCTTGCTGGCCAAGGATTTGCTCCAGTTCTGCGGCAGCAACGCCCGCCGTTTCAACATGCGTGACGTGTTGCGTTCCGCCGTCTTCGTGCCCGAAAGCAAGCGTCTGAACGTGCTTCTCAAGGAGTTCCGTCGCAGTCGCAACCACATGGCCATCGTGGTGGACGAATACGGCGCCGCCGCCGGGCTGATCACCATCGAGGACGTCCTCGAACAGATCGTGGGGGAGATTGAGGACGAGTACGATTTCGACGAAGGGGCCTATATCCTCAAGCGGGGGGAGAACCTCTACACCCTCAAGGCCCACACCACCATAGAGGACTTCAACGAATTTTTCGAAGCCCGCCTTCCCGAAGAAGGGTGCGACACCGTGGGCGGCCTGGTGGTCAAGCGGCTGGGGCACTTGCCCAAGCGGGGCGAGTCGGTAGAGATCGACGGTTTCCGGTTCGAGGTGTTGCGCGCCGACAGCCGCAAGGTGCGGCTGCTCAACGTGGAGCGGCTCCCGGTGGCGGCGGAAGCCGCCGGCTGAACCGGCGCCGGGGTGGTGGCCGCAGGGGTTCGACGCTACTGCTTCGCCGCCTTCGGCGCCGGTGCCGCCGCCGTGCTCGGCTTCGCTCCGTTCGGGTGGGGTGTGGTGGTGCCTCTTGCCTTGGCGGTGTTGTTTCGGCTGTGGCGCGGGCGCACGCCTCGGCAGGCCTTCGTCCTGGGCTGGTGCTGGGGGGCCGGGCTCATGGGCTTCGGCGTCTTTTGGCTGCACCACAGCCTCGCCCGATTCGGGGGATTCGGGCCGGTGTCCGCCGTCGCGGTCACGCTTCTCTTCGCGGCTTTCCTGGCGCTGTTTCCGGCGGGCGTCGGCGCGCTGGCCCATCGCTTGGTGCCGCCGGGTCCGCGTCGGACGCTGCTCGCCTACCCGGCGCTCTGGGTGATGGGCGAATGGCTGCGTGGGTGGCTGTTCACCGGTTTTCCCTGGTTGCAAGTGGGATACGCCCAGATCGACACGCCCTTGGCCGGTTATGCCCCCGTGATGGGCGTGTTGGGCGTGAGCCTGGTGGTGGCGTTCGTCGCCGCCGCCCTGGCTGCCGGCGGCCGCGCCCTCTGGTTGGCGGTGTTCTTGGTGGCGGTGGGGTGGGGATTGCAACGGATCGAATGGAGCCGACCCGTGGGCGACCCCTTGCCGGTGGCGCTGATTCAGCCCAATGTAGAACAGTCCCTAAAGTGGCGGCCGGATCAGTTTCAGCCCACCGTGGAGAAGCTCCGGCGTCTCAGCCGCCGGGCACCCGAAGCCCGTTTGGTGATCTGGCCGGAGACGGCTGTGCCGGCATTCGCCGACCAGGTGGAGCAGGCGTTGCTCGCGCCGCTGGATGCCGCCTATCGCGCCGAAGGCCGCACCCTGTTGCTTGGCATCCCCGTGCGCGGGAACGAGGGCTACTACAACGCCCTCCTGCGCCTGGGAGCCGACGGCCGTGGCCAATATCGCAAACGCCATCTGGTGCCTTTCGGCGAATACATGCCGTTGCGTGCCCTGTTGGCCCCTCTGGCCCGCTGGTGGGCCGTTCCCATGTCCGATTTTTCACCGGGCCGCGGCCGTCCCTTGTTGACGCTGGCCGGTCGGCCCGCCGGCATGTCCATCTGTTACGAGGACGCCTTCGGGGCCGAGGTGGTTCAGGCCTTGCCCGAAGCGGCTTTTCTGGTGAACGTGAGCAACGACGCCTGGTTCGGTGATTCTCTGGCGCCCCATCAGCACCTGGAAATGGCACGGATGCGGGCATTGGAAACCGGCCGTTGGATGCTGCGCGCCACCAACACCGGCATCTCCGCCTTCATCGATCCGCGCGGACGGGTGGCGGCCCGCTTGCCGCAGTTCGAAGCCGGCGTGGTGCGTTCCACCATCCAGCCTCGTGGCGGTGCTACCCCCTACGCCTATGGGCGGGACGGGCCGGTGGTGACGGTGGCGGCGCTGCTGCTGATCGCCGCCCGTTCGTGGGGTGGCGCGCCTTGGATGCCCCTTTCGCGCAGACGCTCACGTTCCAAACGCCGCCGTTCCAGCTCGTAGCGGAGCACCTCCGCTTGCTGGAACAGAAGTTCCGCTTCGTTCGACCAGGCCGGCGGATCCCGATGCGGCGGAGCGGGCGGGGGCGCGTCGCAGGCCGCCAGCAATGCCAAGATCTGTGGGAAAATCGCCTTTTTCATGATCCATGATCCAGTATAGGAGATGCCATGGGCAGAGAAATCATCCAAACCGACCGCGCTCCCCAAGCCATCGGCACCTATTCCCAGGCGGTGAAGATGGGCGACACGGTGTGGCTGTCCGGCCAGATCCCCTTGGTGCCGGAAACCATGGAACTGGTGGAAGGCGACATGGAAGCCCGCATCCGCTGCGTCTTCGACAACCTCAAGGCGGTGGCGGAGGCGGCAGGCGGCACCTTGGCCGATGTGGTCAAGCTCAACGTCTATCTCACCGATCTGGCCCACTTTCCTCTGGTGAACCAGGTGATGGCGGACTATTTCGATCCGCCCTATCCCGCCCGCGCTGCGGTCGGCGTGGCCGCCTTGCCCAAGGGGGCCGACGTGGAGATGGACGCGGTCATGATCCTGAGCCGGGAGTGAACCGATACCGGTTCAGTTGCCGTTGACGGTGACCACCACGCGGCGCCTGTGGGGGTGGGTACGGTGTTCGTACAGATAGATGCCTTGCCATATCCCCGCCGCCAGCCCTCCGCCACTGACCGGCAGCGTCAGGTCCATCTTGGTGAGAATGGCGCGAACATGGGCCGGCATGTCGTCGGGGCCCTCGGCCACGTGCCGGAACAAGGGTGAGCCGTCGGGCACGATATCCTGGAGAAAGCGCTCCAGATCGGTACGCACCTGAGGATCGGCGTTTTCGCACAACATGAGTGAGGCGCTGGTGTGTTGAACGAACACGTGGCACAACCCAGTAGTGATGCCGGATCGTTGCACCACTTGAGCGACGTCACGAGTGATGTTCCATGTGCCGCGCCCCTGGGTCTGGAAGCTGAGGGTTTCCTGGTGGATCATGGCGACATTCCTTTGAAACGCTTTTGCCGAAACGGACAACGGCATTGAAACAGATTTCCTCCCTTGCGCAAATGCCGGTGACCGCGCTCGAGGGAGTGGGGCCCAAACGGGCCGAGCGTCTTGCGCGGCTGGGCATCGAAAGTGTTCAGGACTTGTTGTTTCACCTGCCCATCCGCTATCAGGACCGCACCCGACGGCTTCCCCTGGCGGCATTACGGCCCGGCATGGAAGCGGCCTTCGAAGGGCGCATCGACCGCGCCGAAGTGCGTATGGGTCGGCGCCGGGCGCTGCTGGTCCACCTTTCCGACGGCACCGGCGGGGTGGTGTTGCGCTTCTTCCATTTCAGCGCGGCGCAGAAGGCCGCCTTGGCGCCCGGGCGCCGGTTGGCGGGGTTCGGTGAAGTCCGCCGCGGTCCCACCGGCCTGGAAATCGTCCATCCCGAATTCCAGCTTGCCGAAGGGGACCGCCTGCCCCCGCCCGAGGCGACGCTCACGCCCGTCTATCCTACCACCGAGGGCATGCACCAGATCACTTGGCGCCAACTCACCGATCGCGCCCTGCTGCTGCTCGATGCCCACGCCGAAGTGGAAGAGCTGCTTCCGCACGCTTTGAGGCGACAATGGCGCCTCATGCCGCTTTCACAGGCCTTGCGTTGGCTGCACCGGCCGCCTCCCGGCACCCCGGCGCGAACACTCATCGACGGCCGCCATCCCGCCGTCGAACGTCTCGCGTTCGAAGAGCTCCTGGCTCACCAACTCAGCCTGCGCGAAGCCCGGCGTCGGCTGCGCCGACAAAGGGCGCCGGTGCTGAACGCGCCCGGTGATTTGCGCCGACGGCTGATCGAGTCGCTGCCGTTCGAGCTTACCTCCGCCCAGGCGCGGGTGGTGCAAGAGATCCTGGAAGACCTGGCCGCACCCCGTCCCATGCTGCGTCTCGTGCAAGGGGACGTCGGCTCCGGCAAGACGGTGGTGGCTGCGCTGGCCGCCTTGCAAGCGGTGGAATCGAACCATCAAGCCGCTCTCATGGCGCCCACCGAACTGCTTGCCGAACAACACTTGCGCACCTTTCGCAGATGGCTCGAGCCGTTGGGGCTTGAAGTGGCCTGGCTCGGCGGCAAGACGCCGGCCCGCGAACGGCGCCGTGCTCTCGAAGCCCTCGCCGGCGGGCATGCGGCCGTGGCCATCGGCACCCAAGCCTTGTTTCAGGAACAGGTCGTTTTCGCCCGATTGGGGTTGGTGATCGTGGATGAACAACACCGCTTCGGCGTGCACCAGCGGCTGGCTCTTCGGGACAAGGGCGCGACCGGCGGTCACCTGCCTCATCAACTCATCATGACCGCCACGCCCATTCCTCGGAGTCTGGCCATGGCCGCCTATGCCGATCTCGATCTATCGGTCATCGACCGGCTGCCTCCGGGCCGTACCCCCATCAAAACCGTCCTGGTCTCCGACCGTCGGCGCAACGAAGTGATTCGCCGCGTGCGCGCCGCTTGCGCCGCCGGCCGTCAAGCCTATTGGGTCTGCACCCTCATAGAAACCTCCGAAGCGCTCCAATGCCAGGCCGCCGAGGAAACCGCCCGTCGCTTGGAAGAAGAACTCCAAGACCTGCGCATCGGCCTCGTCCACGGGCGCCTCAAGTCCCAGGACAAAGAGCGTGTCATGGCCGCATTCCAGGCGGGGGAACTCGATCTGCTGGTGGCCACCACCGTCATCGAAGTGGGCGTGGACGTGCCCAACGCCAGCCTCATGATCATCGAAAACCCGGAGCGGCTGGGTCTTTCCCAACTCCACCAACTACGTGGTCGCGTGGGGCGTGGCTCGGTGGAGAGTCACTGTGTCCTTCTCTACCACCCGCCCCTGTCCGATGCCGCCCGCCAGCGCCTGGCCATCATGCGTGAAACCACCGACGGCTTTCGCATCGCCCAGAAAGATCTCGAACTGCGAGGACCCGGTGAAATCCTCGGTGTGCGCCAATCCGGCGAAATGCAGTTCCGCGTCGCCGACCTGCTGCGTGACGCCCATCTCCAACGAGCCGCCCGTGAAGCCGCCGACTGGATTCTTGCCCACGCCTCGGAAACGGTGCCTCGACTCATGCACCGCTGGCTGGGGACCCGCACCCAATATGTACAGGCCTGAGCCGACCTCGGCGTTCCAGTGCGCCAGCCCTTTCCGCAGCCCCGTCGGTGCCGAAACCGAATGGGACACCCATGCGCACGCCATATCCAAGGCCAACCCACGGCGTAGCGACACCGGTTGCCGATACGGTCATGGACGAATGCCAGTTGTTTTCAAATGATGAGATCGGCCATCCCACCTCGCCGCCCGAACCGCCCCGCGGAGAGGAAATCAGTCGAAGAAAGCGACGGCCTGTTTTTTTCCGCCTCTCCCTGCCTTATGGAAACGCAACGGTGCGTGGCGGACAGGCCGCCGGCCCGCTGATTCGCCCGAGCGAAAGAACGGATCGACGAAACTTCAGGCAAGAAAAACGAGGAGGAACCCGGCGAGCCTGCCCACCTCCAAGCTGCGACCATTGGCGGAAACGTAACCAAGATTTGGTAAGGCCGCATGCGTTCATGTTCCGGTGTTCAATTATCACAATAGTTCGAGTTCAACGCATTGGTGGAGATAAGCCAAAGCTTCAATGAGGCCGCAGCGTTTTGCTGCGGTAAATGCGCGGCATACCGGAGAGCACGCCCCGGACGAAATCCGCTTCAATGAGGCCGCAGCGTTTTGCTGCGGTAAATAGGACAAGAACCGGAATAGTCACTGAACTTAATCCATAGCTTCAATGAGGCCGCAGCGTTTTGCTGCGGTAAATAGGATGGCGGGCACCCCCGCGCTCTCGCACAGCCAGCTTCAATGAGGCCGCAGCGTTTTGCTGCGGTAAATGCGCGGCATACCGGAGAGCACGCCCCGGACGAAATCCGCTTCAATGAGGCCGCAGCGTTTTGCTGCGGTAAATGTCGGTGGGCGAGGATGTGGAGGATTTCGGGCGCCTGCTGCTTCAATGAGGCCGCAGCGTTTTGCTGCGGTAAATTGCACGTCGGCACCCGCGGGCGCCTGAGCCTGTTCCCCCCGCTTCAATGAGGCCGCAGCGTTTTGCTGCGGTAAATGTCGATGGCCCAGGCCTCCTCGTCCTCCGCGAACCCGAGCTTCAATGAGGCCGCAGCGTTTTGCTGCGGTAAATGGCAACACCGAGGCCGATTTCACCAACTACGCCCGGCTTCAATGAGGCCGCAGCGTTTTGCTGCGGTAAATGTGGTATGGCGACCTGT
>Ga0256914_1001413_pt1 | contig 21680 bp, 22 predicted proteins | sample HulkmetaG_FD_191571 | JGI IMG/M metagenome (GOLD analysis project Ga0256914, IMG submission 191571) | Hydrothermal chimney microbial communities from Main Endeavour vent field at the Juan de Fuca Ridge, Pacific Ocean - Hulk | ecosystem: Environmental > Aquatic > Marine > Hydrothermal vents ... | reverse complement strand
GAAGAGTAAAGTCCGATGGGCCCGTAGCCTAGCAGGATAGGGCGCCGGCCTTCTAAGCCGGAGGTCGCGGGTTCGAATCCCGCCGGGCCCGCCAGTATCTTTTGAGAATTATCCCTTAGCAGGCTTTGCCATTCTGTTATATTCTTGCAGTGTCCCATCCATCAAGGCGTCCTAAAATACTGATGAGAGAAATTTTGAAATGTCACTCGGGAATTAAATCCCTGTTGTTTTAGATCACAACCTATTTTGCTCTTTCAGCTCGTCAGTATTTTCAACAATATTGTTGGCTGAGTTTTGCAGAAATAGATGTTGTATTCTCACTAAATTATCATTTCTTCATGATCACACTTTAGTAACAAAACTTATATAATTGAGAGTCTGTTAAAGGTCATGAGGTGTTTAGTATGGTTATGCCAAGGAGTATAAGAGATTATTTGGGAGAAATCATCCCTGCAGGAATCCTATTGTTATCCTACAATCAGTATTCCCTTGGTTGGAAGGTTGGAGTTAAACTAGTGAAAGAGGAAATAGAGGATGGGGGATTTGCTATAATAAGTAACATTGCACTTCCATTTAGAAAGTTCTGCTCAAGGTTAAAGTCAGCAGGTATAGATGTTATCAAAGAAGGAAACACCGGCAATCTGGCAGTTATCCACATATTCAAGGAAAATCCACCTTATGATTTTGTTTATAGTGTAGGAGAGGTGGATGAGAACACTTTCATACCAAAATATGTTGAAATCAAAAAAGAGATAGTTAACGATTATGGCTTAGGTAATAGGAGAGTTGTCCATGCATTTGTTACACTGAGTACCTTATATGAAAGATTTGGTAGAGAGCTTATGAAAAGGCTGTTCATGGCACGTTTGTATGCAGGGGAGGATTTAGTGAAAAAAGGCTTCGATTTTTGGGATATTCTTATTGTTAACCGGGATAGTATCCCCAACGACCTTCATTCATGGATGGTTAGCATTAGTGATTACGTCTTAATAACTCAAGGAATCCTGAAAGAAAATGAGTTTATTGAAAACATTGCAATAATAAAAGGAATATCCCGTGAGTTCAAACCAACAGTACTCCAAATAAGAACCCCCACAATACTAATTCCGCCTGATAGAATATATTAACGTCCCTCCAAAAGCGAGTGTTGATAGATTTGTTCGCTCTCCTATTTCAGATTTTTACTCTTATCTCCTATCTTGTTTTTCCTCTCACCTCAACTTACAAGAGGATTCTCCAAAGCCACTCACAGGATATAAAAACGAATTTTTGATTATTCTTTAGGATAAGCTTTTTAGAAATTTGTTTCATCTACCATTATAAAAAGAAATTACAAAGATGAACATAAGGTTGCTACGGATACAACCTGCTCGGCGTTCTCGGGAAGAGTGTAGCCCAGCGGACATGATCAAGCTTGAGAACCCACGCGACGAGCCTTTCCAAACCCAATCCAAAACCGCTGTGTGGAACAGAGCCGTACTTCCTCAGGTCGAGGTACCACTCGTAGTCCTTTGGATCCATGCCCTCGTCGAGAATCCTCTGCACGAGCTTGTCGTAGTCGTCCTCACGCTGTGAACCACCGATGACCTCACCGTAGCCTTCCGGCGCGAGCATATCTGCCGCGAGAACCTTCCTCGGATCCTCCGGGTCCTCCTTCATGTAGAAGGCCTTGATGTGCTTCGGATAGCCGTAGACGAAGAACGGGCTCTCAAACTCCTGCGTTAAAATTCTCTCCTCATCAGCCCCCATGTCCTCACCCCATTCGATCTGAACACCCTTGCTCTGGAGTATATCAATTGCTTCGTCGTAGCTTATCCTCGGGAAGGGCGGAACAGTGTTCTTGAGCGTGGTGAAGTCCTTTCTGAAGGTCTCGACGTCGCTCCTCCTGAGCTCCAGAGTGCGCTGCACCATATAGCTCACCAGCTCTTCTTCCACCTTTATGATGTCCCAGAGGTCCATCCAAGCCCCCTCAAGCTCCAGATGCCAGAACTCGGTGAGATGCCTTCTTGTCCGACTCTTTTCCGCTCTGAAGCTCGGCGTGAGTGACCAGACTTTTTCGAGGCCAAAAATGGCCGCTTCAAGATAGAGCTGGGCCGACTGGCTGAGGTAAGCGGTCTTGTCGAAGTACTTGAGCTTGAAGAGGGTCGAGCCGCCTTCAACGGCGCCGGTGACGAGTATCGGCGGGAAGACCTCGTACCAGCCGTTCTGAAGGAGCCACTCCCTCGCTGCTTGCATGAGCGTGGCTTTAACCTTCATTATGCTCGCTACCTTTGGCGAGTGAAGGTGAAGGTGCCTCACATCGAGCAGGAACTCATCGCTTGCATCTTTTGTTATCGGGAAAAAGCCAACATTCTGGACTACTTCTATACTTTCAGCCTCTATCTCAACTCCGGTTGGAGCTCTCGAATCAGCCTTCACAGTGCCCTCAATTATAACGCTTGACTCGATTCCAACATCCCGCGCTTTCCTGTATGCAACTTCATTCTCCTTCTTAAAGATAACTTGGATAACACCACTTGAATCCCGTAGGACTATGAATACCTTCTTACCAACTTCCCTTTTTCTATAAACCCATCCAGCGAGCTTGATCCTTTTGCCTTCCATGTCAGGCTTTACATCCGCACAATAAACCTTATCAATCATCCTAAACACCTCCTCAAAGTTCAATTCTCCACTTATTAATTTATCCACTAATCATTTAGAAAAGTCTATTCATCCAGAGTGAAAGTGCCTTAAAGCGTTCAGCTTTGGGTTGCAGTAACAGGGGCATGATAGGCATGGGGGTTGAATGCTATTTAAATCATTCGCTTTTATGCTTGACATTCTGACAACATTTAAATAGGAAAGCTGACAATCTTTAAATGGTGAAGAACATGAAGGCTCTAATTGGAACTGCCATGGACATCAGGAGCATTAGGAAAAATGTTGCAGTTCTAATCGAAGGGGAACGGATTTATGACATCATCCCGGTGGATAAAATAAAGGAATACGAGGTGGATGAGGTTTTTGGTGGAGAAGGGTATTTGATAATACCTGGTCTCATTAATTCACATACCCATGTCGCCATGACAAAATTTAGGGGATTAGGGGATGATTTACCGTTAAATACGTGGTTGAATGAAGTTATATGGCCAATGGAAATGAAGTGGGATAGAAAAGACCTCAGAAAATGGGCTCTAATAGGACTAATGGAAGCTGTTTCGAATGGCTCAACAACAGTAAATGAGCACTACTTCTTTGCCGAGGAAATTGCCAGAGCCGCCCAAGAAATTGGAGTGAGAACGTTTATTGGTCAAACTGTCATGGATCTAATTGATTTTCCACTTGCAGAACCGAAAGAGGGCTTTAAATTCTTCAAACGATGGAAAAAATGCAGATTGATAACTGCGACACTTGCCCCTCACGCCACAGATACAGTATCCCGTGATCTACTGGAGGATATTGGAAATTTTGCAAAAAAAGAAAATGGCCTCATACACATCCATCTTTCTCAAAGTAGGGAGGAAGTTAGGAAAGTAAGAAAAAGGGAGGGTCTTTATCCCGTGGAATATTTACAGAAAAGCGGTATTCTAAACGAAAACTTAATTGCAGCTCATGGAGTGTATTTAACAGATAGGGAAATCGCTCTATTTGCCAAGTCTAAAGCCACATTAGCACACTGTCCAACGAGTTTGGCTAAGCTTGAAGGGGCTATTGCTCCAATAATAGAACTTTGGAAAGCTGGGTCCAATATATCTCTGGGAAACGATTGTGCAGCTTCCAACAATTCACTGGATATGATTGAAGAGATGAAAATGACGGCCATCTTAAACAAGGTTAAGGCAGGTCCAGAGAAAATTAAAGCAGAAGAAGTGTTCTATTGGGCCACTTTAGGTGGAGCTAAAGCTCTAAGGCTAAAATCCGGTTTGATAGGGAAAGATTATTTGGCAGATTTGGTCTTGTTAAATACAAAAAAGCCCCATTTTTTACCTGAAGGATATTACCTCTCACATCTTGTTTATAGTGCAAAGGGAAGTGATGTCGAGATGGTTTTTGTCAATGGCGATGTGATTTATGATACTGGAAAATTTCCGAAAATTAAGACATCTTTTTCTGATTTGTAGTTTGTTGAGTTTAATTTCAAACAGTAAGGCTTATATACAATAATATCCAATAATTTAACGAATAAAATCAGTTTTCCTTAAAATCATCAAGTATTTTGTTGGGGGGATTCCAATGTACATCGACCCCTTTGTAATAAGATCAATAAACCGCAGTGAACTCAGAAAGAGGATTTTATTATATTTGCATGAAATCTATCCTTCCCCCACATATCTTGCTGAAATTGCAAGGGTAGTTAAATCAGACCCTTCAAATGTTAAGGGTGCCCTTATAGGTCTTGGAAATAGATATAACGGAAGTAGTTCTCTCGTGAGCCTTGGCCTTGTTGAAATTGTTGAGCGGGATGGATTCAAGTATTATAGACTAACGGAATATGGAAAGAAAGTTGTTGAACTGCTTAAATCATATCACCTATACTACAACAGATTTATGTGAGGTGGTTAGATGAGGAATTTAATCAGAAAATTGGATGAAAATATATCCGCAATGGTTCAAATCTCTGTTGTCCATCTTTTTCAGCTTGGATTGAAATATGGTATCTTTAGCCGATTGTCTGAAAAGCAACCGTATAATGCTCTCATAAATTCCATGTCATTTGGGAATAAATCCCTTTTGAAAAAGCTCTTGGATACCTATATCCAGCTTGGGATAATCAAAAAAGAAAATGGGAATATTGTAATGGATGAATTTGAATATCTACTAAAGCTCTCCCCGAGAAATGCCCAACATCTTCTCCCTGGATGGGTTCCCATCTTTGAAGAAATTTATAAGATGGTTGACTATGCTTCCATAACTCCAGAACATCCAAAAATTTTGATGGACTTTGATAAAGATGCAGACTTTTGGGACATGAGGTTATCCCTGGAGTTTAATAGCATATACAGGAAAATAATAGCGGATGTTGCAAAATTACATGATGATACGAGTGTTTTGGACTTGGGATGTGGTTCTGTCTCTCCTTTGGAGATCGGCCAATTCCTTGGTCCAAATGGTAAATATGTAGGAATAGATTTTTCTCCGGGAATTTTAAGTATCGCAGAGAGCAGAGTAAAAAGTGCAGGATTCGATTGGGTGACCCTAAAAGAAATGGATATTAAAAAGATAATACCAAAGAATAAGTATGATGTCGTTATAATGAGTTTCGTTCTTGAGTATTTAGATAGTATCAATCGTGTTATAAAGACTGCAATGAGCATTCTCAACGAAAATGGAAAACTTATAATAGTTGAGCCATTTAAAGAAAATTATCCAAATATCTCCGCATGGGAATTTTTTGAAAGCCTATCAAAAGAATTTATTGCATTTCCTACCAAGTCTGCAATTTTAAATGCCCTGGAAAACAGCAATACTGAATTTAAATTCAATGAGCTTGGAAAATCTGTCCTCGTCATAACAAAAATGTGATGCCGGTCTCCAAGCTATTTATTACTATTCTCACTAGTTCAAACCTACATATGTAGATACATTCCTATGTGCATACATAAGAACAAAAAATTGATTTATATCCAAAATTACTTATTCTCTATTGCAAAACATTTAGTGGAGGTGCCAAAATATGGGATTTGTTTTAAAAAAGAAGAAGAGAGGTGCGATTGGAATTGGTACCTTAATAGTATTTATAGCGATGGTGCTGGTAGCGGCAGTAGCAGCAGCAGTCCTAATAAACACCAGCGGATATCTGCAACAGAGAGCTGAGAGCACAGGCAGGCAGACAACCCAAGAAGTTTCAAGTGGTATCCAGATTGATGCTATCACCGGCTATGCTCCAAGTTCAAACAACTTAACCCTGATGACGATACAAGTCTCCCTCAACGCGGGAAGTAATCCAATTGACCTCAACCAGACAAAGGTGTATTTAGATGACGGACAGAAACAGGTTGTTCTTTCGTACGGAAATGCAAAGGCTACAATAAGTGGTAACATGTTCGACACAACCTCTACAGCTTGGAACAGTAGCTTAGTCGACAGTACCCACTTTGGAATTCTTATAGTTCAGGACGCTGATAACTCTCTCGGAGGAACCATTCCAACATTGACTACCGGCGACATAGCCCTGCTCACAGTCAACCTCACTGCAGTCTTTGGCGGTGTTAAACCCAGAACCCCGATAACAATCAAGGTTGTTCCAGAGTTTGGAGCACCCGGATATGCCAAGGTTGTTACTCCAACGGCCTATGGTCTCAGTGACACCGACAGAATAGTAGATCTCAAGTGACGTCTTTAACTTCTTTGCATTTTTCCACAGCCTTTCTTTTTACTCTTAATTCAAGCTGGAGGGAACAGAGATGTCCTTCTCATACCTCAAAAACAAATTCAAGAAAAAAAAGGAGGAAGAGGTGAAAGAGGATAACAACGTGGAAATAATCAAATTAGACGAATTGGAGAATGTAAATGAAGAAACAAGCGAAAGTACAGAACAAAATGAGAAAAAGAAAGAAGAAGAGGAGCTACTAACTCAAGTTATGACGAGGATTAATGAGATAGAAAATGACATCCCAAGGATAAAAGTTAGTATTGATACCTTGAAATCTCAGATTCAAGAGCTTAGAGAGGAAATGGAAAAACTCAACAAAACCATCAAAGATGTTATGATGCTGTATGAAGTTGTATCACAGGAAGTTAATCCATTCAAGGATCAGGAAAAAGACAATCCACTTGTCAATGAAATCCACAATCTCTCCAAACAGGTCGAGGAGCTAAGGACTGAGATTACCCAAATAAAGTCAGATCTGAGATTGCTCGCTATGCATGGCATCAACATTGATGAGCTTATATATGATGTCCTTGAGGAGGGAGAGTTATGATTACAGAGATCGAGATCGATGAGAGGCTCAAAAAACTCAAGGGAAAAGTCCCCAATGTCCTTATAGATGACTTAAAAGAAAAGCTCCTGAACAAAAAGGACATCCTAAGTCCAGAACAACTTGATAAAATAATAGACCGGGTTATTCAAACATATTCAGGCCAAGTTACCCGTCTTATAAACCTGGACAAGAGAGTAGAAGAAATAGGCAGATATCTTGAGGAGATAAGGAGCTTACTATTAGAGCAAAAAGAAGAGAGAAAAGGGAGAAAAGGAAAAGAATATAGTGGCCCAGAGACCACGACAACCCAGTATCCACAAGAAACCCAGCTTTCTACCTCCGAGTTAATTGAGAATGTTAAAGCTCCCGAACATGGAGTTGAAACTGCTGTTGAGGCTGTTAAGGGGGAGAAGCCTATGGAAAAAGGATTAGAAATTCCTCCTGAGATTAGAGAGAGCTTGATTGTTCCTTATGCATCATCCAATGGGAAAGCCAGACTGGAGAAAATACCCCAAGATATGGCATCTACTCTAATAGCCCTAAAATGGCTCGGTTTCCTCATAGATAGAGTGGGCATGCAGAATTTAGAACAAGTACTTGAATTTTACTACGAAATTGGATGGATATCAGAAGATGTCCTGAATACTATGCTCAAGTATGCAAATGGAACAAAACCACACCATAGAGAGCCCAACTGGAGACCCGAAGATAAATTGACTATACAGGATCATTTAATTTCACTGCTCTTCATAGAGAGACTCAGAGGAGTCAAGATAACTCGTGAAATCTTGGACTCAATTGAAAGGGAGATGAAGGTGATCAACCGGGTATTGGAGGAGGTTTATGGAGTTTAAAATGTTCAGGGGATTCCCATGGGATTCAGTGTTTCAGCAACATTTGCAATATTATTCACTGCCACATTACTCTCGATTGGCATACTTTATGTAGCTACAGAAAATGCATTTGGATACGTTAAGGAGGCGACTTCAGATTACAACAACGCATTCTTAAAGGCAAAAACTTCATTGTTGGAAGGTGACCTCTACAACTATTCAACAATCTCCGGGATTTCCTTATACAACATCACATTTAATGTCACAAATGAGGGTACTACACTATCACCAAAGGAATGGAGCTTTATCTATGACGGGAATTTGGTAACAACAGCTGGTGTAGTTGATATTCAAAATGAATCGTATCTCCTGCCGGGAGAAGTCATCCTCGTGACAGTTCAAAATGTTCCAAAGGATACTTTAGTGCACTCCCTCGTAATAAATACAGAAACAGGCTGTAATCTAAAAATCAACTGGGAATGGGTAGGCAACATAACCGTTGGATGGCCTAAACTACTCGTAAGTGCTTGGTACTGTCCGGTGGAGGGGTAACCATGGCAAGTTCAGTAGTATCAGAATTGGTGCTCTTTATAGCATCATTGCTCATTGCAGGCATGGTGGCTGGTGGGCTATATATGGTTACACAGGATCTTTCTGACGGGATAACCCTGCGTGGGAAGGACTTAGCATATAATCTGAGGGTAAATTTCGCGATAATAAATGATCCCGAGAATATTCCTGTAAGTGGGGGGGCATATATATTCTATGTTCGAAATATTGGAAAAGTACCTTTTACCTTCAATAACAATTCAGTTGTCGTGTTTATAGATGGTAATCTCATACCCCCAGCAAATCTAACATTCACCAATCTTGATAATCCGGGTTCAGATAAGTTACAGCCATATGATATCGGTGAAATTCAAGTTGTTACCCTGTTATCTACAGGATACCACAAAATCGTAGTAGTATTAGCAGATGGTAAACAGAAATCATTGATATTCAAAATAGGGTGAGGAATATGGAGACTATCCTTAAAATCCAGATCCCAAACGATGAGCTTCATCGAAGATTAGGAGGGGGCATCCCCCCAGGCAGTATAATCTTAATCGAGGGGGATAGAGGGACGGGTAAGTCCATATTCTCCCAGAGACTCCTCTATGGCTTCTTGAGAAATGATCATAGTGTTTCTTATATTTCAAGCCAATATACAACGCCAGAATTTATAAATCAGATGGAATCTCTCGGATATAGCATTATTAAGGATTTGATCCGGCGTAAATTACTTTTTATCTCATTGTACCCCCTTCTAATAGGAATTTCAGAGAGAGAGAAATTTTTACCAAGATTTTTAGGAGAATCCAGAATTTGGGAGAAGGATGTTGTGATAGTTGATGCTATCTCATCGATATTGCCAGAGGAAATAAGCGAGAATGAAATGAAACTCCTCACAGTTCACTTAAAAAAGCTGAGTTCATTGGGGAAGGTTATTATGATGACTCTCAATCCCGCAGATATTGATAAATCAGTGGTTCGTGTTCTTGAGGAAATTTCGAGCGTGCTGATTAGGCTCAGCGTGAAAACTTTTGGTGGAGATTTGAAGAATTCTGCTACAATTGTGAAGTATAACAACGCCGCTGGTGTTTTCCAGAAGATTATTCCATTTAGAGTAGAACCAAAAGTTGGATTTATAGTCGAAATAGCCGCGGTGGTGTGATATGGCAGAGAGAATCAGCGACAATATCGAAACTGCAATGGCTCGAAACCCGCATTTGAAGAGGTATATAGACAACTTCGTCAGGAAAACTGGTAAATTCCCGGAATTTTATCCCCAATTGAGCAGAGACATGAAGGATATAAAATATCCCAACATAATATATCCAGTAGGAGACCCAATTTTTATACACATTTATGGAGATATCCACACAGAGAGAAAGTACATAATTATAGAACCCAGAATTGTAACTCAACAAGAGGAAGAGAAATACGAAATCATAAAGGATAAAATACTCGAAATAGCTCCAACTAAAAGAATTCCAGAAGATAAAGAAGAATTCGAGCTTTTTCTTGATGAACTTTTTAATGAAGCCTTGAGAAAATTATCTGAAGGCTTTTTCAATCGGAACAAGGTTCAAATAACCAGAGAAGAAGCTGAGAAATTCAGATATCTGTTAAAGAGGGATATAGTAGGTATTGGACCTTTAGAACCCCTGATGAGAGACCCATATATTGAGGATATACATATAATTGGAGCAAAATATGTGTCGTTAATTCACAAGATATTCGAGGCTCTACCAACCAACATTGATTTTGGAGACAACATAAAATTAGCGGATTATTTTAAAAACCTGAGCGAGAGAATGGGCAGACCTGTAAGTGATAAAAATCCCGTCGTTGATGGTACCCTCCCAGATGGCTCAAGAATAAACATCATCTACAGCCCAGATGTCAGTATAAAGGGTCCAAGTGCTACAATCAGGAAATTTTCTGCGACTCCACTTAGTGTCACTCAGTTGGTTAAATGGAATACCTTCTCCGCAGAAGTTGCGGCATATCTATGGCTTGCCTTAGAATATGGAATGAGTATATTTGTCTGTGGAGAGACAGCCAGTGGAAAAACAACTACCCTTAATTCTATTATTCCATTTATCAAGCCAGATGCAAAGATATACACTGCAGAAGATACCCCCGAGGTTATCGTTCCCCATAAAACATGGCAGAGGTTGACAACAAGAGAAAGAGGGCCTGAAGAATCCAGAGTTACTCTGTTTGATTTGCTTAAAGCGGCTCTTAGATCAAGACCCAACTATATCATTGTAGGGGAGATTAGAGGAGCTGAAGGTGCAATAGCTTTTCAAGCAATGCAGACCGGACATCCAGTTATGTCTACATTTCATGCTGGAGACATCAAAAAGATGATCCAACGTTTCACCGGCTCGCCAATTAATGTTCCAGTCACATTCATTGATAATCTCAATATTGCTTTATTCCAGCAAGCAGTCTATGTCAGGGGAAAATTCCTCAGAAGAGTCGTGAGTGTGGTCGAAATTGAGGGATATTATGAAGAATTAGGTGGAGTAGCGACAAGAAATGTCTTTGAATGGGATCCTGTTTCTGACAGGCATATTTTCAGAGGGATGAACAACTCATACATTCTTGAGAGAAAAATAGCGGAGGTTGCAGGTTATGAGGATCCAAAAGATATATACAACGAGCTTTTCCTAAGGGCCCGAATAATCAAGCGCATGATAGAGCTCGGAATTACGGATTACCATGCGGTTCATAGAGAAATCAAAAACTTCTATGAACGCGGTATCGAAGGTCTAAGCTTCAGATTGTAGATTGTAGAGGGGAGGGATATGCCGAAAGAAAAAGCCGGAATATTTATTCAATCGGATTTAACGATAAGATATTACCTCAGAAAGATATTAGCTCCAAGCTTAGTCCTCTCTATAGCACTATTCACCGTGATGCTTCTGCTCACCAGATTCATAACCCTCCCTAAGATAATACTCATGGCTCTCTATGCAATTCCTGCCCTCCCCATGCTATATGCAGTCTCCTACCCATATGCGAGGGTCAGTGGCAAGAAAGTTAAGATAAACTCCAGAATACCCTATTTTGCTACATATTTTGCCGTATTATCCACGAGTGACGTAGGCAGAAGCGATTTAGTATGGAACCTGTCAACGGAGAAAATTCTCGAACCTATAGCAAGTGACATGAAGAAGGTCTACTACCTTGTTGCCAAATTACACAGAGGAATGCCAGAGGCTTTGAGATTTCTTGCCAAGAGAACTCCCAGCAAAGTTTTCTCCGATTTCCTTGAAAGATTAGCTTATTCCTTAGACAGCGGCGTCGAATTAAAAGACTACCTGCTCCAAGAACAGAAAACTGTTATGGATGATTATGAGACTTTCTATGAGGGTGCCCTGTATGATCTTGATGTTTTTAAAGAAATTTATTCATCTTTGATAATCTCCGTTGTTTTTATGGTGACATTCATCATTATCGGCCCAATAATAACAGGACAAGACATTGTTAGCATGAGTGTATTTATGTTTATTTTAGTTCTTGCAACGGAAATTGGTATTTTAGTCGTTATAAAATACAGAATGCCAGAAGATAGAATTTGGTCCGAAAATGCGATGACTTCAGAGAGAAGAATGAGACTAATTAAAGCAGTTATCATATCCATTGTCGGCATAATTATCTCCGCAGTTCTGTACCTACTCATAATACGGCCTCGTTTTAATTTGCCCCTTTTGGTAGGAATAGCCTTTGTAATAACACCACTGATTTATTTAGGCAAAGTTATAGAAAAAGAGGAACATAGTATAATGATAAAAGACGAAAACTTCCCGGCATTTATAAGGAGCCTAAGCTCCTCTCTTGCTGCCAGCGGAGCATCCCTCCACTTAGTCCTGAAATATCTGAGTTCTCATGACTTCGGAACTCTAACTGATGACATCAGGAATCTATATCGCAGAGTAGCTATGAGAATTGATGATAGTAAATCATGGAACTATTTTGCTTCGGATACTGGCAGTTGGCTTATAGGAATATTTTCAGAGATATTCAAAAAAAGCATAAAATTAGGTGCTGAGCCAGATTATGTAGGAATGGTTATCTCAAGAAATTTTGAACGTCTTGTGAGGCTCAGAAGAAAAAGACAGCAAAATGTAGCCAGTTTCAGAGGTGTTATCTATGGCATTACCGGAGCTTTTGCTTTTTCAGTCGCTGCAGCATTTCAGGTTGCAGTTTATATGAACCATCTCTTTTCGAATATACCGATAACAGGAGATTTTCTAAAAAACATAATATTCGTCCCATCATCAAGTGGTCTCGAACTAACAAGTTATATTTTAACCGCGATATTGTTGTTGCATGCATTCCTATCCTCCTTCTCCATAAAACTTGCCGATGGTGGGCATCTGGGAATATCAATATATCATTTTGTAGTTCTGACGTGGATTGCAGCTATAGCATTGTATATTGGACAGGTAATTATGGGAAAAATGATGACATTTAGTGGAGTTATATGGCCCATACTGGGGGTGTTAACATGAAGAAAAGAATGGTATTGTTCATAGCACTCATACTTTTAATATCCCCCAAAGCACTTGCGACTTCTTCTATTCAGGGATGGGTTCAGGTACCTGGGGATATCAGCATAGGGGAAGTTAGAATATCAATTGACGATATTTCTATCCAAGATAGATCTATGTTTCTGACTCTGGAAGGTGGAGGACTCAACATTATGACAACAATTCCAATGGGTTATACATTAAAAGCAGGGGAATACAATCTCACTGTTAATTCCATCATGATCAACAATCCAAGTTATTCGAACATATATCTCCAGTTTCCATATTTGCTTCAGGGAGAAAACATAACTTTTGATAAATATAAGATACTTTTAAAATCAGTCTCACCCGGAACTGCAGTTTTACAGCTAAGTTATGGAAACTCAACAAAGGAAATAACGTATAGGGGAAGGACAATAAACTTTGAAAATCTGAGAGTTTCATTAGGCCTAATGCCGACTTTATTTGATGGTTATTTATACAGAGGACAAACAGAAAGGATTGGGGAATGGAACATAACCTTTGAGGGATACAATGTAACCAATGAAAATGGAAATCTAATCGAAATAGTCCGGTTAAAGGTAAATCAAAAGGAGTATTTCAGTGAAATCGGGAAAACTATCGAGGCAGAAGGTCTGGAAATTGAAGTTAAAGACCTAATAGGCTCAGAATATTTAAGAACAAAAATAAGGCTAATTGGTGCATATATCAACGTAAAGATACTGCCCTACTTCGATGGATGGATTAGTGAAGGTAAAACCACCAGGCTCGGCCCATATGTTATAAAGGTAGAGAATATCTTTGGAAATAAAGCCTATATTTCAATCCAAAATTCATGTGGAATGCCACTAAAAACTGCTCTGATTACCATCGGTAATCTAACTTACATGTTTTCTTATGGAGGTTTGTCAATAGGAGCTTTGGAAACGAGAGAACGAGAAAATGAAATGCAAGTTAGACTTGTAGCAATGCTGGATGAAGAGAAAATCCCTAAAATTCAGAATACCGCGTTTCTCAATGTCTCCTTCAAGACGCCCCAGAATGCTGAACAGTATGTACCGTTTAAAGCCTATGTTGTACTAAAAAACACTGGGAAGAGTGATTTGAAGTATATAGAGATACTGCCAAATATTTCAAAGGATTTTGAGATACTTGGAGGGTATCCCAAGTATATTCCTGTAATTAAGAGAGGTCAGAAAATCGAATTTCCATTATTGCTTAAACCAAAAACATCCGGCAACCTCACCATTGGAAATATCAAAGTCTCAGCTCATGCCCCCTATCCCCTCTCATGTTACGGGTTGGAAAGTGTGGAATTTTCTTCAGAAATAAAAAAGATATTCGTTCAAAGAGCAATACTCAGGTATGGTATAAAGCTCTCCAGCAAAGATGGAAAGATTGGTGAAAGCATACCCCTGAATATAAGCGTAACCAATATGGGCAATTCAAACATTCCGTTTGATCTAACGATTGCAATCCCTCCTGGATTTGGAGTAATTGGTAAAAACCTTACAATGTACGGAAAATGGCTTCAGCTGAGGGATTCAATCAATCCAAATCAGACGAGGATATATCATCTTTCGTTAATACCATTAAAAGCAGGTAAATACGAGATTATTGGGGTGGTCAATGTTAACAATAAACTCTTTCAGAATTCTACGGTTATAGCCATCTCTAAACTGACAACCGAAAATAACGTGAGTACAGTTCCTGTACAAAATAATACAGAAACTGAAACTGAAAATACAACATGCCAGCCCAAGGTAGTTACCCAGATTATAAAAGTTCCAGTTCCCCAGAATGCCACGGTGGAAGTTGCAGAAAGCATGACACTCAAGCAGAAAATACTCTACTTTGGCGGGGCATTTGCCGGGGGTATTCTCTTTATATTGTTGGTGGCCTTCATCGCTGCGAAGCTTGAGGAAAGATAAACCCAACTGTTATAAACCACCTACTTATCTTTCATTTTAGGTGAAACATATGGGAAGGCCTGTGTTTTTGGGTAAGGCCCACATATACTGGTGTGAGGAGTGTAATGTACCTCTAATAAGTGATAAATGTGATATTCATGGGCATAAAAGCGTGTTTAAGCTTAATCTTACACCTCCAGCCGATATTAGATTTGCTTTTGAAAAGGACTTGAGATTTATAGAGCAAGAATTCGAAAGACATTATGGAGTTGACATTCACAAAATTTTAAAGGATAAAATAGTTCTACTCAACAAAACCCCGGGAGAGGACGATGTTTATGAAATTATCATAGATGGATATATTTTTGGCTGGCTTCGTTTTGATCCGATAACACTCAGATGGAAGCCAGGATTAAAAATTGAAGGGGCGATTTCTCTTTGGAAACATTTTGGCAAAAAAATGAAAAAATGGGTAATAATCGACGACGGTGCCGTTGAATCGGTAAAAAAAGGTGCAAATGTCCTTCCAGTTGGTATTCTCGATGCTGAGTTGTCTATAAAGTCTGGGGATGACGTCATAGTTCTATCCTCCAAAGGAGAAGTCATAGCAACTGGAATAGCCAAGAAAAACTATGAAGGGCTTGTATCTGGGGAGAGAGGCACGGGTATAAAAACCAGAAGACAAAAAAACACCCACTATCGGGAAGGCAAAAAGGCAAAAATAGCGGATGTCATAGAAGCAAATCGTTCTGCATTGGAAAAGAAGATTAAAGAGGCCCGAAGGTTCATGAGGAATACTGCTAACAGAATAAAAAAGCCGGTGGCAGTTGCTTTCTCCGGAGGAAAAGACAGTTTAGCAGTCTTAGGGTTAGCACTGGAAGAATTTGGGGAAAATTTTTCAGTGTTCTTTAACAACACAGGTATAGAATTTCCCGAAACCATTGAATATGTTGAGAACATTAAAAAGGAACTTATGGACAGAAATATCAAGTTTATAATAGCTGACGCTGGAGATGCTTTCTGGAGGGCAATAAATGTTTTCTCTCCTCCAGGAAGGGACTATCGCTGGTGCTGTAAAGTCACAAAGCTCGGACCCATAACATTGTCCATCAGAAAGCACTATCCCATGGGAGTATTAATGTTTGTAGGGCAAAGAAAGTATGAGAGCATAAGCAGATACAAACAACCAAGGATCTGGAAAAACCCATGGGTACCAAATGAAATAGGGGCTTCACCTATTTTTCACTGGAATGCTCTGGAGGTATGGTTATACATTTTTCTTCGTAAATTGAATTATAACCCCCTCTATAAAGAACGTTTGGATAGAATAGGCTGCTTTCTCTGTCCAAGCTCTTCTCTGGCAGAGATATATACTCTAAAAGAGGAAAAACCTGAATTATGGAACAAATGGGAAAAAGAACTTGAACTCTGGAGAAAGCGCTTTAATTTACCAGAAGAATGGATAACCCACGGATTCTGGCGATGGAAAAAAACAACTAAAGGACAAAAAGCTCTGGCAGAAAAACTTCATGTTGAAATTCCTGAAAATAGGATATGGGAGCCACTGCAGTATCTGTTAAATGAGGAGAACGGGGTTTTTGTTATACACCTTAATACCCTCATAAACCTGAAACGCATAAAGGAAGTCGTCCCAATATTGGGAGAAATAGAAATAGGCGAAAACTACATAAAAGCTGATAATGTAAAATTCATGAAGGATGCAATTTACAGTGAGAACGCCAGTGAGGCAATTCAAGCGTATTATCTGGTAAAACGAGCATATGAATGCGTTGGTTGTGGGGTCTGTGTTGGCAGGTGTCCAGAAGAGGCTATTATCATAAACCCAAAAAGCAGGAAGATAGTTGTCGATCCTATTAGATGCATCCACTGTAAGGAGTGTATGGACGTATGTCCTCTGTTAAAAATAAAAAATCCGGAAGAAGGAAGTCAGTTATAATTATAATCGGAATCTTATTTTCAGTCTTCTTAATACCTCTGGTGAGCTCCCAGAATGAGTACGAATATAATATTGAAAGCTATTCCCTGTATTTTGATATATTAAACGAAAATTCAATCAAGGAGACTATTGAGGTAGTACTGACAGCAAATCAACCATTCAACAGGTATGTTTTCTATACAGAATACCCCGTTAACAATTTAGATGCAATTGTAGATATAAACGGAAATACATTAACCAGCAATGTGACAGCAGAAAAGATAACAGGGGGAATAACAGCAGTTTATGTTACCTTCCCAGAGGTAACTAAGGGGGACCAGATAAAAATACGTATAAGCTTTCTAACGAGTGGTATAGTACAAGAAGTGAATGGGAAACAGCAGTTTGCATATTATGTGCGCTTCAATCAACCTGTGGGCGTTTTTTATGTTCGTCTATTTGTACCCAGAGGCTATGCAGTGTTATCTCCCATTATACCATCTCCAAATAAAGTTGAGAGCTCAGCCAATAGAATGGTTTTGGAATGGAAGAAGATACAGGTAAACGCAGGAGATGAGTTCTACTTTATAGTTGGGTTTTCTGAGGAAATCCAACCCCCAAAGAAAACATCTCCTTTGTGGATGGTTGTAATATTCATTTCAGCATTTGTTGGTGGATTCTTCGGGGGAATCCTGTATAAGGAGCATAAAGAACGAAAATCAATAAAAAGAGAAATACTAAAGAGCGATGAGGAAAGAGTTGTGGAAATCCTGAAAGAGGGACCAATTCTCCAGAGCGAGCTCGTTAAGCGTCTGGGTGTTTCGAAGGCAAAAATAAGCATCCTTCTCAGGGAAATGGAAGAAAAAGGCCTCATAGAGAGGATACGCGAAGGCAGGAGCTACAGAATTCAACTCAGAGAAAGGTAGCTTTATAAAGCGACTGAGAAAAGCATCAAAAGGTGAGAAAAATGGAAGAGTATTTTATCTGTCCTGAATGCGGAAGCGAGGATGTTGAAGTTGTCAGAGAGAGGGGGAGAGAAATAACGCTGAGGTGCAATGAATGCGGTAATGTATGGCATGTAACATTACCAAAGCTCGTTAAAGTCCCGCTCATAATCAGCAAGCATGAAAGAAGCTTTAAAGGCGAAGCAGAGCTTCCTGAAGGGGAAGAGATAGCCATTGGTGATATAGTGGAGATTGAAGGAGATGAAGTTCGAATCACTGGTATTGAGCTTGAAGGAAACAAGAGAGTTGAGAGAGGAAGAATCGGGGAGATACAGACTCTCTGGGGTGAGAGCCTAACATATCCCCGGATTATAGGAGTTTCGATATATCTACCCGGAGGCGTAACTCAGTCTTTCAAGGTGAAAGTGCCAAGAGATGAGGAATTTGTCGTTGGTGAAGTTCTTGAGGTTGGCGGCTATACCTTTAAAGTTGAGAAGATAAAAACGGAGAGAAAGATGCTCAGGCATGGCAAGGCAAAAGCTGACGAAATCATCCGACTCATGGGCAGACCAATAAGAGCGAGGGCAAGCAGAAACCTTAAAATCTACAGAGGATACAGAGAATGATTTCTTGGGGAGGATTTCCTGTCACAAGAAATAGGGGCTTCCTTTTACTGTTATTGAGCTCCATACAAACCGTAATGAAGATATTGCTCGATGAGGGGCTAACCCATAGCACAGGCACCCCAATACAACTAAGAAACCTCAACGTAGAGGCCAACTGGCACGTTTATGTTCTCGTATGTGGTGCCGTACCAGTGATGCACCGGTATTCTGACCTTGTACTTGCTCTCCATGGCATAGAAGGTTACAGTGCTCTGAGGCCCATCGTTTGTTAAGTGTCCCAGCATTACGTAACTTGCGTAATCACCCGTGCTGAATCCCACGGTGAGTGTATTAAATCAGCCAGGAAGAGCATCACCAGCGAAGTATTCAAGCATTGCACCAACGGGAACCCCAACACCAAAACTACGCCCATCACTCCCGGCATAGATGGTTCCGTAGAAGTTTTCTACATAAACATCTTGTCCGATTCTACGAGTGATGCCTGTTGATTTTTTCATCCATTCGTCCGGAAAATTGTAAGGAGGCCTCCCAAGGATTGAACCACTTTCAATGTTTTTAATGCCATTTATTGTCTCCTTTATGGTGAAGTCATCGATTTTTGCGAAGTATCTTTCGTTTCCTGTAGGGTAGCACCATGCTGTACAAATGTACTCTTTCTGATAAATATAATGGACTGTGCCCTTTACCCATACATAACCCCATGAATACGGAGGCACAGTAATATGATGCCCCCCAGCGTAGTAGTCTGTTATTGACCTGCTAAGGACTTTGACGGTTATGGAGCTTGGATCGAATCTTACTTTCTTGGAGATTTGATCACCAAACGCTACTGTAACGTCAGGCCCCCAGTATTTTTGAATCTGCACCGCAATGTCAGCAGTTCCGAAAACTTCACTTCCAGCTTTGTTATGTATTATCAGAAGGGGAATCCTCACGTTCGTGTATGATTTTTGCTTTACAGTTTCCCAAATGTAATACACGTCATGCGCCATGGGCTGAATAATCTTGGTTCCCAGTTTTCCCACCTCTTTAACCCTCGCTTCTTTGAGGTTTATTTTGAGTTTAAAAGTCTTTGCGAGAGTATTTTCAGTTAATCCTGTTTCAAAGCTTTCTGGGGGGAGCGTGTAGAGTTTTCCATTCTTAACCACCCACACGTCAACGCCAATAAAAGCTGTTTTAGATGCCTTCTTTCTGGCGATTTCTTTCGCCATTTCAAAATTTGAGGATGAGAGTTTAACTACATTGTTAGAAAAGATGAAACGCTTCTCTAAGCTTCCCCTACTCAGGACTTTTATGTCCCCATTCTCATCAAAAGTCCACACTGTGTAATAAACCTTCCCATAGTCGGTTAAGGGTTTTCCGTTCGCATCAACAAGGCTCAACTTAGCCCCACCAAGGGGAGCCGCTTGGATGTATCCTATTGCCAAAAGCACTGATAAAAACACAAAAGCCAACTTCCTTCCCATGCATGCACCTCCTACTAAATAACGCAATGCCAATTCTGATTTCAAAATTTATAAATTTTTTCCTTTTACTATTTGTAATTTATTACGCTTTTTTTGTGAATTTTTACTTTCCAACTGCATTTTCAGTGATCATATTAACCACTTGAGTAAAGAAGTAAATAAAAATGGACATCTTCTCCAAACCACATAGCTGTCCACAGATATCTCCCAGGTAGAGCTATCCAACAGCAGCTGCATCCACGAGATAACGAAAGCCTTTTAAATATCCCAATGAAATTGAACCCGTCAAAACTCGATGAACGATGAGGTTTCGGAGGGATGTGAAATGGCAAAACCAAGCTACGTCAAGTTTGAGGTTCCGGAAGAGCTTGCTGAGAAAGCTCTTGAAGCTGTTGAGATTGCCCGGGATACTGGAAGAATTAGGAAAGGAACAAATGAAACAACAAAGGCCGTTGAGAGGGGTCAGGCAAAGCTCGTTATTATAGCTGAGGATGTTGACCCCGAGGAGATAGTTGCTCACCTTCCCCCGCTCTGTGAGGAGAAGGAGATACCATATATTTACGTCCCGAGCAAGAAGGAGCTCGGTGCTGCTGCTGGTATTGAAGTTCCATCAGCCAGTGTTGCAATCCTTGAGCCTGGTAAGGGCAGGGAGCTCGTTGAGGAAATCGCTATGAAGGTTAGGGAGCTCATGAAGTGAGCACTTACCTTTAATCCTTATTAGTGAGATTATTGAGAGGTGTGAGGAATGGCTGAAGATGAGGGATATCCAGCTGAGGTTATAGAAATCGTCGCGAGAACAGGAGTTACTGGCGGCGTGACACAGGTTAAAGTGCGCGTCCTTGAAGGCAGGGATAAAGGCAGAGTTATCAGGAGGAACGTTAAAGGACCAGTGAGGGTTGGCGACATAGTTATCCTCAGAGAGACAGAAAGAGAGGCAAGAGAAATCAGGTCAAGAAGGTGATAGCAATGGCAAGGTGGAATGTCTGTTCATACTGCGGAAAAGAGTTCGAGCCGGGAACTGGCAAGATGTACGTCAGGAATGATGGCAGAGTGCTCTTTTTCTGCTCAGGAAAGTGTGAAAAGCTCTACTTCATGGGACGTAATCCAAGAAAGCTCAAATGGACAAAGGCCTTCCAAGAGGCAAGGCTCCAGAGGGCCAAGAGGAAAAAGTGAATTTTCACTTCTTTATCATTTTCTTGTGCAAACCATGATTTGTATGTTTGTAGCTGGCTGTTGATGCTGAGTATTTTTGAAAGTGTAGCAGATATTTTCCACATACGATTTTGTTTTACGGGATAATGACTTTTCTTTTTTTCAAGCCTCGCCCTTCAGGGCGGGAGGGAGGAGGTCAGTCTCCCGATGTTATAAAAGCATGGTTTTAGATTTTTCCCACCTTCCCCGTTATCAAGCCTTTACCCAAAAATCTATTAACCCGATGTCAAACTATTTTTGGTGTTAGCCATGAATACGATTGAAAGGACTCTGGTCATTATAAAACCCGATGCTGTTGTCAGGGGTTTAATAGGCGAAATAACAGCCCGTTTAGAGAAAAGAGGACTTAAAATCGTTGGAATGAAGATGATACACATTGATAGAGAGCTTGCCGAGAAGCACTATGCTGAACACAAAGGAAAGCACTTCTTTGAACCTCTGATAGACTATATAACCAAAGCTCCAAGCGTTGTTATGGTAGTTGAGGGCAGATACGCCATAAGCGTCGTCAGAAAGATGGCAGGAGCCACAGATCCCAAGGATGCTGAACCCGGGACAATCAGAGGCGATTACGGTCTGGATGTCGGAGATGCAATCTACAACGTAATACATGCTTCTGATTCCCCTGAAAGCGCTGAAAGGGAAATAAACCTGTATTTCAATGAAGATGAGATTTTTGAATACTGCAAAGCTGCAGAGTGGTTCTATCACTCCCACTGGGACAAAAAGAAAGGAGAGTATTTGGACTCCACAAACTGCCTTGA
>Ga0256914_1001412_pt1 | contig 21695 bp, 21 predicted proteins | sample HulkmetaG_FD_191571 | JGI IMG/M metagenome (GOLD analysis project Ga0256914, IMG submission 191571) | Hydrothermal chimney microbial communities from Main Endeavour vent field at the Juan de Fuca Ridge, Pacific Ocean - Hulk | ecosystem: Environmental > Aquatic > Marine > Hydrothermal vents ... | reverse complement strand
TATAGTGACAGAGGTGCTTTTTTTTTGAGATAAAAACTGAAAAACATGCCGGTACAGACCATCACGAGCCAGGATTCCCCATTTCATGAGCGTACTGGAACGAATCTACTTCCTCCACCAACGTATCCAGGCAGGCCGTTTTCCCAATGCCACAGACCTGGTGGAGGCCTTCGAAATCTCTGCCGCCACCGCCCACCGGGATATCGCCTATCTGCGTGACAGGCTGCTGGCTCCCATCGCCTTTGACCCTAAACGCAACGGCTATTTTTACAGCAGCGATGGTTTTCACCTCCCCTTCGAGGATCTGCCCAGAATCGTCCTCTTTCTCGCCATCGTGCAGAAGATGGCCATGGAAAGCGGCCTGGAACACCTGCCAGAGCTGGTCCGGCTGCAGAAAACGCTCTCCCACCTGCTCAACCTCACCAGCCAGGATCCGGCAGACCTGGTCCACTGTGAATGGGTCGAGGTGGAACCGGTTGATCAGCAGATATTTTCCACAGTCCTGACCGCATTGACCGAGAGACTGCAGCTCGACATCAATTACAGAAAACTTGCCGGTCAGGAGACGAGGCGGCGGGTAGAGCCTCTGAAACTGATCAACTATCAGGGGAGATGGTACCTCTTTGCCTGGTGCGGGCTGCGTCAGGCCGACCGGATGTTCCACCTGGCCAGAATAGCGACGGCAGCACTGCGCAGCGAGTCCGTCACCCATCCAGCCCCGAATGCCAGCTATCTGCAGGGAGTCTTTGGTATTTTCAAGGGAGAGAAGAGATTTCAGGCTGTCATCCGCTTCCGGGACAAAGCAGCGGAAATAGTCCGCCAGCAGCAGTGGCATCCGGAGCAATTTCTGGAAGAAAAAGGCGATTGTATCGAGCTGAGCCTGCCGGCAGCCGATGACCGGGAACTGCTCATGAAGATTCTCCAGTTCGGCAGCCAGGCCCAGGTTGTGGCCCCTGCTGAACTGAAGGAGCGCGTCCTGGAAGAGATCCGGAAAATGGCAGCCGCCTATGCTGCCATGCCCTGAAGGATTCCCGGAAGCGGACGTGTTAGGTCGCGGCCAACAGGCGATCCAGGTACTGCCGGAAATCCCTGTCCCCGAGCCCCTGGAATTCAAAGAATTCCAGGCCCATCCCCCGTGGCTTACGTAAACGTCTGGTCCAGCGGACCACGGCCTTGGCCCTGACTTGCACTTCCCGGTCATCCTGGATATAGGTGAAAAGGAGGGAAACAATACTGCCCTTGGGCAAAATGTGCCTGGTAGCGAGGAAAACACCGCCCAGACCGCAATTTTCGGCTATTCCCTGCAGATACTCCTGGGTGGAGTCGTCCACAGACTGTTCCCGGAACCTAACCATCACATCAGTTGCGATTCGCTGATATTTTCGTTTTTCCATCTCACCATCCGTCGGCAGGCAGCAACACTGCACCGCTGCCTGCAGTCCATTCATTCTTTCTGGCAATATTTCCTGAGAAATCCATATCTCTCCCGAAGAGCAGGGACCGGCAAGACCGGTGGCCAAACTAGAGGTCCATCCTTCTACGGCAGTACGGCAAACGCCTGCTCGGGAACCTCTGCTAATGTGCGGCAGCGACGGTCTGATGCCGGGCATTGCCTTTCAATGCATTATATCGCAGAGGGTATGGATTCCTGCAGGCTTTTTACCTGGACAGGGTTTTTTATTTGCACCTGCCCCCTTCTTCCTGCTACACTCTTTCAAGACCACAACCAAATAATCTATGTATGAACAGGTAATTATGAATAGTTCAGTCACAGCGATCATCCTTGCCGCCGGCAAGGGAACCCGAATGAAATCCAGCAAGGCCAAGGTGCTGCACCAGGTCTTTTTCAAACCCATGCTTCACCATGTTCTCGATACGGTCCATCAGGCCGCCATAGACCACTGCGTAGTGATCGTTGGCCACCAGAAAGAGCGGGTTGTCGAGAGTCTCCAGGGGTACGAAGTAACGCCGGTTGTCCAGGAGGAACAGCTGGGCACCGGTCATGCCGTGCTCAGTGCAGAGAGTGCCTGCCGGGATGCCGGTCTGATCATGATTCTCTGCGGGGATTCCCCACTGATCCGGCCGGAGATACTGACCAAGATGATCGGCTATCATCGCCGCTCAGAGGCCGGACTCACTCTCATGACCACCTTGCTCGACGAGCCGTTCGGTTACGGTCGGATCATCAGCAAGGACGACGGTTCTGTGGCCGCCATCGTGGAAGAAAAGGACGCCACTGCAGAACAGCGAAAAATCAGAGAAGTGAATGCCGGAATCTACCTTGCCGACCGGCAGTTTCTTTTTTCGGCCCTGCAAGGTGTAGGTACGGACAATGCCCAGGGCGAGGTCTATCTGACCGACATCGTGGCCATTGCCAATGACAAGGGAATCGGTGTAGGCAAGTTTGTCCATCCAGCCGCCATCGACGTCCTGGGGATCAACTCGCGACTGGAACTGGCCCAGGCCCATCGGGAACTGCAGATGCGCCGCAACCGGGAACTCATGCTGGACGGCGTAACCATGTATGATCCGGCAACCACTCTGGTCGCTCCCACGGTTTCCCTGGGACGTGACTGCATCCTCTACGGAGGTGTGCAGATAACCGGTCGCTCCACCCTGGGCAGTTCCTGCATCCTAGAGCCTGGTGTGTGTCTGCACGATGTGTGCACGGCAGACGAGGTATTCATCGGGGCCAACAGCGTTCTCCACAACTGCCAGCTTGAACGGGCGGAACACATTGTTCCCCTCACCTATCGGGTGGGCTGAACCATCATGTTGCTGGTCAACAATCAGCAGGTGCCCTTCACCCCGGGCCTGCGCCTGGGTGACTTGGCCGACCGGTTCAAACCGCAGGCCGATGTCCTGCTATTGAACGGTCGACAGGCCAATCCTGAAACCCTGCTCCAGGACGGTGACCACTGCATCCTGATCAAGCGGGGAGAGATTCCTTCGGCCCTGGACGTGGACCAGGCACTCAGGCAGCGGCACTCGCCAGAGGTCCACGAACGGCTCCGTAGGGCCATCGTGGGCATCATGGGACTTGGCGGTCTGGGTTCTGCCGTGGCGGTCAGCCTGGTGAAGGTGGGGATCGGTCAGCTGCGCATTGCCGATTTTGACATCGTCGAGCTCAGCAACATCCACCGGCAGCATTACTTCATCGACCAGATCGGCATGACAAAGGCAGCGGCCCTGAAAAGCAACCTGGTCAGGATCAATCCCTTCGTGGCGGTCACCCCCCTGGAAATCGAGTTGACCGCGAAGAACATTCCCAGACTCTTTGCCGGGGTCGATGTACTGGTCGAATGTTTTGACGATCCTGCCATGAAGGCCGCTGCCCTGAGAACGGCACTCAGCAGGATGGAGTCCACGCCCTATGTGGGCAGCTCGGGCATGGCCGGCTATGGAAGCGGTAACTCCATTATCACCAGGAGGGTCCGGCCCCGGGTCTACATCGTGGGCGACGATACCACCGACGTGCAGACCTGCGGCAGCCTCCTGGCCCCCAGGGTCGGCATTGCCGCCCATCATCAGGCCAATCAGGTGGTGCGGCTTCTCCTTGGCATCGACAGGGCCTGACCCCCCGGCCCGGTTGCTCCATCCTGTTTTTGTTCTTTGTTCTTTACCGGTTCTCGGTTATATATAAAATCTTGTCACAGAATGAATGTATACAGTCCATGCGTCAGATGAATATTCTTTGCAACGGCCGGCAACAGGAGCTTTCAGACAACACCAGCCTGCTGGATCTGCTTCGGGAGCTGCGGTTGCCGCCGGATACGGTGGTGGCCGAGGTAAACCGGCGGATCATCGAACCCGACCAGTATGGTGAACTCCAACTACAGGATGGCGACCGAGTCGAACTGATCCGTTTCGTGGGAGGAGGATGATATGCTGAAGATTGCCGATACTTCCTTTTCATCCCGCCTCTTCGTCGGCACCGGAAAATTCGCCTCTGCCGGCCTGATGAAGCAGGCCATCGAGGCATCCGGAACACGGATGGTCACGGTGGCCCTCAGACGGGTGGATCTGGATAACCCGGAGGATGACATCATGGTCCACCTGGACCGGGAGACCATCCACTTCCTTCCCAACACCTCCGGAGCCAGGAATGCGGCCGAGGCCATTCGCCTGGCCCACCTGGCCCGGGCAGCCAGCAACACATCCTGGCTCAAGCTGGAAGTCACACCCGATCCCAGGACCCTGCTGCCCGATCCAGTCGACACCCTGAAAGCCACGGAAGAACTGGTCAGGGAAGGATTTATCGTTCTTCCTTACATCAATGCGGACCCGATCCTGGCGCTCCGCCTCCAGGATGCCGGAGCGGCCGCCGTCATGCCCCTGGGTGCGCCCATCGGCACCAATCAGGGCATCCAGACAGCCATGCAGATCCGGATCATCATCGACCAGGCCCGGGTACCGGTGGTGGTGGATGCCGGAATCGGCGCCCCCTCCCATGCCGCTCAAGCCATGGAAATGGGGGCCGACGCGGTCCTGGTCAACACGGCCATTGCAGTGGCCGAAGACCCGGTCCGCATGGCCAGAGCCTTCAGACAGGCCGTCGAGGCCGGCCGCAGTGCCTTTGAAGCAGGACTCGGCCCGGTGGCGACGGATGCCTCGGCCTCTTCACCCACCCAGGGACTGATCGATGAAGACCTGGACTTTCTGAAGTGAACATGGACAGCGAGGCAAACTCAACACGGCGCCCGGCCTTCCAGCCTCCTGATTTCCCGGTGTTACGGAGGCAACTGGAGAGATGCACTGCCAGGGACGTGGAAAGGGCCCTGGGCCGGGGAACCTGTTCCCAGGACGATCTCATCGCCCTGCTTTCGCCGGCTGCTGACCCTTTTCTGACCCGAATGGCCGCCCGTTCCAGGGAACTGACCCGGGTGCGTTTCGGCCGCATCACCCAGCTATACGCTCCGCTCTATCTCTCCAACTACTGTATCAACCGGTGCCAGTACTGCGGTTTCTCGGCAGACAACAGGATTCCCCGCCGTGCTCTCAGCCTGGAGGAGGCTGAATCCGAGGCTGAAATCCTACGACAACGCGGCTTCCAGCACATTCTCCTGGTGAGCGGTGAGGCACCGGGCCGGCTCGGCGTGGACTATCTCGAGCAGGTTGCCCGGCGGTTGCGGGACAAATTCGCTTCCCTGTCCATCGAGGTGCAGCCCCTTGGAACCGGAGATTACAGCCGCCTCTTCCGGTCCGGGATCACCGGGGTGGCCATCTATCAGGAGACGTATGACCGGCAGCTCTACAGCCGGGTACATCTTGCCGGCCCGAAATGCGATTTTGATCACCGCCTCCGAACACCGGCCAGGGCCGCCGCCGCCGGCATGCGCGAAATCGGCATCGGTGCCCTGCTCGGTCTCGCTGACTGGCGCTGCGAAGGAATTGCCCTGGGTATGCACCTGGCCTGGTTACGGAAACATTTCTGGCAGACAGGATTTACGGTCAGTTTCCCGCGGCTGCGTCCGGCTGCGGGTGAATTCGCTCCTCTGCAGGAGGTCAGTGAAAAGAATTTGAGTCAACTGATCTTTGCCTTGCGCATATTTGACCCTGACGTGGGCCTGATCCTGTCGACCAGAGAGGAACAGCGCTACCGCGACGGCATGCTCGGTCTTGGGCCGACACGCTATTCGGCCGGATCCTGTACAGCGCCAGGCGGCTACGCTTCCGGAGATCACGACGGGGAACAGTTCAGTATCGGTGACCGGCGCAGCGTGGAGGAAGTCTGTGCGGCCATCCGGGACAGAGGATTTGATCCTGTCAGCAAGGACTGGGATCGAGAGTTTCAACGAATATAGCTCTTGGAAAAGGGCTGGTCAAAAACTTCAGGAAACAGGATGGAGAGAGAATGAGTGATATCAAGAAGATGTACACGACGATCCTGGGTGACTCCTTTCCCATGGAGATGACCATCTCCTTTGGCGACCAGAAACTGGTGTATCGGAAAAAGACATGGAAGATCACCATGGCCGATGGCACTGAGGAAGAACGTGGGCTCAGATATGGTGAAAACCCGGATCAGGAGGCAGCCCTCTATGAGCTGGTGAACGGCAACCTGGTCCTGGGTGACTGCCGATTCATCGATCCGGGCAATGGCCTGGTGAGCGGTATCACCGTGGACGACATGCTCCAGGTGGGCAAACATCCCGGCAAGATCAACCTCACTGACGTGGATAACGGCCTCAATATTCTCAAGTATCTGATGGACAAACCGGCAGCGGTCATCCTCAAGCACAACAATCCCTGCGGCGCGGCACTGGGGGAAACTCTTGCCGAGGCCTATAACCGGGCCAACCGGGCCGACCGGATCGCCGCTTTTGGAGGCGCTGTGGTTCTGAGCCGCCCCATTGACAAGGATACGGCAACACTCATGGCGGAAAACTACCTGGAAGTTGTCTGCGCGCCCGATTTTGAGGAAGGTACCCTGGATATCCTGGCAAGGCGGAAAAATCTTCGCGTCATCAGAATGTCCCGTATCGACCGGCTGGCTGACTTTGAGCGCTACCGGTTCGTGGACTTCAAGTCACTCATCGACGGCGGCATCATCGTCCAGCAATCGGCAGTTAACTCCATCCGCTCCCGGGAAGACCTGAAACCCGCCGTAGCCACCTGGCAGGGCAAGGAATACCGGTGCGAGAGGGAGCCCACCCAGCGGGAGATCGATGATATGATCTTCGGCTGGGCCGTGGAGCACGGCGTTACCTCCAATTCGGTGATCTATGTCAAGGATGGCTGCACCACCGGGATCGGGACAGGAGAACAGGACCGGGTCGGTGTCGCGGAGATCGCGGTCCACAAGGCGTACATCAAATATGCGGACATCACCTGTTTTGACCGGTTCGGCATTCCCTATGCTGACCTGGTCCTGGAGATCGAACAAGGCAAACGCGACCGGGCGGACAGGGAGGCCATCGATGCCAAGGTCCGGGAGGACCGGGGCGGTCTTCCCGGATCTGTGATGATCTCGGATGCCTTCTTTCCGTTCCGTGATGCCGCCGACGTGGGTATCCGGGAAGGCATCTCCGCCATTCTCCAGGCCGGGGGCTCCATGCGCGATTATGCCTCCATCGAGGCGTGTAACGAGGCCGACCCCAAGGTTGCCATGATGTTTACCGGCCAACGATCCTTCAAACACTGATCAGTCCCGCCACCACCATGACAGGGGGCGACGCTGCGCCCCCTGTCCACAGTCTCTGCCGGACTGACCGGAAAAGCTCCACATGCGGCCGGGAGGCAAGACGCCAAAATTTTCAGAAACCGCAAATAGGGTTCCCCTTTTCCGGACAGACAAGCCGCCAGTCCCTCAGTTCCCCTCGCCCAAAGCAGATTCCAGCCACCAATTCTTTATGGCACAGCGTTTGCATCACCAAAAAAAACTTTGGGAGGTGAATCATGATGAACTATCGGCAAGCCATTCGGGCTCTGATGTTGAATCCGGTCTATTTCCACCTCTGCCTGCGGCAGCGTTGGCAACTGGTCAAACTGTACTGTCGGCTGATGGCGGAAGGCGGTGAGGTGTGACTGCTGGCCAAGTACAAAAAAGTTATTGGAATTTCAAACAGTACAATATCGTAATGTAACTCATTCCCAAACCCGATTCTCGGGAACAGTGCCCCTACACAGTCAGCCACTGTTCTGTAGCGGCAGAGCGCAGAACAGCCTCGCAGATCCGGACCGAGGCAAGTCCCTCTTCGCCGGAAACCGGGTTTTCTCCAGCACCGCTGAGATAACGGTGCCAGTCTTTGAGAAGCGGAACAATGGTATGTACGGGCCCGTCCGCCTCCAGGGAGGTTCTGGTGGTCTGCCGGATGATCTCGCACTGGCCATGAACCTGGTCGCCACGTAACTGTCCGTGTTCACAGACAAACTCGAAAAGACCCGAGCGGGCATGCCCCACCTTGGAACAGTCCAGGGTACCAACAACCCCTTGGTCCATAACAAACAGCACCACCATCAGATCCTCCAGACGGCTGTTGTGGTGCCGGCGGCTCACAGCCGTCACCCGCTGGAACTCCAGACCGGTGATAAAACGCAGTGCATCAAAGACATGCACGGCCGTATGGAAACTGACTCCGGCACCGGCCAGCTGCGGCTCTTCATGCCACGACAACGTGGACGGCTCGATACGCTGGTTGGCCGAGATACTATACAAGCGTCCCAGCGAGGGCAACTCCCGCCTGAACGCCCGGATAATCCGGTTGTAGCGCAAGGTCTGGCCGATCGTCAGGCCAAGATTTTGCCGACGGAAGTGATCGACGATCTTTCTGCCTGCCTCACTGCTTACGGCCAGGGGCTTTTCAAGAAGAAGCGGTTTTCCCGCTCTGGCGCAGGCCCTGGCGATATCTGGATTCAGGGCCGGAGGTACCACCGAGATGACCGCATCCACCTGATCCCAGGCGATCAGCTCTCGCCAGTCGGCAAACCAGCGGCATTCCCAGGCAGCCGCCTGTTCTCCGCCCTTGGCAGAACGCCGGCTGATAGCCACCAGATCCAGCCCATCGACGTCGTGGACGAGATGGTTTGCATAGCGGCTCCCATGCCTGCCGGTTCCGATGATCCCTATGCGCATTGCTTCTCCATCTTCTCCGAAGGCCCGAAAAGATTCTGCCAGCCGGCAGGCAGCTCGTCCAGATCCATGGCCAGGGCGGCGCAGAATCCCTGCAAATCGGCAACAGAACAGTTTACCGATGTTTTCCGCCGCCCAGAGCGGGTGTCGGCCAGTTCCTGCTCAAGAAAGGCCTGCAGCCGACGGCTGACGACCGGTCCGAACGCCGAACAGTCCCTTCCGATGCGACGACAGAAATCCTGCATCCGCTGCCAGTTGTATACAGAGCGCCGGAGACCACGGTAAATAGCCTTGTCTCGGTTTTCCGGCATCAGATCGCGTAGCACAATCTCCTCATATCGTTCCAGGGCCGCCTCCTGCAGAGCGCAAATTTCCTCATCGGTCAGCCGCAGGCCAGGGCCATCTTTATCCTCCTGCAGATAATAAAGACTGCCATGATAGGTGATTTCTGGTATCTCACCAGAATTCCTGACGATGAGAATCTCGTCGGCCAGAATCGCTTTCCGTTCAGCGCTGTTCATGCTTTTGGGCTGTCTTTTCCGATTCCAGCTGAAAGAGCCCCCGCACGGTATTGATCCGTTCCCGACGATCCAGGCAGGGATGGTTACTTTTGAGATAATGCATGGGATAATGCAGCATTTTCCCGACAATGGCAGAAGCCATCTTTTCAATGGACTTCCGCTGCCGCTCATCAAGCCCCTTCAGCCGCCCCAGGGTTTTGGCCAGCTCTGTCCGGCAGATCTCCTCGGCCATGGAACGAAGCTCGATGATGGTGGGGGTCACTTCCATCGCATCCAGCCATTGGGTGAACTTGACCGTCTCCTCCTCGACAATGCGGGCTGCCTTGACCGCCTCCCTGTCCCGTTCGGATTTGTTCATCTCAACCACATTGTTCAGATCGTCGATGTCATAGAGATAGACATTGTCGATCTCGTTGATGGCCGGATCAAGATCCCGCGGCACCGCAATATCGATAAAAAAAAGGGGTTTGTTGCGGCGACGGCGCATAACCGGCTGAACATCGGCCTTCCTCAGAATCAGGCCGGTAGCGCCGGTAGAACTGATTATGATATCCACCTGTTCCAGTTGATCCGTCAGCTCGGCCAGGGAGACCGCCCGGCCGCCAAAGCGCCTGGCCAGTTTCAGGCCCCGCTCCAGGGTCCTGTTGGCCACCACCACCTCCTCGATCCCCTGGCCCACCAAGTGTTCCGCAGCCAGCTCGGCCATCTCACCGGCACCGACCAGCAGGACCCGTTTGCCGGCCAGTCTGCCGAAAATCTTCCGCCCCAGTTCCACGGCCGCATAGCTGATGGAGACGGCACTGGCACCGATTCGGGTTTCAGTCCTCACCCGTTTGGCCACGGAAAAGGATTTGTGCAACAGTTTGTTGAGGATAAAGCCGCTGGTTTTCAGGGCTGAGGCGTGCCGGAAGGCCTCCTTCAGCTGGCCCAAAATCTGGGCCTCGCCAACGATCATCGAGTCCAGACTGGAGGCTACCATGAACAGGTGATGAATGGCCTCCTGATCCTGGTAGCGATAGATGCAGTCAGCCACCTCCTGTTTGCTGACCGCACCGCCAAACAGGATATCCAGCACCTCCTTCCAGGTGGTTTCCGGATCTTCGCAGGTAAACAGCACCTCCACCCGGTTACAGGTGGAAAGCAGATAATATTCCTTGAGGCTCTCGATCTGTCCCAGGGCGGTCAATGGTTCCTCATAGCCTCCGGACAGGGCCAGTTTCTCCCGAATGGCCAGCGGCGTGGTCTTGTGATTGACGCCGACCAGAACAATGGTATCACGCTGCATAGGTATGCACCCCTTCCAGGAGAAAGGTAACGCCCCACAGCGTGAACAGGACAGAAAGGAAGGCGATAATGGTCATGATAGCGGCTCTTCTCCCTCGCCATCCCACAGTGAAACGCTGATGGACAAGTGCGGCATAGAGGAACCAGGTAATCAGCGACCAGGTTTCCTTGGGGTCCCAATGCCAGTAGGCCCCCCAGGCCTGCTTTGCCCAGACCGAGCCGGTGATGATGCCCAGGGTGAGAAGCGGAAAACCGGCACTCAAACAATGGTGATTCAGCTTGTCTAGTGCTTCGAGCGAAGGCAGGCGGGAATAGAAGATGCCGAACCGTTTCCGCTTGATCTCCCGTTCCTGAAGCAGGTACATGATTCCGCCGATACAGGCAAGGGCCAGAAAACCGTCCGCCAGGATCGATATAGCGGCATGGATCGGCAACCACCAGGATTGAAGGGCCGGAACCAGCGGCATGATCTCCCTCGAGGCCAAGGAGGCGAGAAACATCAGCAGGACAACAAAGGTACAGGCAAACGTACCGAAATTCTTAACCGTATAGCGCCAGCGAAACGAAAGATAACACCAAGCCACAGACCAGGCGAAAAAAGAGATCGTCTCATGCTGACTGGTGATGGGCGTGTGACCAGCTTCGGTGTAACGGAAAACGATATTCAGGGTGTGGAGGACTGCAGCAGCAAAAAAGATCATCCGTGCCGTCCGCCGGATCCGGGACTTCTGGGTGACAAAAAAGACAACGTAGGCCGCCATGGCCAGAAAATAGGCGAAAAAGCTGACCTGAAAAAGGAGAAAACTCATTTAGGCTGCTCCAGGCTGCTGAGATCACATGCACCGTCCGGGCCGAGCACTGCCCGCACATGACTGGTCACCAAATCCCATTGTCCGTCTCTGATCCAGGAGACTATATCGTCGTGGAGCAAATTTTTAAACAGAATTTTCCGGTCCGCCGCGCTCTGGCCGTCAGTGTCGGCATGGTCGAGAATCCGCCTGCGCAGTAAGGCAATCAATTCCAGGAGAAGACGATATTCCTCGCCGTACTGACGGGCGAGCTGCCGCCGCACCATGGCGGCGACGGCCGGACTTTCGCCGCCGGTAGAGACGGCCAGCGTCAGCTTCCCCCTGCGCACCACAGCCGGAACATGGAAGGTGCAATCGGCGGGTGAATCCGCCACATTGACGGGTAGCCCGGCAGCTGCAGCTGCCCGGGCGACCTTCTCCTGGACCTTTCTGTCATCGGTCGCTGCGAATACCAGGTAGGCGTCTTGCAGATCAGCGGCTGCAAACCGTTTTTCACTCCAGGTGATCTGTTCATCATCCGCCAGCTTCCGAAGGAGTGGCGAAAGAAGTGGGCTGACGACATGCACATCCGCTCCAGCCTGCAGCAGTCCCCGGACCTTCCGTTCAGCGACCCGGCCACCGCCGATAACCAGGCATCGCCTGCCGGTTATATCGAGAACAACAGGATACACCGTTTCCCTGTCTACCGGACATCTACCGCCGGACCAGGCGGGTGAGGAGAATCTCCCTGTCTTCTTCGAGAGTTCTGAGGCGTTTCCTTGAAATGGCGATCCGGTACTCTTTTTCCGCCATCTGCAGAAAGGGCTTGAGACTCTGTCGGCGGACATCATGGGCGAGATAGACAACTCCGTCCGGCTTGAGGCATTGATCCATGGTCTGCAACAGCGGCTCGAAAAACTCCTCCCGGAACAAGACCTCGGCACCGAGCACCACATCATAAGGATCCAGCCTGGGCGGTTTGAGCCAGTCCAGAAGCCTGAACTCCATGTTATCGATACGGCTGGCAGCGGCACTGACCCTGCCGAAATCGAGGATTGTCTCCTCGTAATCGGTCAAAGTAGCCCGGCATCCGCTGGCGGCAGCGGCCAGGGAGGGTGCCCCCAGCCCGGCGCCCAACTCGAGGACCCTCGTATTTTCAGGAAGTTCCTGCCTGACCAGAAACTCGGCCAGGACTATGGAAGCCTCCCATAGCTTAACCCAGAAGGGAAAGGCCGATACATCTTCCAGGGGGTTACGGCCGTCGAGTATCTGCTCAAGATCGGTGATCTTCAACAGGTTCAGGCGGATATCACCGAGCTGCAGCGGCTCGAAGGCCAGCCTCTTGTATCGTTTTCTGATCTTGTCATACAGTTCCAGCGCCGGGGCCGGAAGAGTCTGAGGGTCCATGCATATCTCCAATGACCGATGATTCAGGATTGAGGTATGGACAAATCCTCCGCATGCGTGCGGCAACATATCTCACCTGGCAATAATTTCGTTTGGTTGCTCAATGGCACATCCTGGGTGCAGTATATTGACGTTACGTACAGTCGCGTGCGAATTCACAGGAAGCCGACACCTTCGTCCAGCCGGAATACAGGCTTCCCTCCTCCGGCTTCTACCAGGAGAAACCATGGCAGAACGTCGCTCAATGTCCCTTGCCTGTTTTTCTGTCTGTCTGGTACGGTTCAACGGAAAAAGTACCAGGAAAACCCGATGGCGGAAACCAGAAAACAGTAGTACCCGAACCAGTGCAACTGCCCCCGGCGGACTATATGCATGAGGAGAACAATGGCCAGATAACCCGATACAGCCGAGGCCAGTGTTCCGACGAGGATATTGGTCAACTCACCGTCGGCAAGCGACCTGTCCAGAAGATCCTTTCCCTGGAGAACGATGGCGCCAAGGATGGCCGGAATGGACATGATGAAAGAAAAACGAGCCGCTGTCTCCCGGTTGATTCCCAGCAGCATACCGGTGAAGATGGTGCTACCGCTCCTGGACAATCCCGGCAGGATGGCCATGGACTGCGCCACCCCAATGAGCAGGGCCCTGGGACAATTGACAGCCTGTCCCCGCTCCCTGATGAAGCGGGTGAGTACCATGAGGCAACCGGTGATTGCGAGCATGATGAACGTAACGAGAATATTGTCGAAAATACGTTCAATGGAATCTTTCAGGAAGAGACCGACAAAGACCGCCGGCAGAGTAGCGACCACAACATACAGATTCCAGAGAAAAGCGCGCTGCAGTTCCGGATCCTGCCGCCTCGCCTCCGACGAACTGAAAACGGCTCGCACCATGGCCAGCAGCTCTTCCCGGAAGGCGAAAAGCACGGCAAGCAGTGTGCCGCCATGCAAAAACACTTCGAAAAGAATGCCTGGTTCATGAAAATCTAGTATTTCTGAACCGATAACCAGGTGACCGGAACTGGAAACCGGCAGAAACTCTGTCAATCCCTGGACGATGCCGAGAAGAACCGCCTTTACCATATCCATGACAGGCCAAGCTCCCAAATAAAAAGAGCCGGTGACGCTTTCACATCACCGGCCCGACGATCTATCAGATCAGTAAGCTAGTCTTAGCAGCCTTCGATGGCTTTCTTCTTGGCAGCCTTGACAGTTACCTTGGATCCAGCTTTCAGTTTGCCGGCGTTCTTGCAGGTCATGGTGACCTTGTCACCATCTACCTTGTCTACAGTGCAGGTGACCTTGCCGGCCAGAGCAGTACCAGCGCTCAGAGCAAATGCGACGGCCATAACGACAGTTACCAGTTTTTTCATGATGTTCTCCTTTAGCAAAATGGGTTGCAAACTTTTCCCCTAAACCACTCTCGATTCTGCGGAAATATAAATGTTTGACAACACCTTGTCAACACCAAAAAAACAACGGCCACGCCGTGGCAGATCCCGCTCTTCTATTTCAGGATCATCTTGATATCCCGCTCCAAGAGGCTGTGAGGCACATAGCCGGGATACTTCTTGACCACGTTCCCCTGCTTGTTGATGAGAAAAGAGGTCGGGATACCGGCTATGCCGCCGAAGTCCGAAGCGGTTGAGCGGTCTGCCATCAGAACCGGATAGTTGATCTTTTCCTGCTTGATCAACTTGTTGACCACCTTTGGCCCGCCTTCGTCCACCGAGAGGGCAACAACGGAAAATCCCTTAGGCCCCAACTCCTCATGCAGCTTTTTGAGAGCCGGAATCTCCTGTCTGCACGGAGGACACCAGGTAGCGAAAAAGGTGACGAGCAGGGCCTTGCCTCGATACTCGTCGCTTTTGACCACCTTGCCATTGGCCGCGTCCGGCAGGGCGAACGACGGCATCTTGACCGCTGCCCGGGCGACGCCAGCTGTCAAAAGCAAGGCCGTCATAAGCACAACTCCGGGAAACAGCACCTTACTGATTCTCAGTTTACTCATCAATACAGTCATTTACCTCACCTCATATATCAAAAGTATTCTTTACTGACATTTTACTCAACTTCATAAGATAGCGCGACACCCAATGATCTGTCAATCCTGCCCTTCCACCACCGGGCAAAATAGGTCTCCACAGGTGAAAATTCTTACTACCTCTTAGGTCAAACCGGTTCTATGGTTTCCTGCTGTTTACTTTCCGGGTATAATGGCGGCAGACGAGGCTATTGCCAGCAAACCCGATCAGGCAAAAAAGATTGCTACTTTTCGTTGTTCCGGGTAGAAATGGCCAGGCTTCTTCTCAAACTCTTTGCGGATTCAACAGACTATGAAAATATGGCTTCATGGATTACTGACTGTCCTGGGCATCGTCGGTGGAGTTGTCCCCCTGCGGGCCGGCACCATCGTGGATACCTGCGTTGCAGTGGTCAACGAAGACGTCATCACCCTGTCTGAAGTCAATGAATATGGCAAACCGTTCTTTCAGCGGGTGGCGGAAGAGGTTCCTCCGAGCCAGTTGGACAAGGCTCTCCAGCAGGCCAGGCAGACAGTGATCGAAAAACTGATAGAAAAAAAACTGCTTCTCCAGGAGGCTGCGAAGCGGGAGATCACGGTCGGCGACAAAGAGGTGGACAGGGCTCTTGAACAGATTCTGGCCCAGAACCATACCTCCCGCGAGGACTTCCTGAAGGAACTCTCTCTCATGGGAATGAGCGAGAAACAGTACAGGGAAAACCTGCGGGAGCAGATTCTCAGTTCCCGGCTGATCAACTACGAGGTCCGGTCCAAGGTGATCATACCGGAGGAACAGATCATCGACTACTATGACCAGCATTACACCGAGCAGGTTGGGGAAGGAGGCTATTACATCCTGCAGATGGGCTTCCTTTTTGATCACAACAACGGAGAAGACGGTTTGAACAATGGCCGAGCAGCGGCCAGGCAACGGGCAGAAAAGGTGCGGGCACAGCTGCTCAATGGCGCGGATTTCAAGGAACTGGCCCGCAAATACTCGGAACTGCCTTCGGCAGCCGACGGCGGTGACATCGGGGTCTTCCGGGAAAATGAAATGGCCGATTACATGCGCCGGGTGGTGCCGAAGCTCAAACCCGGAGAAATCAGCGAGATTGTGGAAACCCCCACAGGTTTTCAGATTTTCAAGCTGCTTTCCAGCCAGGAAGGCCAGATCATCACCAAGGTTCCCTATGAGTCGGCAAAAGAGGAAATCCGGCAAATCCTGTATAAACGGGAGATGGAACGCCGCTACAGGGAATGGATGCAGGAAATACGCAGTCAGGCGTATATCAAGATACTTTAGGGTATGCTGGTGTCCCAAAAGATTAGGCGGTTTGCTTGAGATCAAGGCATACGAGACATTTTCCTGTTTGCCTGGAAAATGTCTGGGGATAGGAAGGTCTTGCGCATCATGCAGGGACAGGCCAACAGATTGTGTTTAGGGTATCGATGCAGCAGGCCGGGTAGCCTGGCATAGCGATCAGCTAGCCGTTGTTACAGAATGAAAAAGGGAAAACACCACACAGAGCCGGAGCACACCAGGGAACGGGAAGCGGAGACGCAAACGCAGCAGACAGGCAGCTACCTCAAGCAGCTTCGCCTCGACAGGGGGATGAGCAGGGAGGATGTGGTCAAGGCCACCCGGGTCTCCCTGACCAACATTATAGCCATCGAGGAACAGGCCTACGACGACCTGCCGGCAGATATCTTCGCCAAAGCGCTCATCACCATGTATGGGAATTTTCTCGGGGTGGACGGACCGGCAGTGGCGGCAAGATTCTTCGAGGAACGTTATCAGGAGCAACAAACCGGCAAACGGAACCGCAGTCGCAAGCCGGCAAGCGGGACATCTCTGGTCCCCAAGCGACTGGCCGAACCGACCCACGTCTCCTCGGCCACTGTTGCGGCTATCCTCCTTCTGCTCATCATTCTCTCTTTTTCCCTGGTTTGCTTTCTCACCGGCTGGAATCCCTTTTCTTTTCTGAAAACAGAAAGTGAAAAAATACAGACAGTCATGAGTGCGGCCTTCTCCGTGGACAATGCCCATGGCCAGCATGACATCTATTCCGTTGAGATCCGTTTCCTCGCCGATACCTGGCTGGAACATTCCATTGACCAGGCAGAACCTGTCCGGGAGGTCTTCAGGGCAGGAGACACCAAAACCTACGAAGCATTCAACTCCATGGAGCTGGTCTTCGAAAAACCCGCTTCCGCCACCCTGACCCTCAACAGCAGGCCGCTTCCTTTTCCAGTGGCTGTCAACGGCCACCCCACCCTGACCCTGCCGGACGACCTGCTGCCTCCCCGCTGAACGATGAAACATTGCCGCCTCAGCGGGATTGTTCTGGCGGTCTCCGGTTTTGGCGAATCGGACAAGCTCGTCACCATGTACTGTGCCGAACTCGGTCTGATCAGGGCCATCGCCAAGGGGGCAAAACGCAGTAAAAAACGGTTTGTCAACAAGCTGGAGCTCTTTTCCCACCTGGAGCTCATCTGCAGACCGCCGCGGCACAACGGCCTCTTTTTTCTGCTGGAGGCGGAGCTGACCAAGGCTTTTCTCTGCCTGCGGAGCGACCACCGTCTCTTTGTCACGGCTGGATATATCACCGAACTGCTCCTCAGGTTCTCCAGAGAACAGGAGCGGGACAGTGCACTCTTCCCCTTGCTCCACTGGTCACTGAGTGAACTGGAACGCGGCCGTGCCCCCCTTCGGGTGGCGGCTGTGTTCCATCTGCGCCTGCTCGGCTTGGCAGGCTATCAGCCGGAATTGCACACCTGTAATCGATGCGGGCAACCGGTAGAGAATCTCCAGGTTTTTTTTCTTGATCCAGGAAACGGGGGCCTGATTTGCGGTCGCTGCAGGAAGGGCACCGGAAAGACGCCGTCAGGGCTTTCCCTGCAGGCAGTCCGCTTCATGCAGGTCGTTCAGCAGGCCAGTCTGGAAAAAACCAGCCGCTTTCATCTTCCCGGCCCGCCGGTTCGGGAGATCCTTCGGATGCTGCATCGCTACAGCGTGCATATTCTGCAACGCGACATCAACTCGTTTCGTCTTTTGACCCGGCTCGACACCTAGGGGGAGCGCGACCTACCTGCCGCGAATCAGCTCGAGCAGTTCTTCCGTGGAAATACGGGCACTGACATCGGTCCCTTCCAAAAGTGAATTGGCCAGATCCCGCTTTTCCTGATGGAGGCGCACGATCTTCTCTTCAATGGTGTTGGCGGTGACAAGGCGATAGACCGTCACCGGACGCTTCTGTCCAATGCGGTGGGCCCTGTCCGCTGCCTGATCCTCCACCGCCGGATTCCACCAGGGATCCATGTGGATCACGTAATCGGCAGCCGTAAGATTCAGGCCGAGTCCACCCGCCTTGAGACTGATGAGAAAGAGATCGCCCTCACCCGCCTGAAACGACTCCACCTGCCGCTGCCGCTCCCTGGTGGGCGTGGTTCCGTCGAGATATTTATAGACAATGCCCTCCCGGTCGAGATACTCGCGAATCAGGGCAAGATGACCTGTAAACTGGCTGAACACCAGGGCCTTGTGCCTGCTCCCCAGCAACTCCTCCACCACCTCGCCAAAGACCTGTAACTTGGTGGAGCCAATGTTCGAGTCTGGATCGATGAGGCGCGGATTACAGCAGGCGCGACGCAACCGCATGATCTCCGCCAGAATCTGGAGATGCCTTCCGGATTGCTCCAGGTTCCCCTCGATATTTTCCAGGGCCTGCTGACGAATCGCTTCGTAAAACTGCATCTCGCGCGGTTTCATTTCCACCCGCAAGGTGATTTCGGTACGCGGCGGCAGTTCGTCCAGGACCTGCGATTTGATCCGACGCAACATGAAAGGACGAATCAACTTTTTCAGTTTCAACCTGGCCCTGCGATCATGATGTTTCTCAATGGGGATACCGAACCTGGCATTGAACTGTTTATAGGTACCCAGAAAGCCGGGATTGATAAACCTGAACAGATTCCACAGCTCTCCGAGATGGTTTTCAATGGGCGTCCCCGTGGTGATGAGCCGGAATCTGGCCTGCAGACGCATGGCTGCCTTGGACCGTTTGGTAGCTGCATTCTTTATCGCCTGGGCCTCGTCCAGCACCACGGTCTGCCAGTTCACCTGCTCCAGGAGGTCTATTTCCTGCTGGAGCAGGGTGTAGCTTGTAATCAGCAGATCGAATTTACCGAGAGATTCCACTGTACCGGCTCGGTTTCCTCCTGTCAGGGTATGGAGATTGAGCGTTGGCGCAAACCGGTTTGCCTCCTGTTCCCAGTTCATACAGACTGAGGTTGGGGCGACCACCAGAGTCGGCCCACCCTGGGCACGGTAGAGGATCACTGCCAGGGCCTGCAGGGTTTTTCCCAAGCCCATATCGTCTGCCAGACAACCGCCTACCCCCAGATGGGCAAGACGGGCCATCCACATGAAGCCTTCTGTCTGGTAATCACGAAGTTCCGCCTGCAGTGTCGAGGGAACTTCGGGAACAAGTTCCTGAACGTCCTGGATGGCCTGCAACTGTTTTTTCCACCCTTCATCGGTCTCGGTCCGGGCCTGCTGGGTCAGTTCATCCAGAGCGATGACTGTCAGGGGATGAACATGGATCTCGTCCTGCTCACCCTGGCCGGTTTCGCCGTAAAGCAGCAACTCTTCCAGCCTGTTCCGAAACTCCTGTGTCAGAGCCAGAAACTGTCCATCTCCCAGTGGTATGAAACGACTGCGAGTTTCCCGCACACGGTCCAGAAGAGCCTTCAGTTCGATCACCTCATCCTGATCGATCTGCAGACGGCCAGAAATGGCAAACCAGTCCTGTTGGCTGGTTCTGATGTTGAGATTAAGCTGATTGATCCCGGCCTGCCGTCGGACGGCCAGCTTCTCACCTTCCGGCCATTCCAGGATAACCCGATCACGAATTTCGTCAATTTCCAGCAAAACCTGGAGACACTCTTCAGGGTCTAGTAGATGCCATTCCCTCTCATTTTCCTGTTCAAGATCGATAGCCAGATCCAGTATTGGACATGACTCCTCTATTTCACGTGCTTTTTCCTCCTCAAGACGCAGATTGCGACGGGTCTGCAGCCTGTGTCCATCCACCTCGGCCATGAGGGTAGCCACCCCTGCGCCGGGCTTCAGATATGGTCCGCGACCTGAAAACGGCTGGACGAACATCTCGAGCCTGAATCCTCTGCCATAAGGAATGATATGGATATGAATGGTCGGGTCAGCCTCGACAACAGTCACATCCTGCCCCTGGGTACCGACATCGATGGCCGAATGAACGGTCATAAAGGAGGCGATATTGGCTATGGCACTGAGAACTTGCTCGCTGGCTGCCCTGGGAACCCGCAGACCGTTCCGGCCAGTTATCCGGGCAACCCGGCGGTGGTCCTCGTTTATCTGCATAACCCGGAACCGGGTTGGAGTCTCCTGCCAGACCGCCACCTTCCCCTCTCCGATATCCTGGGCAAAATGAATGAACAGACTCTCTCCCTGTTCTTCCACCAAGAGTTCCGGTTCTCCGGCAACGATCTCCACAGGAACGAGGCCAGGACCGTCAAGAAATACAAGGGGATGCCCGATCAGTGCCGGCAGGGCTACGTCCGGGTCAAACTCATAATTCACCGTTCTTGCAGCACTGTCCCCTGTCTCCCGTAACCCGGCACAGATGCGCTGATCCTGGGCTGTCAGGTAATCCGGCTGTTTTCCTTCGGCAAGGCGGGACAGGGCAATAGGCCGTCCCCTGCTCCACTGGCCGGTGGTTGTCTTTTTCTGCTCCCTCGGTGTCAGCAGGAGCGTATCATTCTGATACCTCACCAGCCAGGCGAGACGAGTCGTCTGTTCGCGCTGCCCGACCCTTTTTGTCAGGGTAAGCAGTTCCTGCAAGCTTTTTTTCCAGGAATAATCAGGAGAGATGATATGGACGATGGACCTGTGTTGAGGCACAGCCTTCTCTTCTCCAGCCAGTACTGCATCCTGATCGTTTCCGGGCAGGATAGCGGCGAGCAGTTCGGCAGCCTCGGCAGCCAGCCAGGAAAATCCATGTGCAGCAGCCCGCTGCTCAATCTTCTTCAGGTTGGCACAGAACTCTTCCGGAATCTCCACCCCCATCCAATGGAGGGCCAGTATACCGATAAGGATGGAAAGGCTTCTGGTTTCCTGGCGCAATTGTCCGGTCATGAACAGCATATCAGGCATGTCCTGATTCGCGGTCCGGACGAAGGCATCGAGAAAAAGGAAAGAAAGTTCCTCAGGACGTCCCCTGCTCCGGCTGAGAACAAAGGTCAGTGCCGGCCTGACCGCTTGAAAATTGGTGCCCTCGGCTGCTTTGAGCAGGGCCAGGACATGAAACAGACCAGGAAGGCCAAGGAAATAACTTTCAGCCCCGGCAAACTCCCGCAACTGTACCAGGTCTTCTTCATAAAGCTGCATTGCCCTGTCCATGTGCCCCTGCAGAAAAGCCAGTGTTCCGGCATATCCTGATCCATGGAATGATCTCGGGTATGCGGCCAGCAGCTCGGCCAGACAGGAAAAATTTCCCTGGAATATATAGTAGCCGGCGAGCATCCGATGGAAAGGAACCAGTTCTTCTTCCTGAAGCCTGTCGGCCATATCCTCCAGATAAAAAATGATCTCCTGAAAGTGAACCGGTTGTTCCATCGAGTGACGAACAATCCGCTCGAGGAGAAAAAACTGCATTGACACAGGGAGGGTGGAAAACCAGTCCGGATCAAAGCCCCGGGCAGCCAGCGTTACTGCAGCCGGCTCGCCCCCCAGATGTTTCTGACATTGCTGCTCGAGAAAAAGATCTGCCTCATCAAGTTTGTCAAAGTCCTGGCTGTATACGGCGATACGGAATTGCCTCATGGCCCGCCAACAACGTGTCGTCCACTTTCCATAAACATAGGAAACCGGGGCCTCCTTCTCTATCAGGACGGCAAAATGGTTGAATAATCCATTTTCTATCGAGAAACGGACCAGATCCTCTGCCAGTACCGGCTGGCACTGGTTTTGCTCATTGATGAGTCGCAACTCCCTCAGGCGATCGATGACCGCCTGCAGCTCCTCTCTACCAGGACGCCGATTGCCCGGAAAAGGCAGAT
>Ga0256914_1001411_pt1 | contig 21709 bp, 15 predicted proteins | sample HulkmetaG_FD_191571 | JGI IMG/M metagenome (GOLD analysis project Ga0256914, IMG submission 191571) | Hydrothermal chimney microbial communities from Main Endeavour vent field at the Juan de Fuca Ridge, Pacific Ocean - Hulk | ecosystem: Environmental > Aquatic > Marine > Hydrothermal vents ... | reverse complement strand
CTTCTTCCACAGCAGGGGCGAGAGGTTGAAGCCCACCAGGTAGTCCAGGGCGCGGCGCGCCTGCTGAGCGTTCACCAGGTCCATGGAGAGCTCGCGCGGGTGGGCGATGGCCTCCTGGACGGCCTTCTTGGTGATCTCGTTGAAGACCACCCGGTAGACCGGCTTGTCCTTGAGCAGGCCGCGCTTCTTGAGGATCTCGTAGAGGTGCCAGGAGATGGCCTCGCCCTCGCGGTCGGGGTCGGTGGCCAGGTAGAGGGCGTCCGCCTGCTTGAGCTTCTGGGCGATGGCCTTGATGTGTTTGTCGTTGCGGTCGATCACCTGGTACTTCATGGCGAAGTCGTGGTCGGGATCGACGGCGCCCTCCTTGGGCACCAGGTCGCGTACGTGGCCGTAGGAGGCGAGGACCTCGAAGTCCTTGCCCAGATATTTCTTGATGGTCTTGGCCTTGGCCGGGGATTCGACGATTACCAGGTTCATGGATTTCCAGGGGGTGCCCGTGATGTCGGCTCACAAAAAAACCGTAGGTCGGAACTCACTCCGACAGCGGCGGAGCGGGAGGAATTCCCGGTGCCACTGCCGGATCGAAGCCCGGCCTACAGGCTGTTCTCTATTTACGGATAACCCCGGCGGGCCGCCGCTGTCAAGCGTGGTCCCGGAGAGGACTCAGTGGAGCAGTTCCTGGTCGCCGTTGTAGATCATCTCCTCCATGAGGGCGAAGGCGCTCTCCTGGCCGGGCTGGTTGAGCAGCACCAGCAGCACGATCCACTTCACGTCGTCGGCGGTGAGGTCCTCGGTGTCCAGGGCCATGGCGCGCTCGATCACCAGCTCGCGGCTGGCAGCGTCGAGGATGCCGATCTGCTCAAGGTAGAGGAGCATGCCGCGGGTTTCGAGGTCGAGCCGCTGCTGCTCCTGGTCGGTGAAGATTCGCGCTGAGTGGCGGCTGTCGGTCGCCGCCTCGGTGAGGGAGCCCTGGCGCCAGGCCAGCTCGTCCAGCCAGTCGAAGGCCTTGTGGATCTCCTCGGTGCTGAATCCCGCCTTGGCCAGCTCCTCCTCCAGCAGGATCTGATCCTGGGGCTGGTTGTCAGCGTCCATGTAGTTCTCGTAGATGAAGATGAGGACGTCGATGAGGTTTTCGTTCACGATGGCGGTTCCTGTGACGTGAGGGCGGGATCAGCGGGTATGCGAATCGCGGCGGGCGTAGAGGCCGCCGGGCACCGGTGATACGCGTCCTTCCAGTTCCAGCAATAGTAACATGGAGGAGACGGTTTCGGGCGCCAGCCCCGTCCTTTCCACCAGCATATCGGCGGAGACCGGATCGAATCCCATGGCGTTCAGGAGGTTTTGATACTCGGGATCCGGTTCGCCCGCGGGCTCCGGGGCCTCCAGGGAAGGGTGCTTTTCGGCCGGTTCCCGCCGCAGCCACTGCTCCAGGGCGGGAGCCAACTCCTCCAGCACGTCGCCCGCGGTCTCCACCAGCTTGGCCCCTTCGCGGATGAGCCGGTGGCAGCCCCGTGCCAGGGGGTTGTGGATGGAGCCGGGGATGGCGAACACCTCCCTTCCCTGTTCCGCGGCGAAACGGGCGGTGATGAGGGAGCCGCTTCTGAGCGCCGCCTCCACCACCAACACACCCAGGGAGAGGCCGCTGATGATGCGGTTGCGGCGCGGAAAGTGGCCGGGTTTCGGCCCCGTGCCCGGCGGGAACTCGGAAACCAGGGCGCCGGTTTCGGCGATGGCGTGGGCCAGTTCCCGGTGGCTGGCGGGATAGACCCGGTCGGGCCCGGTGGCGGTGACGGCGATGGTGGGGCCGCCGCCCTCCAGGGCCCCCTCGTGGGCTGCCCGGTCGATGCCCAGCGCCAGCCCGCTGGTGACGGTGAGCCCGTTGCGGGCGAAGTGGGCGGCGAACTCCCGGGTGGTTTCGATGCCGCCACGGGTGGGGTTGCGGCTCCCCACCATGGCGATCTGGGGAGAGGCGAGGATGCCGGGGTCCCCACGAACGAAGAGCGCCAGCGGGGCATCCGGAAGCGCCTTCAGCGCCCCGGGGTAGAGGGGAGAGCCCTGAGTCACCAGGTGGCAGCCGGGCCCCTCGAGCCAGGCCAGCGAGGCTTCGATCCTCTTCGGGTCGGATGACTCCAGGGCGGCGCGGGCGCGACCGGGGAGCTGCGGCGGCGGGGCGGCGAGCAGCGCCTCCGGGGTGAAGCCGCTGCGCAGCAGGGGATTGAGCGTGGCCGGCCCCACGCCTTCGGCGTGGATCAGCCGGAGCCAGGGCAGGAGAGCTTCCGTCGCTTCCAATCGGGGGATCGGATCAGGGATTCACCACCCGGTCGTGAACATGGATCGCCTTGCGCGCGTACATGACCAGGCCGAAGCTCACCCGCTCATAGCTGCGGAAGACCATGAGCAGGCCCGCCTCCTCGTCCGGAAGCTTGACCTCCTCCATGAAGGAGGTATGAAAAGCGGTTCGGGCCTTGCTCCTCGCCACCGGGTCGGGCACCGTCTCGCCCCGGTTGTTCACCTGCAGCACCGTGCCCGGCGTGATGCCGTCGGCCGTGCCCCGGTCGATGACCACCACGTCGTACTGGCCGATCTCGTTGACGCGGTCCAGGGCGTCGATGATGGTTCCGTTGATTGCCTTTTTCGGTGCCTTCGGGTGGAAATCGGTGGCCAGGTTCTTTTTCGAGAAGGGTAACAGCCGGTCCCCGGCGAGCACTTCCCTGCGGGTGCGGTGGACCGCCACGGTGGCGGGTTCCCAACCCCGGATCAGCTTTCCGCTGCCGGCGTAGATAGCTTCGTAGCCCAGGATTTCACCGGTCTCCCCGTCCTTGTAGGCCTTGCCCGGGCGCACGATGTCGTACTGGTCCGGGGTGTCGGCCTGGATGCCGCGCACGTAGATGCGCTGGCCCGCGCCCGCTACGATGTGCTCGTCGGCGAAGGCCACCACGTAGGGGAGCCCGTCCATGGCCGAGGCGTCCATCACGTAGGAGCGGCTCAGGTAAGGGGCGATGTGATCGATGGGGATGGTGGGAATCGCCCGACGCAGGGGTTCGGAACGCACCCTGGGCGAGAGCTTCAGCGGACCGCGGCTCAGCATCAGCCGTGGTTTTCCGTCCATGTACACCAGCCTCAGTTCGTCTCCGGGATAGATGAGATGGGGATTCCGGATCTGGGGGTTGACGTACCAGATCTCCGGCCACAGCCAAGGCTTCTTCAGGAACATACCGGCAATGTCCCAGAGGGTGTCGCCCTTCTTGACCACGTAGTGGGTGGGGTGCCCCGGCTTGAGTATCCCTTCTTCGGCCAGGCCGGCGCTGCTCAGGCCGGCGACGATGACCAGGGTGAGGAAAAAGCGGCTGATTCTTTTCATTGGCGGTTCCTTGAGAGTTGGCCGGAAGGCGCGGCGCGCTGCCGCCATTCTTCCCGATAATACGCTTTGCGGTCAAATGCTTGGTATTCCTTTGTGCGATAATACATCGCCAGGGGGCTGCGGGTTTGTCGGCCCCTCCGCAAAACGGGAGCTTCCGGCGCCGGCGTCGCGGAACAAAACGGATCCCTGCTGTTCTCATTTCCGAATGACGGCCTTCGGAAAACTATATAGAGTGAATTCATTGTCATGGCGATATTGGAAATCCTCAAATTTCCCGATCCACGTCTCAGAAATCGTGCCAGGCCGGTAAAGGTGGTGGACGACACCATCCGCCAGCTCGCCGACGACATGCTCGAGACCATGTACGACGCGCCCGGAATCGGGCTGGCGGCGACCCAGGTGGGGGTGGGCCGGCAGCTGATCGTGGTGGACGTCTCCGAGGAACGGGACCAGCCGCTGGTGCTGATCAATCCCGAGGTGGTGGCGGCCGAAGGCGAGGAGGAGATGGAAGAGGGCTGCCTGTCGGTGCCCGGTTTCTACGAGAAGGTGAAACGCGCCGAGAAGGTGAAGGTGCGGGCGCTGAACCTCGAGGGAGAGGGGGTGGAGATGGATCTCGACGGTCTGCTGGCGGTCTGCGTGCAGCACGAGATCGACCACCTCCACGGCAAGCTCTTCGTGGACTACATCTCCAGGCTCAAGCGCGAGCGCATCCGCAAGAAGCTCGAGAAGGAGGCGCGGGCCGAGGCGGCGCAGAAGAAGACGGCCCGGCGCCAGGCTCTCTGATGCCGGAATCCCTGCGCATCGTCTTCGCTGGCACGCCCGATTTCTCCGTGCCGCCGCTCAAGGCCCTGCTCGATTCCGGGCACGAGGTGGTGGCGGTCTACACTCAGCCCGACCGCCCCGCCGGCCGCGGACGCAAGCTCACGCCGAGCCCGGTGAAACAGCTGGCGCTGGAGCGGGGCATCCCGGTGTTCCAGCCGCGCACGCTGAAGGAGCCCGAAGCGGTGGCGGAGCTGGCCGCGCTCGAGCCCGATCTCATGGTGGTGGTGGCCTATGGCCTGCTGCTTCCGCCCGAGGTGTTGTCCATTCCCCGGCTGGGCTGCATCAACATCCACGCCTCCCTCCTGCCCCGCTGGCGGGGGGCGGCGCCCATCCAGCGTGCCATCGAGGCGGGTGACCGCGAGACCGGCGTCAGCATCATGCGCATGGAGGAGGGGCTGGACACCGGCCCGGTCTACCTGGTGAAGCGCACGCCCATCGGCGAGGAGGAGACCGGCGGCTCGCTGCACGACCGTCTCTCCCGCCTGGGGGCCGAGGCGCTCATGGAGGCGCTGCCCGGCATCGCCGACGGCGGCCTCGAACCGGTTCCCCAGGACGATGCCGAGGCCACCTACGCCGCCAAGCTGGACAAAAAGGAGGCGCTCATCGACTGGACCCAGCCCGCCTGGCGCATCGAGCGCAAGGTACGCGCCTTCAATCCCTGGCCGGTGGCCCACACCCGCTACGAGAATGCCAACCTGCGCGTCTGGGAAGCGCGAGCCATCGACGGGCTGGCGGCGGAGCCCGGCACCGTCATGTCCGCCACCCGCGAAGGGGTGGACGTGGCCACGGGGGAAGGGCTGCTGCGTATCACCCGGCTGCAGATGCCGGGCAAACGGGCCATGAGCGCCGCCGATTTCATCAACGCCCACGCCATCCAGGGCGTGGTGCTGGGTTGAGCGGACGGTTTCCATGACCGGGGAAGGCCGGGATGCCCCCGCAGCGGTGCGCGCCGTTGCGGCGCGGGTAGTGGTGGAGGTGGTGCGCGGCCGCTCACTCGCCGACCTCCTGCCCGCTCATCGCCGGGGGCTGAAGGCGCGTGACCAGGCCCTGCTCGCAGAGCTGGCCCAGGGAACCTGCCGTTGGTACTTCCGGCTCCGCTTCCTCGTTTACCGGCTGCTCCAGCGCCCCTTCAAGGAGCGGGATCTGGTACTGGAGGCGCTGCTGCTGGTGGGGCTCTACCAGCTGCTCTTCACCCGGATTCCACCCCATGCCGCCGTGGCCGAGACTGCGGCGGCGGCGCGGTTGCTAAAGCGGCGCTGGGCCACGGGCGTGGTCAACGGCGTTCTGCGCCGCTTCCAGCGGGAAGAGAAACGGCTGCTGGCGGAGGCCCTGCGGGATCCGGTGGCCCGCTTCAGCCAGCCGGCCTGGTTCATCGATGCCATGGAGCGGGCCTGGCCGGAGCAGGCCGCGGCCCTGCTCGAGGGGCTGCTGGAGCGCCCTCCCTTCACCCTGCGGGTCGATCTGTCCCGCACCACCCTGCAGGCGCAGGTGCAGCGCCTGGCCGAGGCGGGGATCTCCTGCCGGCCGGTGCCGGGGGTGCCTTCTGCACTGTTCCTCGACCGGGCGGTGCCCGTCTCCGACCTGCCCGGTTTCGGCCAGGGACTGGTATCGGTGCAGGATGCCGGCGCCCAGCTCGCCGCCGGCTTCCTCGACCTCGGCTCCGGCATGCAGGTGCTCGACGCCTGTGCCGCCCCCGGCGGCAAGACCGGTCACCTGCTGGAGCAGGCCGCCGACCTGGAACTGGTGGCGCTGGACGTGGACGGGAAACGCCTGGAGCTGGTGAGGCAGAACCTGCAGCGCCTGGGCCGGGAGGCGGTGCTGGAGGTGGGCGATGCGGCGCACCCGGAAGGAGCGTGGGCCGGGCGCCGCTACCACCGGATCCTTGCCGACGTTCCCTGCACCGCCACCGGCGTCATGCGCAGACATCCCGACATCAAGCTCCTGCGCCGGGCCGCCGACGTGCCGCCGCTGGCGGCCAGGCAGCGGGAAATTCTCGATGCGCTCTGGCGGCTGCTCCGTCCAGGGGGTAAGCTCCTCTATGCCACCTGCTCGCTGTTGCCGGAAGAGAACGAGCTGCAGGTGCAGGCCTTTCTGGAACGGCGGAAGGATGCCAGGCCGCTGTCCCTGTCCTCGCCACGGGGAGTGTCCACCGGGCACGGGTTGCAACTGTTGCCGGTCACAAGGGAGACGGATGGTTTCTATTACGCACTGCTGGAAAAAGAGTCTTCCTGACCGCCTCTCCGTCTGCGCGTGGCTGGTTCTCCTCCTGTCGCTGCTGCCGTTGGCGGCCGCGGTGGCCGGGGGCATCGACTACAAGGCGGTGAGCATCGGCGAGGAGGACGGCAAGGTCCTGCTCGATCTCATCGAGGAGTACCGCCTGACGCCCACCATGCTGGAGGCGCTGGAGAACGGCGTGCCGCTCACCTTTGTCACCCGCGTGGTGCTGGCCCCGGAAAAGCGGTGGTTCTGGCAGTCGCCGCTGGCGGAGAAGGTCCTGCGCCGCAAGCTGCGTTACCACCCCCTGGCGGGCAGTTACGAGGTGTGGGATTCGCTCACGGACAAGAGCCGTTTCTTCGCCACGCCCGACGCCGCCCTGGTGGCGTTGGGTGACATCAAGGGGTGGGAGGTCATCCCCGCCTCGCGGCTGCACGCGGGCACGCTCTACCGGGTCACCATCGAAAGCTGGCACGACATCGGCTCCCTGCCCCTGCCGCTGCGGCCCAAGGCCTACCTCAGCCCCGGCTGGCACCTGAGCAGCAAGGTGTACGAATGGCGCCTGCGGCCCTGAAATCCTGGCGGTTCGGTGCATGGGCGGTGGTCCTGCTCATGCTGCTGCTGCTCTTCGCCCTCCACTTTCTCAGCGGCGCCGTCCTCGGTTCGGAGTCGCTGAGCCGCTGGTTCATTCCCCTGCTGGTCTTCACCGTCGCCGGTCTGCTGGTGCTCTCCTCGGTGGTGACCTGGAACCTCTTCCTGCTGCTGCGCGACTACTGGCGGAACCGGGCGGGGGCCCGCCTGATGGCGCGCCTGGTGGTGCTCTTCGTGGTGCTCGGTATCGCGCCGGCGGGCATCGTCTACTACTACTCGCTGCAGTTCCTGATGCAGGGCATCGACAGCTGGTTCGACGTGCAGATCGACTCCGCCATGGAGGACGCGCTGCAGCTCAACCAGGCCACCCTCAACCTCACCAAGAAGCTGCTGCTCCGCTACAGCGAACAGATGCTGGACAGCATCGAGGACAGCTCGCGCACCGGGCTCACCCTCACCCTGAGTGAGCTGCGGGTCCGGTCGGGTGCCACCGAGCTGGCACTGGCCACGCTCCAGGGCAAGATCCTGGCGGCGGCCCACGTGGATCCCGAGGTGCTGGTGCCCACCGCGCCCGATCCCCTGGTGCTGCAACAGGTGGTGAGCGGCGAACCCTACGCCGGTTTCGTCAACTACGGGGAGGAGGCCGAGCTGCAGATCCAGGTGCTCGTGGCCGACCTCTCGCGCGGCCTGGTGCTGCAGGCCATCTTCCCCACCTCGGCGCGCATCGGCGAGCTGAGCAAGAGCGTGCAGCAGGCCTACGTGGCCTACCGGGAGCGGGCCTACCTGCGCGAGTCGATCAAGTTCAGTTTCATGCTGGCCCTCTCGCTGGTGCTGCTGGTGAGCGTGGTGGCGGCCATCTGGTCGGCCTTCCACACTTCGCGTCGGCTGGTGGCACCCATCCGCGCCATCGCCGACGGCACCCGCGCCATCGCCGAGGGCGAGCTGGACGGCCGCATTCCCGTGCCGCGCTACCACGACGAGCTCGGTTTCCTGGTGGCCTCCTTCAACGCCATGACCCGGCGCCTGGCCCAGGCCAGGGACCTGGCGGAGAAGAGCAAGCAGCAGCTGGAGTTCCAGCGCGCCTACCTCGAGGCCCTGCTGCACCACCTGTCGAGCGGCGTCATCGCCCTCGACGCCGAGGGGAACATCCGCACCGCCAACCGGGCCGCTTCCCAGATCCTGGCGGTGGAGGTCCAGGACTACGTCGGCAGGCCGCTCGCGGCCATGGCCGGGGAGCATCCGGAACTGGAGCCCTTCGTCACCCGACTCGACTGCCAGCGGCACGGCAACGAGGGGGAGTGGCGCGGCGAGATCCTGCTCGAGCGGCCCGAGGGACGCCAGTACCTCATGTGCGGCCGCACCCACCTTCAGGTGGCGGCGCAGAGCGAGATCGGCTGCGTGCTGGTGTTCGACGATGTCACCACTCTGGTGCAGGCGCAGCGTGACGCAGCCTGGAGCGAGGTGGCGCGCCGCCTGGCGCACGAGATCAAGAATCCCCTCACGCCCATCCAGCTGTCGGCGGAGCGGCTGCGGCGCAAGTACCTGGCCAAGCTGCCGCCCGAGGACCGGAAGGTGCTGGACAACTCCACCCGTACCATCGTCGGCCAGGTGGAGGCGATGAAGGACATGGTCAACGCCTTCTCCGACTACGCCCGGCCCTCGCGGCTGGAGCCCCAGGCGGTGCCGCTGGACGAGTTCCTGACCGAGGTGCTGGCCCTCTACGGGAACAGCGTCGATTTCCACCCCGGCGCCGAAGGCGTGCGCATCGAGGCCGACCCGGTGCGGCTGAGGCAGGTGGTGCACAATCTCATCAAGAACGCTCAGGAGGCGGTGGAGGGGCAGCCCCGCCCCGAGATCCGCGTGACCACCCGGCCCTGGCGACCCCGGGGGCAGGAGCGCCTTTTCGTGGAAATCACATTCGAAGATAATGGCCCCGGCCTGCAGGAGGAACGGATCGGGCGGCTCTTCGAGCCTTATGTCACCACCAAGGAGCGGGGTACCGGCCTGGGGCTGGCCATCGTGAAGAAGATCGTGGAGGAGCACGGTGGCTACATCCGTGCCGGGAACCGCCCCGAGGGGGGCGCCCGCATCACCGCCCGCCTGCCGGCGGCCCCGGACCGAGATCGGGAGATCAGAGCATGAGTTCACCTTACATCCTGGTGGTGGATGACGAGCCCGACATCCGCGAGCTGGTGCGGGACATCCTCGAGGACGAGGGGTACAGCGTCACCACCGCGGAGCACGGCGAGGCTGCGCGTGCCGCCCTGCGCGAGCGCCGCCCCGATCTCATCCTGCTGGACATCTGGATGCCCGACATCGACGGCATCAGCCTGCTGAAGGAGTGGGCGGAGGGGGAGGGGCTGCCCTGCCCGGTGATCATCATGTCGGGCCACGGCACCGTGGAGACGGCGGTGGAGGCCACCCGCCTCGGCGCCTACGATTTCCTGGAGAAGCCCCTCTCCCTGGCCAAGCTGCTGCTCACCGTGGAACGCGCCCTGGAGGCGGAACGGCTGGCCCAGGAGAACGTGGGCCTGCGGCGTCACGCCCAGCCGGTGATCGAGCCGGTGGGTCACAGCCAGGTGATGCAGCGCCTGCGCGAGCAGGTCAAGCGCATCGCCCAGCACGACACCTGGGTGCTGGTCTCCGGCGAGCCGGGCAGCGGCCGGGAGACCTTCGCCCGCTACCTGCACGCCAACAGCAGCCGCCGCGACCGTCCCTTCGTGGACGTGAGCCTGGGCGCCACGCCGGAAGGCAACTTCGCCCTCGAGTTCTTCGGCAGCGAGCGCGAGGGCAGGATCCACTACGGCCGCCTGGAGCAGGCCAACGGTGGCACCCTCTTCCTCGACGAGGTGGCCGACATGGACCTGGCCGCCCAGGCCCAGCTGGCCGGTGCCTTCGAGACCGGCGAGTTTCTGCGCGTGGGTGGCACCGAGCCCGTGAAGATCGACATCCGCGTGGTGGCGGCCACCAAGAAGGATCTTCAGGCCGAGGTGAATGCCGGCAACTTCCGCGAGGATCTCTTCTACCACCTCAACGTGGTGCCGCTGGAGATTCCGCCCCTGCGCGAACACCGTGAGGACGTGCCCGAGCTGCTCAGCTTCTACGTGGACTATTTCGTCACCCACGAGAAGATGCCCTATCGCCACTTCAGCGTGGCGGCGCAGAACTTCCTGCGCAACTACGACTGGCCCGGCAACATCCTGGAGCTGCGCAACCTGGTGCAGCGGGTGCTGATCCTGGGCGCCGGCGAGGAGATTTCGCTGGAGGACGTGGAATCGGTGATGGGCGGCATGAAGCGGGAGTCGGTGCAGGGCGGGGTGCACGGCATCTCCTTCGACCAGCCTCTGCGCAAGGCGCGAGAGGATTTCGAGCGGGCCTACCTCGAGTACCACCTCGACAAGTACGGCGGCAATGTCAGCAAGATGGCCCAGGAGGTGGGAATGGAACGCACCCACCTGTACCGGAAGCTGCGGGGAGTCGGCATCGAGATAAAGGACAGGCGATGAAGATCATCATTCTTGGCGCCGGCCAGGTGGGTACCTCCGTGGCGGGCAACTTGGCCAGCGAGGCCAACGACATCACCGTGGTGGACCAGGACGCGGAGCTGCTGCAGACGCTGCAGGACAAGTTCGACCTGCGCACCGTGAAGGGCTACGCCGCCCACCCCGACGTGCTGGCTCAGGCCGGCTGCGACGACGCCGAGATGCTCATCGCGGTGACCAACAACGACGAGACCAACATGGTGGCCTGCCAGGTGGCCTGGACGCTGTTCCACACGCCGCGCAAGATTGCCCGGGTGCGGGCGCCCGAGTACCACCGCCATCCGGCCCTGTTCAACCAGGGCGGGCTGCCCATCGACGTGCTCATCAGCCCCGAGCAGCTGGTCACCGAGTACATCGAACGGCTCATCCAGTACCCGGGGGCGCTGCAGGTGCTCGACTTCGCCGGCGGCCTGGTGCAGCTGGTGGGGCTCCGCGCCTACGCGGGTGGGCCCCTGGTGGGACACCAGCTGCGCGAGCTCAACCAGCACCTGCACGGTGGCGAAGCGCGGGTGGCCGCCATCTACCGGGAAGGGCAGGCGATCCACCCCACCGGCGACACCGTGATCCAGTCCGGCGACGAGGTCTTCTTCATTGCCGCGGCGCGCAACATTCCCGAGGTGATGGCGGAGCTGGGCCGGGCCGACAAGCCCTACAAGCGCATCATCTTCGCCGGTGGCGGCAACATCGGCCGGCGCCTGGCGCTGCGGCTGGAGAAGGAGTACAACGTCAAGATCCTGGAGCGCGACCCAGAGCGGGCCGGCGCCGTTTCGGAGGAGCTGCGCAAGACCATCGTGCTGCAGGGTGACGCCGCCGACGAGGACCTGCTGCAGGAGGAGGGGATCGAGGATACCGACGTCTTCTGCGCCGTCACCAACGACGACGAGGCCAACATCCTCTCGGCCATGCTGGCCAAACGGCTGGGGGCGCGCACCGTGATGGCGCTGATCAACCGCACCTCCTACGTGGAGCTGGTGGAGGCCGGTCCCATCGACGTGGCCATCTCCCCCCAGCAGGCCACCATCGGCACCCTGCTCACCCACGTGCGGCGGGGCGACGTGGTGATGGTCCACTCCCTGCGCCGCGGTGCCGCCGAGGCCATCGAGGCCATCGCTCACGGCGACCGCCACTCCTCCAAGGTGGTGGGGCGCCGAGTGGAGGAGGTGAAGCTGCCGCGCGGCACCAGCATCGCTGCCATCGTGCGCGGTGAAGAGGTGATCATCGCCCACCACGATACCGTCATCGAGTCGGAGGACCACGTGATCCTCTTCCTGGTGGACAAGCGGCGCATCGCCGAGGTGGAGAAACTGTTCCAGGTGGGCATCACCTTCCTCTGACGCCATGCATCTCACCGTCGTGCAGCGCATCCTCGGCCTGCTGCTGATGATCTTCAGCGCCACCATGCTGCCGCCCCTGGCCGTCTCCCTCGGCTACGGCGACGGCGCCTGGCCCGCCTTCGCCGCCGCCTTCGCCATCACCCTGGCGGTGGGGGTGGTGAGCTGGCTGCCGGTGCGCGGACAGCACCGGGAGCTGCGCTTGCGGGACGGCTTTGTGGTGGTGGTGATGTTCTGGACGGTGCTCTCCGCCACCGGGGCCCTGCCCTTCGTGCTGGCCGAGCACCCCCATCTGTCGGTCACCGACGCCTTCTTCGAGTCGGTCTCCGGGCTCACCACCACCGGCGCCACCGTGATCACCGGGCTCGACGGCCTGCCCAGGTCCATCCTCTACTACCGCCAGCAGCTGCAGTGGCTGGGCGGCATGGGCATCATCGTACTGGCGGTGGCGGTATTGCCCATGCTGGGCATCGGCGGCATGCAGCTCTACAAGGCAGAGACGCCAGGCCCCATCAAGGACTCCAAGCTGACACCGCGCATCACCGAGACCGCCAAGGCGCTCTGGTTCATCTATCTGGCGCTCACCCTGGCCTGTACCCTGGGGTACTGGCTGGCCGGCATGACCCCCTTCGACGCCCTGGCCCACGCCTTCTCCACCGTGGCCATTGGCGGCTTCTCCACCCATGATGCCAGCATGGGCCATTTCGACAGCACCGCCATCTACCTGGTGGGGGTGCTCTTCATGTTCCTGGCGGGGGTCAACTTCGCGCTCCACTTCTCCGTGGTGCGGCCCCTCTGGAAGAAGGGGGACCTGCGCGCCCTGGCGGGATACTGGAGGGACTCGGAGTTCCGCTTCTACCTGCTCCTGATGCTGGTAGTGACAGCGGTCACCATACTCGGGCTCCATTTCACCGCCACCCACGGCAGCTTCGGGGAGAACCTCGTCCACGGCCTCTTCCAGGCGGTCTCCATCGGCACCACCACCGGGTTCACCACGGCGGAGTGGCACAACTGGCCGGGGTTCGTCGCCATCGTGCTGCTCTTTTCCAGCTTCGTGGGGGGCTGCGCTGGCTCCACCGGCGGTGGCATCAAGGTGATCCGGTTCCTGCTCCTCATCAAGCAGGGGGCGCGGGAGATCACCCGGCTGGTGCATCCCAACGCCCAGATCCCCGTGCGGGTGGGGGAGAAGACCATCCCCTCCCGGGTGGTGGAGGCGGTGTGGGGCTTCTTCGCCCTCTACGTGGCCAGCTTCACCGTCATGTACCTGATGCTGGCGGCCACCGGCATCGACCTGATGACCGCCTTCTCGGCCGTGGCGGCCAGCATCAACAACCTGGGGCCGGGGCTGGGCGAGGTCGGCTCCAACTACGCTGGCCTGCACGACCCCGCCAAATGGATCCTCTGTTTCGCCATGCTGCTGGGCCGGCTGGAGATCTTCACCCTGCTGGTGCTGCTCAGCCCCGCCTTCTGGCGCCGTTGAACTTTTTCCCCGCCGGCGGGTCACATAGGTGCGAGATCACAGCCTCGCTGGTTTTCGGACCATTACATTTACTCCCTTTGGTAATAGCCCTGGCCGGCATGCTCTGCATGCCGGCTTTTTTTTGGGTATCATTCGCGCTGTTTTTTGCCATTTCCAGGTGATTCGAGATGAAAAACAGGCAGATTCCCCTCATTCCGGCTATTTTCCTGCTTCTTTCCGGCACCGCCACGGCGGGCGAGGCGTCTCTGGATACCGGCAGCACTGCCTGGATCCTCACCTCCACCGCGCTGGTGCTCTTCATGACCCTGCCCGGGCTGGCGCTCTTCTACGGTGGCCTGGTGCGCAGCAAGAACGTGCTCTCGGTGCTGATGCAGTGCTTCGCCATCGCCGGCGTCGCCTCCATCCTCTGGCTCGTTGCCGGCTACAGCCTGGCCTTCGGCGAGGGCAACGCCTGGATCGGCGACTTCAGCAAGGTGCTGATGGCCGGCGTGGGGCGCGACACCCTCAGCGGCGAGATTCCCGAGTCGCTCTTCATGATCTTCCAGATGACCTTCGCCATCATCACCCCGGCGCTGGTGGTGGGGGGATTCGCCGAGCGCATGAAGTTCTCCTCCATGCTGCTCTTCAGCGCCCTCTGGTTGATGCTGGTCTATGTGCCTGTGGCCCACTGGGTCTGGGGCGGCGGCTGGCTGGGCTCCATGGGGCTGTACGACTTCGCCGGCGGAGTGGTGGTCCATATCACCGCCGGGGTGGCTTCGCTGGTGGCGGCCCTGGTGCTGGGGCCTCGCCGCGGTTTCCCCGAAACCCCCATGATGCCGCACAACATGACCATGACCGTCACCGGCGCCGGCATGCTCTGGGTGGGTTGGTTCGGTTTCAACGGCGGCAGTGCCCTGGCCGCCAATGGGGATGCCGCCATGGCCATGCTGGCCACCCATATTGCCGCAGCCACCGGCGCCATGACCTGGATGGCCATCGAATGGGTGCGCTTCGGCAAGCCCAGCGCCCTGGGCGTGGTCACCGGCATGGTGGCGGGCCTGGGTACCATCACCCCCGCGTCGGGCTTCGTGGGCCCTGGCGGTGCATTGATCATCGGCCTGCTGGCGGGCGGCATCTGCTTCAGCGCCACCATGTATCTCAAGCGGGTGCTCAAGATCGACGACTCCCTGGACGTCTTTCCGGTGCACGGTGTAGGCGGCATGCTGGGCACCCTCATGGCCGGCGTCTTCTCCGCCACCAGCCTGGGCGTCTTCAGCGGCTACGGCTTCGCCGACGGCATCGACTCCATGGGCGGCCAGCTCTGGGTGCAGTTCGTGGGCGTGGTCTCCACCATTGTCTTCACCGCCGTTCTCACCTGGGTCATCCTCAAGGTGGTGGCCCTGGTCACCAACGGCCTGCGCGTGGACGCCGACCAGGAGCAGGAGGGCCTGGACATCGTGCTCCACGAGGAACGGGGCTACGACCTCTGAGCCGGCGCGTTTCCGGCAGACCTGCGAAACCCCCGCCCTCGACTCTCACGAAAAAGCCCCGGCACTGCCGGGGCTCTTTCGGGATTCCCGCCGGGAAGGCGGGAGCGTGCCGATCGGGATCAGGCCAGCAGCGGCACCAGCAGCAGCGCCACGATGTTGATGATCTTGATCAGCGGGTTCACGGCGGGGCCAGCGGTATCCTTGTAGGGGTCGCCGACGGTGTCGCCGGTGACCGCCGCCTTGTGGGCGTCGGAACCCTTGCCGCCGAAGTTGCCGTCCTCGATGTACTTCTTGGCGTTGTCCCAGGCGCCGCCTCCGGTGGTCATGGAGATGGCCACGAAGAGGCCGGTGACGATAGTGCCGAGCAGCACGCCGCCCAGCGCCTTGGGACCCAGGATCAGGCCCACCAGCAGGGGTACCAGGATGGGCAGCAGGGAGGGAATCACCATCTCCTTGATGGCCGCCTTGGTGAGCATGTCCACCGCCCGAGAGTAGTCTGGCTTTTGAGTGCGGTCCATGATGCCGGGCATCTCCCGGAACTGGCGGCGCACCTCGTTGACGATGCCGCCGGCAGCCCGGCCCACCGCCTCCATGGCCATGGAGCCGAAGAGGTAGGGCACCAGGCCGCCGATGAAGAGGCCGATGATCACCATGTGGTCGGAGAGGTCGAAGCGCAGGCCCTGCAGCGCCTGCACACCGGTGGCCTCCAGGGTGTGGGTGTAGTCGGCGAAGAGCACCAGGGCGGCGAGACCCGCGGAGCCGATGGCGTAACCCTTGGTCACTGCCTTGGTGGTGTTGCCCACGGCGTCCAGGGGGTCGGTGATGCCGCGGATCTTCTCGTCCAGCTCGGCCATCTCGGCGATACCGCCGGCGTTGTCGGTGATGGGGCCGTAGGCGTCGAGGGCCACGATGATGCCGGTCATGGAGAGCATGGAGGTGGCGGCGATGGCGATGCCGTAGAGGCCGGCCAGCTCGTAGGCGCCCCAGATGGCGGCGCAGATGGAGAGCACCGGTGCCGCGGTGGCCTTCATGGAGACGCCCAGGCCCGCGATGACGTTGGTGCCGTCACCGGTGGTGGAGGCCTCGGCGATGTGGCGCACCGGGCTGAACTCGGTGGCGGTGTAGTACTCGGTGATCACCACCATGAGCGCGGTGAGCACCAGGCCGATGAGCGCAGACAGGTAGAGGTCCATGCTGCTCACCGTGGTGCCGCCGATGGTGATGCCGTCGCCGAACATCAGGGCGGTGGCGGGGTAGAAGACCACCGCGGAGATGGCGCCGGCCATGATCAGCCCGCGGTAGAGGGCGTTCATGATCTTGCCGCCTTCACGCGCCTTGACGAAGAAGGTGCCGATGATGGAGGCGATGATGGAGATGCCGCCGAGGACCAGGGGATAGAGCACGGCCTGCGCGGTGCCCTCGCCCTCCACCATGAGACCGCCCAGCAGCATGGTGGCCACCACGGTCACGGCGTAGGTCTCGAAGAGGTCGGCGGCCATGCCGGCGCAGTCGCCCACGTTGTCGCCCACGTTGTCGGCGATCACCGCCGGGTTGCGCGGGTCGTCCTCGGGGATGCCGGCCTCCACCTTGCCCACGATGTCGGCGCCCACGTCGGCGCCCTTGGTGAAGATACCGCCGCCGAGACGGGCGAAGATGGAGATGAGCGAACCGCCGAAGGCCAGGCCCACCAGCGGGTGGAGAGGATCTTCCACGCCCATCATCAGCAGGATGCCGTAGAAGCCGGCCACGCCGAGCAGCCCCAGGCCCACCACCAGCAGGCCGGTGATGGCGCCGCCGCGGAAGGCGATCTGCATGGCGGCGTTGAGACCCTCGTGGGCCGCCTGGGCGGTGCGCACGTTGGCGCGCACGGAGATGTTCATGCCGATATAGCCGGCCAGCCCGGAGAAGATGGCGCCGATGGCGAAGCCGGCGGCGGTGGACCAGCTCAGGAAGATGCCGATCAGGACGAAGAGCACCACGCCCACCAGGCCGATGGTGGTGTACTGGCGGTTGAGGTAGGCTGCGGCGCCCGCCTGCACGGCGGCCGCGATCTCGTTCATTCTTTCATTGCCGGTGGGCTTGGCGAGAATCCATTTCATGGAGTACACGCCGTAGCCAACGGCCGCGAAGGCGCACAGTAGTGCGAATATCAGGCCCGTCGTCATAGCTATCCTCTTTGTTCGTTGAAGTGGGTTTGCGGAAGATCCTCCCACGTCCTGCTTGCTGAAACGCAATGCGGGAGAGTGCCAAGGATGCTAATGAAAAGACAGCCTCGAGGGGAAATCAAAACCATTGAGGGCTGAAATAAGGGGGGTCTATCTGAAACGGCGTGACGGAAAACCGAAATGACCGAGGTCAAATCGGCCCGCCAGGCCATTCAGAGCATTATCAAATGCTTATATGAATTTATGACTTTTTGCAGCTTTTGCCGTCACCCGTTCAGCCACTGGGCGACGCGCTTGGCGAAATAGGTGAGCACGGCGTCCGCGCCCGCTCTTTTGATGCAGATCAAAGATTCCATCACCACCGCCTTCTCGTCCAGCCAGCCGTTCTGCGCCGCCGCCATGTGCATGGCGTACTCGCCGCTCACCTGGTAGACGAAGGTGGGTACGCCGAACTGTTCCTTCACCCGGCGCACGATGTCGAGGTAGGGCATGCCCGGTTTCACCATCACCATGTCGGCGCCCTCCTGCAGGTCCAGCGCCACCTCGCGCAGGGCCTCGTCGCTGTTGGCGGGATCCTGCTGGTAGGTGTACTTGTTGCCCTTGCCCAGGCTGGCTGCCGAGCCCACGGCGTCGCGGAAGGGGCCGTAGTAGCTGGAGGCGTACTTGGCCGAGTAGGCGAGGATGCGGGAGTGGATGAAACCCTCGGACTCGAGCACGTCACGGATCTCGCCGATGCGCCCGTCCATCATGTCCGAGGGGGCCACGATGTCGGCGCCGGCCTGGGCATGGGAGAGGGCCTGCTTCACCAGCACCTCCACCGTCTCGTCGTTTAACACGTAGCCCTCCTCGTCGACGAGGCCGTCCTGGCCGTGGGTGGTGAAGGGGTCCAGGGCCACGTCGGTGATGACGCCCAGCTCGGGCACCGCGTCCTTGAGCGCGCGCACGGCGCGCTGGGCCAGGCCGTCGGGGTTGTAGGCCTCCTCGGCGTTCTCGCTCTTGGCCTCGGGCGGGGTGACGGGGAAAAGGGCCATGGCCGGCACGCCCAGCCGCGCCAGCTGGCGCGCCTCCTCCACCAGCAGGTCGATGCTCATGCGCTCGATGCCGGGCATGGAGGGCACCGGCTCGCGCTCGCCCTTGCCCTCGAGCACGAACACCGGGTAGATGAGGTCGTCGGGGGTAAGTACCGTCTCGCGCATCAGGCGCCGGGAGAAGTCGTCGCGGCGCATGCGGCGCATGCGGGTGAAGGGGTAGCCGCCGAAGGCTTGGGTGTCGATGGGCATGGGTTCTTCCTGTCGAGTTTCCGTGATCCGGCGTGCGTTCCGGAAGCGGCGCCCCTTCGCGAACCTATGCAAGATTCGGCCCGGAGCGGGCCTCCTACGTGGAAGGTCCAAGTTTAACCACCCGCCCGGCGGGAAACAAACAGGCGAAGCGGTTGCTCTCGCCGGACGTGCTCTCGATCTCGATGCGTCCACCGTGTCGCATCAGCACGTGGCGCGCGATGGAGGACTCCGGCCCGGTGCCATCGCAGCCTTGCCCGACTGAACCCGTTGCTCAATCGAATACGCAAAAAAAGGGAGTTCGGAAAATTTCCGTCACTCCCGGTAGTTTTGGTGGGCCCTGCAGGGCTCGAACCTGCGACCAATCGATTATGAGTCGACTGCTCTGACCAACTGAGCTAAGGGCCCTGTAACAGCTCAGTCGCCGTCGAGGAAGCTGCGCATCTTCTCCGAGCGGGTGGGATGGCGCAGCTTGCGCAGGGCCTTGGCCTCGATCTGGCGGATGCGCTCGCGGGTGACGTCGAACTGCTTGCCCACCTCCTCCAGGGTGTGGTCGGTGTTCATGTCGATGCCGAAGCGCATGCGCAGCACCTTGGCCTCGCGCGGAGTCAGGCCCGCCAGCATGTTCTGGGTGGACTCGCGCAGGTTCTCCATGGTGGCGGCCTCCACCGGCGAGACGGCGTTGGTGTCCTCGATGAAGTCACCCAGGTGCGAATCCTCGTCGTCGCCGATGGGCGTCTCCATGGAGATGGGCTCCTTGGCGATCTTGAGCACCTTGCGCACCTTGTCCTCGGGCATGTCCATGCGCTCGGCCAGCTCCTCCGGCGTGGGCTCGCGCCCCTTCTCCTGGATCATCTGCCGGGAGATGCGGTTGAGCTTGTTGATGGTCTCAATCATGTGCACCGGGATGCGGATGGTGCGCGCCTGGTCGGCGATGGAGCGGGTGATGGCCTGCCGGATCCACCAGGTGGCGTAGGTGGAGAACTTGTAGCCGCGGCGGTACTCGAACTTGTCCACCGCCTTCATCAGGCCGATGTTCCCCTCCTGGATCAGGTCCAGGAACTGCAACCCGCGGTTGGTGTACTTCTTGGCGATGGAGATCACCAGCCGCAGGTTGGCCTCCACCATCTCCTTTTTGGCGCGGCGCGCCTTGGCCTCGCCGATGGACATCTTGCGGTTGATCTCCTTGATGTCGGCGATGCTCAGGCCGCAGGCCTTCTCCACCTCGGCCAGCTTGCGCTGGGCGCGCACGATGTCGTCGGCCAGCGCCTTCAGCTTGTCGCGGTAGGGCGTCTTCGCCTTGCACTGCTCCTTCACCCAGTCGAGGTTGGTCTCGTTCTTGGGGAAGTTGGTGATGAAGTCCTTGCGTGGCATGCCGGCCTGTTCCACGCACAGGTCGAGGATGATTCGCTCCTGCTCGCGGATGCTGTCGATGGCCTCGTGCAGGGTGTTGCCCAGCTTGGCGAAGAGCTGCGGGTTGAGCTTGAGCTCGGCGAAGATGTTGACGATCTTCTCGTTGAGCTTCTTCGCCTTGGCGTCGTTGCCGTGCTTCTCCAGGTGGTTGCGCCAGCGCTTGTAGAGCCGGGTCAGCTCGGCGGTCTTGTCCCTCACCATCTGCGGGTCGGGCCCGGTGTCCGCCGGTTCGTCGTCGCTCTTGGCCTCGGGCGTGGGCGGTGTCGGGATGTCGGGCTCGTCCAGGTCGATGAAGCCGGTGATGACGTCCGACAGGCGGGTCTCCTCCGCCTTCACGTCGGCCAGCTTCTGCACCAGGTGCTCCACCGCGGGCGGGAAGGTGGCCAGCGCCGCGGCCACCTGGTTGAGGCCGTCCTCGATGCGCTTGGCGATCTGCAGCTCGCCCTCGCGGCTGAGCAGCTCCACGGTGCCCATCTCGCGCATGTACATGCGCACCGGGTCGGTGGTGCGACCGAACTCGCTGTCCACCGAGGCGAGCGCCATCACGGCCGCCTCGGCGGTCTCCTCGTCGGTGGGCACCGCGTCCGAAGCAATGGTGGCCTCATCGGCATCCGGCGGGGTCTCGTACACCGGGATGCCCACCTCGTTGATCATGCGGATGATGTCCTCGATCTGGTCCGAATCAACGATGGTGTCGGGCAGGTGGTCGTTGACCTCCGCGTAGGTCAGAAAGCCCTGCTCCTTTCCCTTGGTGATGAGATCCTTGATGCGGGATTGAGACTGTTGCTGATCCATGATTCCTCTTGTGGCTGGATTCTGGCGCGCAAAACGTAACGCGCCATTATAGCCGGTACTGCATAAAACTGAAAACTGGAAAAACGCTACTTCTTCTCGGAGTATAGACGCCGCAGCTCTGCCTTTTCCTCTTCCGTGAGATCGGAAGGACGCAGCTTGCCGCGGACCTTCCGTACCGCCGCCTGCCTCGCCTCGGCCGCCAGTTTCTTCAGGCAGCCGGTGAACTGGTCGGCCTCGTCGTCGAAAACTTCAAGGGACGTGGCGGCCAGCCGGCCCAGGTGGCGGCGGGTGGTTTCGTCCTGCCAGCGCTCCAGCAGCATGGCGGTGGTGAAATGCGGGTTCTCGCGCAGGGTTTCAAGTAGCTGGCGCAGGATGGCGACCCCGGGGGTCTCCAACCCGTCCCAGCCCTCAGGCAGCATCTCCAGCCGGGCCAGTTGCGGGTACTGCAGCAGCAGGGCGATGGCCCGGTGCAGTGGCTTGAGGGTTCCTGGCTGGTGCCCGGAGGGCTGCAGCCGCCTGCGCTCCGGTCTGCCCATTGGACGACCGGCGGCGCTTTTGGTTCCGGTGAGGCGGGCCAGGCGCTGCTCCATCATCTCGCGGAAGACGCCGGCCGGCAGCCGCTCCAGGTGCGGGCGCACCAGGGTGGCCAGGCGGGCGCGGCCGTCCAGGGTGGTCGTGTCCACCTCCTCGGCCAGCCGTTCGAAGAGAAAGTCGGACAGCGGCGTGGCCTTCTCCACCCGCTCCCGGAAGGCTTCCGCGCCCTCCTTGCGCACCTGGGTGTCGGGATCCTCGCCCTCGGGCAGGAAGAGAAAGCGCGCCTGGCGGCCGTCGCGCAACAGCGGCAGCACCGTCTCCAGCGCCTTCCAGGCCGCCTCGCGTCCGGCGCGATCGCCGTCGAAGCAGAAGACCACCTCCGGGGTGGCGCGGAAGAGCTTCTCCAGGTGGTCGGAGGTGGTGGCAGTGCCCAGGGTGGCCACAGCGTTGCGGATGCCGAACTGGGCCAGGGCCACCACGTCCATGTAGCCCTCCACCACCAGCAGGCGCGGGATCTTCTTCAGTGCCTGGCGCGCTTCCCACAGGCCGTAGAGCTCGCGGCCCTTGTGGAACACGGGCGTCTCCGGCGAGTTGAGGTACTTGGGGGTGTCGTCCCCCAGCACCCGGCCGCCGAAGCCCACCACCCGGCCGCGGGTGTCGCGGATGGGAAAGACGATGCGGTTGCGGAAGCGGTCGTACCGCCGGCCGCTGCCCT
>Ga0256914_1001410_pt1 | contig 21740 bp, 21 predicted proteins | sample HulkmetaG_FD_191571 | JGI IMG/M metagenome (GOLD analysis project Ga0256914, IMG submission 191571) | Hydrothermal chimney microbial communities from Main Endeavour vent field at the Juan de Fuca Ridge, Pacific Ocean - Hulk | ecosystem: Environmental > Aquatic > Marine > Hydrothermal vents ... | reverse complement strand
ATCTATACTATGAAGGGTTAACCAAAAGTAACAAACCACAAAAAGGGAGCATCATATTTACAAAAGTTACAAAATTAAAAGATTTTAAAAAGTATAAAACTATATATCAAAAAAATGGATTTGCTTTAATAGAGATTAATTAACTATTGTTGCAAACGATAAAGTTTAGGTTTACAGATTTTCTTAGTACTATTTTATGGATATTTGTAAGTTTTTCTTGTCGGTTATAAAGATATAATTTGAAAAAACAGAGGTAAAAATAGATGAAAGAGTTATCGCTTGTAGTCCCAATGATGAATGAAGAGGAGAGTGTAGAGCCCCTATTCAAAGCTGTAAGAGAAGCACTAAAAGAGATTGATTATGAGTTTATATTGGTTGATGATGGCTCAACAGATAAGACAGTAGCAAAAATGAAAGCCTTAGCGGATGAGAAAACCAAAATTTTAGTTTTTAATCATAATTGTGGACAGACTCAAGCAATGGCAGCTGGAATTGAAGAGGCTACAGGGGAGCTTATAGCTACAATTGACGGAGATTTGCAAAATGACCCGACAGATATTCCTTTAATGATTGAGAGATTAAAGAGTGAGAATTGTGATGTTGTAGCAGGACGACGATTAAAGAGGCAAGATGGTATTTTTTTGCGAAAAATTCCAAGTAAAATCGCAAATTGGATTATTAGAAAAACAACTAAAGTCTATTTAAATGATTATGGGTGTACTCTAAAGGTATATAAGAGTGATGTAGCTAAAAATTTGGGACTCTATGGCGAGTTACATAGATTTATACCAGTTTTAGCTAAAATGTATGGAGCGAAAATTGTAGAGATGAATGTAAAACATCACCCAAGAGTTTATGGTAAATCAAAATATGGTATAGGCAGAACTTTTAAAGTGGTTAGTGACCTACTTCTTATGCTATTTATGCAAAAGTATAAAACTAAACCTATGCATCTATTTGGAGGATTGGGTGTTGCCTCTTTTGGTACTGGAGTTGTTATTAATTTATATTTATTTTTTATTAAGTTAATTGGAAATGATATAGGGGGACGACCATTATTAACTTTAGGAATAGTTCTAATAATCGCAGGAATTCAGCTAATTACTACAGGATTTTTATCAGAACTTATTATGCGAACATACTATGAATCTCAAAACAAGAGACCATATACAATTAAAGAGAAGTTTATTGGTAAAGCTAAATAGTAAGATTATAAAGAGAGTTATAAAGGTACTATTTACATCTATAGCCCTATATGTTCTTTTTTTAAAGATAGATATTAAAGAGATTGAGTCTATATTACAAAATACAGAGTGGATATATCTTTTGTTAGCTATACTCTTTTTTAATCTATCTAAGATTTTAAGTTCAATTAGATTAAATATATATTTTAACCATATTGGTGTTAAGATTTCGGAAATTTATGCTTTAAAACTATACTATATAGGCATGTTTTATAATCTTTTTCTTCCAAGTGGAGTTGGTGGAGATGGATATAAGATATATCTTTTAAAACAATCTCATAATATAAAACTCTCAACTCTTATAACAGCTTCTCTATTGGATAGAGTAAGTGGAGTTATTCCTCTACTCTTTTTTGCTGGAATACTATTTATCTTTAGTGATTTTTATAACCAACTTATGTGGTTAGACTATTTAATTATAGTAGAAATAGCTACTATTTTCCCCATTTTTTATATTATTAATAGAGTTTTTTTCAATAGATATTTAGAAATTTTTTTTATAACTATTACTCTTGGCTCTGCTGTTCAGCTACTTCAATTAATATCTGCTATTTTTATACTCTATGCAATCGGTATAAAGAGCAGTATATTAATATTTTTAACCCTTTTTCTTATCTCTTCAGTTGTAGCAATATTACCTATTACTATAGGAGGAGTTGGAGTTAGAGAGTTGACTTTTCTATATGGATTAAGTTTAGTCGATATAGATGTCAATGGTGGGGTTACATTTTCATTACTATTTTTTTTAATTACTGCTTTATCCTCCTTAATTGGACTATTTCTAAAAGAGTGAATAATTGTGATATAATTTCTACTATGAGAAAGAGCTTAATAGACAAATTAGACCTAGACAGATTTATAGAGACCTTCAAGAGTTTTTACGCAAGAGATAAAGATATAGAGATAATGGGAGATATAAATCAGCACTATAGATATATCTCTGCATTATCAAATATAGAGTTTCCCAATATTAAAGATGTACCAAATCTAAATAATGAACTGGAGCGTATTAAAAAACAGGGTACTTTAGGACTTAAAGAGATTTATGCTTTTATGAGAATAGTTAGCTACTTTAACTCTCTAAAGGCTTTAACTCTTCCCGAACCATTAAATAGATGGATTAGAGATATAGATATACCTGATGAGGTTAACAATATTCTTCTATATTTTACAGATAATGGAGAGTTAAATCCTCAAAAAGAGCCAGAATTATATGATATAGAGAGGGCAATTCAGATAAATAGAGCATCAATTAAAGAGACTCTATATAAAATGGCTCATTCGTCAAGACTTAGAGACTATCTGGTGGATAAACAGGTTCATTTTTTAAATGGAGAAGAGACACTACTTGTTAGAGGTGGTTTTAATAGGATTATTAAAGCTTCGGTAGTTGGACGGACATCGGGAGGGTTTTTCTATATATTACCTCAAACCATATCACATCTAAAAGAGAAAGAGAGTAATCTACTCTCAAAAAAAGAGGAGTTAATATATAAGTATTGTCAACAGTTCTCTGCTATTTTGCATAAATATTATCTCTTTATTAGATTTATAAATAGAGAGTTTGATAGATTTGACCACTATCAAGCGAGAGTTAAATTTGCAAAAAGTTACAACTATCAATTTATTTTACCATCAAAAAAGAGAGAGATAAAACTAAGTAGTTTTTGCCACCCCGCTATAGAGAACCCAAAACCTATAGATATAACTCTTAATAAATCTATTATGTTAATAACAGGTGTAAATGCTGGTGGTAAGACTATGCTATTAAAATCACTTCTTAGTGCTGTATATATGAGTAAAAATCTACTTCCATTTAGATGTAATCGAGCCAAAAGTGTAGTAGGTCACTATAAATCTATAGAGGCTGTAATAGATGACCCACAATCTGTTAAAAATGATATATCTACTTTTGCTGGTAGAATGGTGGAGTTTGCTAAATTATTTAAAAAAGAGGGTGCTATAGTCGGAGTTGATGAGATAGAGCTTGGAACAGATAGTGATGAGGCATCTTCTCTATTTCGAGTCATACTTAGTGAGTTAAGAAAAAGAGATATTACATTTATTGTTACAACTCATCATAAACGATTGGCCTCTCTTATGAGTGGAGATAACGATGTTGAACTAATTGCAGCTCTCTATAATGAGGCAAAAAGAGAACCAACTTATACATTTTTACAAGGAAGTATAGGGAAAAGTTATGCTTTTGAGACGGCAGAGAGATATGGTATTCCTAAACATATTATAACTGAGGCTAAAAAGGTTTATGGAGAGGATAAAGAGAGGTTAAATGAGCTAATAGAAAAATCAACCTCACTAGAGAGAGAAATGCGTCTAAAAATAGATAAGATAGATAGGGAGTTAAAAAGCATTGAGAAAAAAAAGGAGAATTTAGAGTTAGTAGAAGAGAGACTTAAAGAGAAGCATCGTAAAGCACTTGCTACACTAGAGAATAGATATAATGCAGCAACTAAAAGAGCAAGAGAGGCTATAAAGGCAAAAGAGTCAACAGAAGGAAGACGACTTTTAAATGATGCACATAAATTTAAAGAGTATTCAAAAAGGGTTAAAGAGATAAAAGAGTCTAAAGAAGAGATTTTAGAAGTTGGTAATAGGGTAAAGTATCGTTCATTAAAAGGGGAACTTCTATCTATTAGAGGGGAAGAGGCAACTATTGAAGTGGAGGGGGTTAAAATGCGTGTTCCAATTGGTAACTTAAAAAGAATAACTCCAATATCACAAGTGAAACCCAAACCACCAAAAACAGTTGTAAATGTTGAAAAGTCCGGAAGAGGCTCTATCTCTATTAAACTTTTGGGTTGTTTTGCAGATGAAGCCTTAGAAAAACTTGATATATTTTTATCAGATGCATTGGTTAATGGGTTTTCAGAAGTAGAGATTATACATGGAACAGGAACGGGGGTTCTTAAAAAAATTATTACAGATTATTTAAAATCATATCCGAAATTACACTCATTTTATGGAAAAAAAGGAAATTTAGGTGTTACTATAGTTAAACTTTAATAAGTTTATTAATAATTCATTTAAAAATCATTATCTTTTTTTTGATATAATCGATAAAATTATATTATAGGAATTACAATGCCACTTATTATTACCTTATTTATTGGACTACTGTTTCTAGGTTGCGGAACAGAAGTACCCTCAATTGCTAAAAAGACTATGCCCCAACCAAAGATTATAAAAAAGTCCACTTTAGAAGGAACCTACACTCTCGACAAAGGTATATACTCATACCATGAAAATAGTGCTATTAATAAAAATATTAGTAGTTCAGACTTAATTATTGAGAAATTAGATGATGATGATTATGGATACTACTTTACTATGCAGATTGAAAATTTAGTACCTACACAAGAGTATGGTATTTTTCATAAGCAGGGAGATAAATATTTCAAACGAATTATATACTCTACTAATATAACAAAAGATTCCAATATATCAATAGATTCAAATATATCAGATGAGCATCTTCAAACAGAAATAACAGATGAGGTCTCTATTGTTCAAGATGAGAATACATTAAAAATCAATATGAAGATAAGAGATGGAAAGATGGTTGTTATCTGGAGACGAGAGACAAACTCTACAATACCACAGACTCTTGAACTAAGAAGAGCAGAGCATGAGTATTTTAAAACATATAAAGAGAGATTTAATAAGTTTTTTAAAGACAGCTAATTTCTTGAATGCAAATAGTACATACATCAGATTGGCATATAGGTCATAAACTATATGACAAATCAAGAGAGATAGAGCATAAACTTTTTTTTCAATGGCTCTACTCTTTTATAAAAGAGCAAAGAGTTGAGCTATTGTTAGTATCTGGAGATATATTTGATAGCTCGATACCATCAAATAGTTCACTAAAAATATATTATGATTTTCTTATATCCCTTCAGGATACAGAGTGTAAATCTGTTATAATAACTGCTGGAAATCATGATTTACCAAGTACACTTGATGCTCCTAAAGAGATTTTAAAAACTCTAAATATATATATTTTTGCCAAAGCAGAAAATGAGCTTAATAGTATGATTTTACCAATTAAAAATAGTAATATTATACTCCTACCTATTCCATTTTTACGAGATAGGGATATTAGAGTAGCTATAGCCAATGAGAATATAGATAATATAAATCAGCGATATAGAAAAGCTCTAATTAAATATTATTGCAAATTAGCAGATGAGTGTAAAAAAATAAGTGGTAATAATATCTTTATAGCTATGGGACATCTATTTGCAACAGGTACAAAGGTAGGTGATAGCGAAAGCACAATATATGTTGGTGGAGTTGGAGATATATCAGCAGATGATTTTCCAGATATTTTTGATTATATTGCATTAGGACATCTACATAAAGCCCAAAAGGTTGGAGGAAAAGAGCATATAAGATATAGTGGCTCTCCAATTCCACTAAGCTTTAGTGAGGCAAAACAAGACTCTAAGATTATATTATTAAATATAGAAGAAGATATAAAGATAGAAGAGATAACCGTTCCCAGATTTAGAGATATAGTGACTATTAAAGGTAATCTATATCAAATTCAAAATAGATTAAAAGAGATAAGTGCTACCTCATCAAATTTAACACCTTGGGTTGAGATTATTTCATACGAGAATATAGATATATATAATAAGATAAAGAAACTGATAACAAATTCAGAAGTTCTAAAAATATCTACTTCTCATAAAAAAGAGTTTGGAGATATTAAGACAGAATATATACCTTTATCTTCTCTTACACCTGAAGAGATTTTTAAAAACAAATGTAGAGATGAGGGGTTTGATTTAGACTCCAATCGTCAAATAGAGGATATTTTTTATGAGATACTGTCAGATATTAGAGAAGATAGATAAATGAAAATTAGAAAAATATATATACAAAATCTCAATTCGCTCCGTTCAACTAACCCTATAGAGATAGATTTTACAGAAGATAGATTTAAAGAGGCAGGGGTTTTTGTTATTACAGGTGCTACAGGTTCAGGCAAAAGTACAATTTTAGATGCTATCACAATAGCACTATATCATAAAGTACCAAGATTAATACACAATAGCTCTCTTAGTGAAGTTGTAAACTATGGCAGTGCTACAGCTTTAGCTACTGTAGAATTTAAAACAGAAGATGAGGTTTATGAAGCTAGTTGGACAATTAGGGTATTAACCAGATACGGCAAAAGACTCAAAAATCCTCAAGAGAGTGTTAGACTTAAAAGTTTAAGTAGTGGTAAGATATTGGCTGAAAAAAAGCGAGATGTAGCCAACAAGGTAGAAGAGATTACCTCTCTTAATTATCAGCAATTTTTAAGAGCTGTACTCTTAGCACAAGGAGAGTTTTCTGCATTTCTATTAGCATCACCTAAGGAGAAGAGTTCTCTTTTAGAGCAGATTACAGGTGAAGATATATATAAAAAAATAGGTATTAAATTAAAAGATAAAATATCTGCTCAAAATCAAGTAGTAGAGGCGATTAGAGCTACAATTAATAGCGAAGATTTACTAACGGATGATACAAGGGTAGAGTTATTTAAAAGGGTTCAAGAGATAGATATTTGCTTAAATGATTTAGAGAAATCTCAAAAGAGAGTAGATACTCTAAAATCTCTAAAATTTAAGTATGCAAGTCAGTTAAATTCCATCGATGACTCTATAGAGTATATAAAAATGATAGATAGTAGATTATGTAGGGCAATAGAAAAAGCGAAATGGAATATTGATATAAAATTGAAACTAAAAACGAAAGAGATAATAGACAATAGTCTAATTCAAAAAATAGAGAGTTTAAGAAGAGAAAAAGATAGATTAAAAAAGATAGATATAGAGTTATTAAACTACAATATAGAAGAGTTAAAAGATAATGAGAGATATGTAGAGGATAAGATTTTAAAGTATCAAAACTATCAAGAGTTAATATTAACTCAAAAAAAGTTAAAAGAGCTTAATCCACATATAGAGCAGATAGAGTTAGAATTAAAACATAAAGAGAAGATTTTACTCTACAAAGAGAAAATAGTTATGTGTCAGATTGAGATTTTATCTTTAAAGAAGCAGAGAGATATGTTACAAAAGGATAAACCGTGTCCATTGTGTGGTTCAACAGTACACCCTAAAATAGATGAGTATAAAAAAATTCAGATTAATCCATTACATATTGAAATCAAAGAGATAAAAAGAGATATAAAAGAGTTATATATTAGATTAAATAGATTAAGGGAGAGTAGAACCAAATATATATCAACTATTGCCAATATTCAAAAAAATATTAAATTAAAGGATATAGAGGGCATAGATATAGAGGAGTATTATAGTAAAATAGGTGAGATAAAACAGAAGATATTGGAGTACAAGAGATTACATCGAAATAGAGACAGAGTTATAGATGTAGATGGAAATATTGATATAACAATAGTCAACTTAGAGAAAAAACTTATTAAATATCGTGAGATAGAGATGAAAAAAAGGGGTAAACTAGAAGAGAGCATAAAAAATCTAAGGTTGAATATAAAAAAGTATAAAGGTGAATTGGATTTAAATCAAAAAAAGAGAGAGCTACTTATAAAAAAAAGAGAGATACTTTTGCAAAAGATAGGGCGTTTAGAATGGGAGATAAACTATATAGATGAAAGCTCTTTAATGTATAAAAGAGAGTCTCTTCAACAAGAGAAAGGTCAAATAGAGCAACAGTTGAAAAAAGATAATGAGATAAGAGATAGAAATAGAGATAGAATTGAGAAGATAAAGAAGGAGGAGAGTAGATTAGAAAATTTAAAGACCCTCTTTAAATTATTGGGTGGCAGTGTTGACTCTTTTAATACCTATGTTCAGAGATTAACTCTAATTGAACTAATAAATCTAGCCAATATACACTTAAAAAAATTTGCTCCTCGATATAGACTTAGTCTATATGATTATAAAAGTGAAAGAGAGGCTTTAAAATTTGGACTGATTGACTCTTATCAAGCTAATACATTAAGAGAGATAGATACATCAAGTGGTGGAGAGAGATTTATTATCTCTTTGGCTTTAGCATTGGGATTATCGGATTTAGCTTCAAAAAATGTAAAAATTAAATCACTATTTATCGACGAGGGTTTTGGAACACTAGATAGTACAAGTTTAGATACTGTTATACAGACATTAGAAAACTTAAAAAGAGAGGAGAAATTAATAGGTATTATCTCACATGTAGAGAGTTTAAAAAATAGAATAGAGAGACAGATTGCTATTACAAAAAGTGGTAATGGTTTGAGTGAAGTTCATATTATTTGATAACTATTAGCAAAAATCCCAATAGTATTTAGCTATTGGGTAGCTCACTCTAATATTCTATTTAAAAGCTGTTATGTATGCCAACTCTTTTGCTCTATCGTTAAAAACTATTTCTGGGTTATATTCTCTTAGAAATCTTGCAAGGTCTTTTGCTGTTCGACACCCATACTCAATAGCAATTTTTAATAAATTATTTTTATGTCCCATTTTCATAATATATCCTTTTAAAAAGTTTAGTTTTATTAAATATCTAAATTAATTATATAATATAAGATATAATATATAACTTAATTAAAGATAAAAGTATATATTTAATTATTATTTTTATTTAATATTAAATATATAAAAACAGATTTAAATATAATAGAATTAATAAGATATTTTTTATGTTAAAAGATAATTTTAATAACTAAAATTGTAACTATTCAGCTATATGAAAAGCCTATTTCTAGGGATTTTATTATTCCAAAAGTGCAAAAACTTTATATCAAAGTTACAAATCAAAGAAAAGACAATCAGTATGATATTATTTGTCTTCAATCTTTATCTCCATTTTAGCAATAATTAATAATATTAAATAGATATTGATAACAGATTATTATCTTATTAATAGATATTTAAGTTAAAAAACAATACAATGTCATTTCCATTAATAATTAGAGACAAAAGCGCAGTACAATCTTTACTCTTAAAAAGATACTATAAAGCTAGTTGGAGAGGTAAAACTATTATCAAAATAGCTAAATGGTTTCTATCTTCTCAAATATGCTCTTATTGTGGTGCAAATACAGGTAAAAAACCACTTAATATTAGAAAGTTTGATTGCCCTCAATGCGGTGAAAAAGATATTGATAGAGATATAAATGCTAGTATCAATATCAGAAACTATGGATTAGGACAATTAGATAATAGAAATACGGTAGGAACTATCGGAATATAAGCTTGTGCAGTGTCCTCTTTCGGGGTTACAACTTTTTGTAACTAGATATGGCACTGTGAAGCAAGAACTCCAATCGTCTAAATTTGTTTAGCGGTTGGTTCACCATAATAAAATCTCATACTTTAAAATTTAGGATACAATTATGATTATTATAGACATTTTAAGTAATATGCTGTTTGTATTGGCACTTGGCTACTACTTTATGACCAATATGCAGTGGTATAGTTATAAAATAGAGAGGGTGGTATTTCATCACACTAAACCGTTATGGCACTTAATATATTTTTTAGTTCCTGTAATATTATATTTTCTATTAAACAAATTTCACCTATCTATGATTATTACAGCTATCTATATTGGAGTTTTATATAGGTGGAAACAAGAGCTTGATAAGCCTTTAATATTTACAAGTAGGGTTAAAAGATTTTTTTTAGCACTCATATTTTTTATAATTTTTACCATAATGTTATCTTTTGGAACAAAACATGGCAATATTGGTGTTATTACTCCTCTCTTTTTAGCATATTTTGTCTCTTTTCTAATAGAAAAAATGCTGTTTTTAGGATTTATTAAACAGGCTAAAACTAAACTAGATAGCATGGATACTACGATAGTAATAGGTGTTACCGCAAGTTATGGAAAAACAAGTATTAAAAATTATATAGCCCATATTTTATCCGCTAAATATAAAGTATATGCAACACCTCGTTCTGTTAATACCTTTGGAGGAGTATTAAAAGATATAAATAATGATTTGCCAATAGATACCGAAATTTATGTAGTAGAGATGGGTGCTAGGGGAAGAGGAGATATTAAAGAGATAACCTCTTTTGTAAATCCACATTTTGCTATTGTCGGCAAAATAGGTGTAGCCCATATTGAGTATTTTGGTTCACTAGAAAATATTAGAGATACTAAAATGGAAATCTTATCCTCCAATAGACTAAAAGAGGCTTGGGTTCATGATAGTGCTAAGATTAAACCTGAAAAAAATATCCACACATTTGGTTCGGACATTACTAATATTAAAGCTACTCTTGATGGATTGGACTTTGAGATGGAAGGAGAAAAATATCACGCAAATATATTAGGCTCTTTTAATGCTATGAATTTAGCAGTAGCCATTAAATTAGCAAAAGCTTTAGGAATAGAGGAAAAGGATATTAAAAAACAGTTAAATTCACTTACTCCAACACCACATAGACTACAGAGAATTGATGCAGGTGGAAAGGTTATTATCGATGATAGTTTTAATGGAAATATTGATGGTATGTTGGAAGGGTTTAATCTAGCTTCTACTTATAATGGACGAAAAGTTCTTATTACTCCAGCTTTAATTGAAGTAGATGATGAGTTTAATATAAAAGTTGCTAAAAGAGCAGATGAAGTTTTTGATTTAATCATAGTCACAGGTGATTTAAACTATCCGATATTTAAAAAATATATAGATAATAATAAACTACTAAAATTAGATAGTAAAAATAATATGGAAAAAATGTTACTAGAGCATACAAAGAAAGGCGATTTAATCTTATTTGCCAATGATGCTCCAAATTTTATTTAAATAAAGTAGAATTAGAAACAAAAATAGATTGGAGAAAATAAAGGAATGAAGAGAAAAATCGAGGTTGTAAAAACTCTTTTAGATGCTCTACCCTATATAAAAAAATTTCGTAATGAGAAGATTGTTATAAAATATGGTGGTTCAGCTCAAACAAGTAATAACTTAAAGCAGAAATTTGCTCAAGATATAGTTCTATTACATACAGTTGGAATGAAACCCATTATTGTTCATGGAGGGGGCAAAGCGATTACTGAACTTCTATCCGATTTGGGAGTTGAGAGTCAATTTATAGATGGTCAAAGAGTTACGACTAAAGAGATTATGAAAATAGCTGAAATGGTATTAAGTGGTACAATCAATAAAGAGATAGTATCTTTACTTAATGCAAATGGAACAAAAGCTATAGGAATTTCTGGTAAAGATGCCTCTTTCCTAGAGGCAATCCCAAAAGATTTTAAGAGCTTTGGCTACACAGGAGTTATTCAGAATGTAAATCCCGAAATAGTTGATAATATATTAGATGATGGATTTATACCGGTTATTGCTCCAATTGCTACAGGCTCTAAGATGGGTCACCCCGGATTTAATATTAATGCCGACTTAGTAGCTAGTAAAATAGCAGTTGCCCTAAAGGCTAGAAAGGTTCTATTTTTAACAGACACCAAAGGTGTTTTAGATAGGGAAATGAATTTAATTAATACTTTAGATATAAAAAGAACAGAAGAGTTAAAGAGAGATGGTATAATTAATGGTGGTATGGTTCCAAAGGTAGATGCTTGTATAGAGGCATTAAGAGGTGGCGTTAAAAAGGCTCATATTATAGATGGCAGAGTAGAGCATTCGATGTTATTAGAGATATTAACTAGCTCTGGCATTGGAACTTGTATTGAGTTATAACTTCTATGAGAGAGAGTATTAAGATATTTTACCAAGATATTGGTAACTCATTTAGAGATTTATTACCAATTATTATAGTTGTTACTATGTTTCAGACATTTGTTATTAAGAGTGTTCCTGAGAATTTAATATCTATTGTAATTGGATTAAGTATAGTTGCCGTTGGATTAGCTCTATTTATTCGTGGATTAGAGTTGGGTATTTTTCCAATTGGAGAGAGTTTAGCTATCGATTTTGCAAGGAAAGGCTCTCTATTTTGGCTGTTACTATTTGCATTTACAATAGGCTTTTCGACCACTGTGGCTGAACCTGCTTTAATTGCAATTGCCAATAAGGCATCAATTATTAGTCACGGTTTAGTTAATGCCTTTTGGCTTAGAATGACTGTGGCACTATCAGTTGGTTTTGCCATAGCTTTAGGTACTCTAAGAATACTATTAGGTCACCCCATTCAATATTATATTATTAGTGGATATATTCTTGTTGTCTTAATAACCTTTTTTGCACCAAAAGAGATAATAGGGTTGGCTTATGATAGTGGAGGGGTTACCACTTCAACAGTCACTGTCCCTTTGGTCGCATCTCTTGGAATAGGGTTAGCTTCTAGTATTAAAGGAAGAAATCCAGCTATTGATGGGTTCGGTCTTATCGCTTTTGCATCTTTAACCCCAATGATATTTGTCCAAATTTATGGAATTATTGTGTATTCACTTGGTGATACCTCATCTGTTAATATAGTTCAAACTGCTATTGAGACAGCTTCAGCTACTCATAAAGCAGTAAACTTCTCATTTATGAATGCTATATTGGAGTTATTAGGTGTATTTAAAGATGTAGCACCTATACTCGCTGTTATATTCTTTTTTCAATATATGGTTATACGAAAGCGTGTAGCTCATTTACATAAAATTATAGTTGGTATAGTTCTTGTTATATTGGGACTTTATGCTTTTATTGTTGGTTTGGAGATGGGACTGTTTCCCATTGGTGAATCTATAGCTTTTGAATTGACAGCTATGAAGAGCAACTATCTTATATATCTTTTTGGATTTTTAATTGGATTTGCAACAACTATGGCAGAACCGGCACTTTTAGCAATTGCTATTAAGGCTCAAGAGGTGAGTGAGGGGGCTATTAATCAAAATATATTAAGAAGTGTGGTAGCATTAGGAGTTGCAGTTGGTATTGGGCTTGGTGCATATAGAATTGTGGTTGGTGACCAAATTCATTACTATATTATTGCTGGATATAGTGTAGTAATTATTATGACCTATTTTGCTCCGCAATATATTATCCCTATAGCTTATGATAGTGGAGGGGTTACCACCTCAACTGTTACAGTACCTTTAGTTGCAGCATTGGGACTTGGATTGGCAGAGAATATTGATGGACGAAATCCACTTATTGATGGATTTGGTCTTATCGCCTTTGCTTCTCTTTTTCCTATGTTAACAGTTATGGGATATGGTATCTATGGAGATATTATAAAAAGAAATTTCAAAAGGAGTAAACAATGAAATTTATAGCATTGGTAGCTATTATGCAGGATAAAGATGAGGTAAGAGCCATAGATGTGGCAAAGGAGGCAGGTGCTGGTGGTGTTACTATTATTCATGGAAAAAATATTGGATTGGAGGAGAAAAAGATATTTTTTGGTCTAACTTTAGAAGAGAATGTTTCAGTATTACTCTTTATTTTACCTAAACGGTTATCATTAACAGTAATGAAAGCCCTCAGAGATGAGTTTGATATAAAAAATCGCAAGAGTGGGAATATACTTTTTACATTCCCTTTAAGTCATGTATCTGGTCTTGACACAAATGAGTTACATAAATTTGAAGATAATATTAAAACTATGTTATAACGGAGGATAAAAATGTTAGTAGAAAATGTAATGACCCCATCAGATAAATTAATTATAGTTTCACCTATGGCAACAGTTAGAGAGGTGTTGGGATTGATGAAAAAGAATGGTATTCGTTCTATTATTGTTGATAAAGTTAAACCACATGGTGCGTATGGATTGGTGACTTTTAAAAATATTTTAGAGAGTATTGTCGCTGAAGATGGTGATATTGATTTATTAAATGTTTATGATATAGCATCAACCCCTGCCATTTCAGTATCAGCGAAATTGGATATTAGATACGCCTCGCAGATGATGATAAAAAATAGTATTAAAAGATTGCTTATATTGGATAATAATGAGTTAAAGGGGATTTTAACTATGGCAGATATTATAGAAACTTTAATGGAAAAAATAGATTAATATTGTAAATATGACATTATAAAGTAGATAATCATAAAAAGATACCAAAAAAAATAGTTTTTAAGCTTTTTTATTAAGATAAAATTTAATATAATTGATTAAATTTTATAATTAGAGATGGAGAGTTTATGAACTTGCAAAAAGTGGTATCAGGTTTCTTTTTTATTTTAGCGATGACAATTAATTTTGGTTTTTTTTATGGAGACATAGATAATCCAGAACTTCATAGTATCTATGAGTTGTTTGTTGCTTTGGTTATTAGTCTTATATCTACAGTATTGAAAATTGGAGATAAGACTCAACTTGGTGCCGTACTATTGGCTACAAGTTTGGTTGCTGATATTCAGCTACTATCTGCTGTTATTGTCTGGACAGTTACAGAGTATCTCTCTATTGTTGATGTTGAAGCTTTTGCGGCCATTATATCCCTCTCAGGTGGAGCTTTATTGGCTAATATTACATCTGTTATTCTATATATAGGTGAAACATTAAAATCTAAGAGGTAATTATTATGGAGCATAATAATAATGCCCTTTGGATTATTTTACAAAAATTAAGAACACCTCTTTTAGTAATTATTGTGACCTACTCAATAGCAATATTAGGTATGGTTTTAATTCCGGGAGTAGATGATAATGGAAAAGTATATCATTTATCCTTTTTTGATGCTTTCTATTTTGTATCATATATGGCATCAACTATCGGTTTTGGAGAAGCTCCCTATACATTTACTTATACTCAAAGATTATGGGTAGCAGTGTGTATATATATTACTGTTGTGGGTTGGTTTTATGGAATTGGTGCTTTAGTCTCTGCTGTTACAGATAAAACGCTTAAATTTGAGATAATGAAAAATAGTTTTAGAAAAAAGGTTAAAGAAATTTCAAATGATTTTGTTATAATATTGGGTTACACTTATGTAAATGCAGAGATTATAAAGAGATTTCATTCCGTTAATATAGAAACAGTTTTAATAGATAAAGATGAAGATAAGATTAACCATTTTTTATTAGAGGAGTCTAGTAGAGATGTTCCCGTAATGATAGGAAATGCACTATTAGGTGAGACTCTTCAAGATGCAGGGATTACTCGCCCTAACTGTAAAGCTATTGTATCACTGTTTAATAATGAGGAGAAGAACCTTCGTATAGCAATTTTAACGAAATTCCTCAACTCCAAAGTAAAGGTAGTTGCAAAATCCACTCTTAAAGATATTACTGTGTCGATATTAGATACAGATATAGCAAAGGCACTAAATCCTTTTGAGATTTTTGCAAAGAGAGTTGATATTGCATTAAAATCTCCACATGTATTGGTTTTAGAGAATTGGATTTATCAAAATAGTGATTTAATGAACAAGGCGATGTTTCTACCAAAAGGGAAATATATAGTGTGTGGATATGGTAGATTTGGAAAAGCTTTACAAGAGAAATTTGAGAAACATCGATTGGATTATGTTTTTATTGATGAGAAGAGAATAGCAAGTCATGAGATGATAGAGAGTCGAAAATTTATTAGGGCAAATCCAGATGATAGAGATGTACTTTTAAGTGCTGGTATAGAAGATGCAGTTGGGTTAATAGTCGGAACAAAAAATGATATTGCCAATTTATCTATTATAATAACAGCTAAAAAGTTAAATCCAAATATATATTTAATAGCCAGAGAGAATACTATGCAGGAGATTAGTATTTTTCGAGCCGCAAAGATTGATTGGGTATTTATGATAGAGAAAATACTAATTAACAAGATCTCTTTAGCACTAAGTAAACCTTTAAAATACCGTTTTTTAAAGTTAATTTTAAAAAAAGATGAGGTTTGGGCTGAAACTTTGGTAAAACTACTTAGAAGAAGTATCGGTGTAAATCCAATTATAACAGCCTTAAGAATAAATGAAGAGGAGAGTTATGCTATTTATAATGAGCTTTTAGTAGGACATGAGATAAGAGTAGATGTACTACTCCACTCTTTGAGTAATTGGAAAAAAAATAATAGTATCGTTCCACTTCTTATTCAGCGTAAAAATGAGGAGATACTTTTACCTAGAAATAGAAAATTGCAGATAGGAGATAATATCTTATTTGCTTGTGATAAAAAGGCAAAAGATGAGATAGAACTTATCGCTTCAAATATATATGAACTATACTATGCTTTATATGGTCAAGAGAAAGAGAGTCCAATACTTAAAAAAATATTTGGATAATTTATAATAAGTAGCTATAATCTCAAAATTAATTTAAACACAAGGCAAGGTTATGGCAATTAATTCAGTAGAAGAGTTTAAAAAACTAGTAGTAGAGATAACAGCACAAGATGGGTATAGAGAACCCATAGCATTTGGTATAGCAAGAGTTGATAGGGGACAAAAGAATGCTGATAAGATACTTCAAGCAAATTTCCCACTAATTAATTGGCGAGAAAACTACAGTTTAGGAGCTATTTTTATAAAAGCACTTCAAGATGCAAATTATACAATTGATTTTAGAGAGAGTGAGTTTATAGCTACCATAAATGATAAATTTCTCGATAGTGCAATGGTTTTATTAACTCCATATTTAGGTGTAGCAATGGGAGATGAGTATAAGAATATTCAAATTATTAAATCTTTAACTGCTATGGAGGATATAGGTAAGAACTTTAGAATTGTATTACTGTTTGATGAGGTGGCACCAAAGAGTGTAGAGGCTGTTTATTTAAAACTGTATGCACTATCACTTCAGAAAGCTCCTCTTAGAAGTTTAAATTTAGATGGAGCATTTGGACTTTTAACAAATGTAGCATGGGTTGGAAATAGACCGTATGAGTTGGAGTATCTAAGAGAGAATGAAATAGAAATGAAATTAAATGGAACATTTCCAAATATAGATAGTATAGACAAGTTTCCAAGATACCTACAGCATATTATTCCAGCTGATAATACAAGAGTTTTAGATAGTAGTAGAGTGAGAATGGGAGCTTGTCTTGCAGGAGGTACAACTGTAATGCCGGGAGCTTCATATATTAATTTTAATGCAGGAACTTTGGGTGCTGTAATGGTTGAGGGTAGAATTTCAAGCTCCGCCATTGTTGGAAAAGGTAGTGATATTGGTGGAGGAGCTAGTATATTGGGGGTTCTTAGTGGAACAGATGGAAATCCAATCTCTATTGGTGAGAATAGTCTGCTTGGAGCAAACTCTGTAACAGGTATTCCATTGGGTGATGGGTGTATTGTTGATGCTGGGGTTACTATTTTAGCAGGAACTAAAGTAAAAATAGAGCCAAAAGAGTTAAAATTAATTCAAGGGGCAAATCCAGAAAGAACCATTAAAGAAAAAGAGATATTTAAAGGCAAAGAGCTACAAGGACTTAATGGTATCCACTATAGACAAAACTCAATAACAGGGGAGATAATTGCCAAGAGAAGTACTAGAGAAATCAAATTAAATCAAGAGTTACATTAGAGTTTATATATGAATGAGTTAGATATTTTTAAAAAGGTTTTTCTTTTGGCAGTAGCCAAAAGAGAAGAGGGTGAGAGTATAGAGATTACTATGAAGAGTTTAGTTAATACGGGTATGTTTAGTATGAGTGAAGCAAAGCAGGTGTTAAAAGAGCTTAGAGATGAAAAATATCTAATAGGAGATAACCTATCTATGATAGGTGTAATGGCTGTAAATAGAGCGGAGCGGGAGTTTAAACAATAATTACTTTTTTTTTGATAGAATTACAAAAATTAAAAATTAATTGGATAATATATATATATGGACTATTTACAAATCATAGGTGGTAGCAGACTAAATGGTGCTATTACAATATCCGGTGCAAAAAATTCGGCTCTTCCTGTAATTGCATCTACAATTTTATCTGATAGAGATGTGAAATTAACTAATCTTCCAAATGTTGTAGATATAAGAACCCTTTTAAAACTTCTTACTATGTTGGGTGGCAATGTCAACCATTATGGTACTATGGCAATTATCAATAATGAAAATATGAACTCAACAAAAGCTATTTATGAGATAGTATCTCAAATGAGAGCCTCTATTTTAGTTTTAGGTCCACTTTTAGCTAGATTTGGAGAGTGTGAAGTGAGTCTTCCCGGTGGTTGTGCTATAGGGCAGAGACCAATTGATTTACATCTAAAAGCGTTAGAGGCGATGGGTGCTAAAATAGAGATAAAGGGTGGATATGTAAGAGCAGAAGCCCCAAATGGTCTAAAAGGGGCAAAGATAATATTTGATAAGATAACGGTTGGTGGAACAGAAAATATTATTATGGCTGCATCTTTAGCAGATGGAGAGACAACGATTATAAATGCAGCTAAAGAGCCAGAGGTAGTACAACTTTGTAAAGTAATAAAAGATGCAGGTGTCAATATTTGTGGAGTTGGAACAAGTACAATTACTATTGAAGGAACAGCCCAAGAGCTATTAAAATTTAAAGATATAGAGATAATACCAGATAGAATAGAAGCTGGTACTTATCTTTGTGCAGGGGCAATTACAAACTCATCTATAACACTAAAAAAGGCAAATGTCACACATATTCAATCATCTATAGATAAGTTGGAGGCAATGGGGTGTAGTTTTAATATAAAAGATGATGAGATAACCATATATCCTACAGAGAGATTAAAACCGATAAATATAATTACAACTGAATATCCCGGATTTCCAACCGATATGCAGGCTCAATTTATGGCAGTAGCCACTATGGCAATAGGTGATAGTCTAATAGAAGAGCGACTCTTTGAAAATCGTTTTATGCATGTGAGTGAATTAAACCGTTTGGGTGCTGATATTTGGCTAAAAGGAAATATAGCCTCAGTAAGACCTGTTGCAGAGCTTTATGGTGCAGATGTAATGGCGACAGATTTAAGAGCAAGTTCAGCATTGGTTTTAGCAGGACTTGTGGCAAAAGGAGTTACCAATGTTAGACGAATTTACCATCTTGATAGGGGATATGATAATTTAGAAGGTAAACTTCAATCACTAGGAGCTAATATTAGAAGATTGGGATAATTTATATCAATTGGTTAATATTTAAACTTTTATTTAAATCTTCTATTGGAAATAGAAGTATCAAATGATAATGATAAGTTTATAAACTTTACTTACTCTTTATTATATAAATTCATTAATTTTTAAATCTATTGTGACATGTATTACAGACATTTATAATATTTTCTATTTGTGGTTTTATCCATTCTGTTTTTTTTATTTTAACTATTTTATATAATTTTGTCACTTGTCTTTTTAAAGCTTTAGATAGTATGAAATAATTATTATCAGCATCAGGATATAGAGATTCTATTTTGTGACAATCTTCTATAAACTCTTTTAGTAGATTTTGAGTGTTTTTGCCATAAAACATATCCTCTTCACCATCTTCTATTTCACTATTTAATTTTGAAAATAAAATATAGTCAAATTTACGCATAACTTCTTTAAGTTCTTTATTCTCTTCCTCTTGAATAATTTGAGTATCTTCTATAATAATTGCTGGAGGTGATGATACTATTGGGCTAGATTTATGAATATCACTTTTAAAAACACCATTTTTATTAATGTAACTACAACCGCTTATTAATAATAATATAATAGTTGACAAAGAAAAAAAACGCATTATTATCTCTTTTGTATTTATTTATTCAAATAGTAGCCTCTTTTCTATTAAAAAAAGCAATTATTAACATAAAATAGAAGCCAAATTCAAAATATAATAATTGAATACTAACCTATAGGTACTGTTAACTTTGTAGTAAACTGTTCTATTGTTAAGTTATTTATTTTACTATTTTAATATATTTAAAATACTATTTATAGTACAATAATTATAATTTAAAATAAAAATAAGGATAAGGTGAGATTATGAAAAGGTTTTATTTATTAATAGTATTACTATTAATAACGACCCTAACAGCTAAAGATACGAATTCTACAGAGCATAATGTGAGTACACAAGAGGATATAACTCAAAAAGAGGTTCAAAAACAGATAGAACGAGAGAAAAAATATGCTAAAGAGCAGGTTTTTTATCAAGGAGATGACTATAATCTATCTGCAGTTGAGGTAAATGAAAAATCACTCTCTTCAATTAAAGTGATTGAGCCTGATTATGACTTTAATATGGACGATGCTTATAGTGATGAACAGTAGTTAGATAGATTTAATCTATCTAATTTCTAAAAAACCGTCTGTTATAAATTCACCATTACTATTTCTGTCTCCTCTAATGGCATTATCATCAAAACTGATTATATCTTTTCGTATATTATAATCTCTCTTATTCCATGAGTTACCATCTTGATAACTATATTTATCTATATAGTTTTTGCCAGAATCAATATTGATATTCCCTATTAAATTGTGGTTTGTCAGAATAAACTTATATCCAGATTTTCCATTATTCCAAGATACATTCTTAACAAGTGTAATTGAGACTTTATTATCATTTGAATCAAAACCTCTTCCTTTATTGTTCCAAGCCTTACAGTGTGTAACAATGTGTGCATCTCTTGCATGACCAAATCTATTATGGACACCTAACTTAAATCCATTTCCATCACCTTGAAAATCACCTTTATGCCAAATATCTTTTCCATTGTCATAGGCTAAACAGTTTGTAAAAGATATAGGATTTCCAGCCTCCCAACAATCATATCCATCATCAGAATTTCCCCAACTTCTACAGTTTATAAATCTGTTTCCAACACCTACAAATGGAGTTGGGTCGGTTTTATGTCCAACTATTACAAATCCATCTGCATGTTGACCGTGGCTATTTGAATCAAAGTTATGGTATGCATCACAATTTACAATCGTGTTATATTCTGCCCCATCTGTTAGAACTAAACCGCTATAGTAGTTGTCATGAAGAGAGAGATTTTCAAATCTATTGTGGGAAGCTCTTGATTTTATATATAATCCGTTTGCACCATTTTTTATCTCAAAATTTCTAAAAATTAACCAACTACCTGTAACAATAAATGAGTCATTGGAGTGGTTTTGATTTAAATTATAGAGTTTATCATCTCCATAAGAGCCTACAAATGATACTTTCTCGCTATTATAGGCTTGAAAGGTAATAGGTTCTTCTCTAGTTCCATTGATTGATATTCTATTTTTTATAGGATAGTTACCACCTCTAATATTTACTATATCTCCTGCCTTTAAGAGAGTTGTAGCTTTTTGTAGTGTCTTAAAGGGTTTCTGAATAGTTCCACTATTTCTATCATCTCCATTTGTAGCTACAAAATATATATTTTTTGCCTCTAGTGATATGGCTAGTAGTAGCCATATTATAAATTTAAGCATAATAAATCTCCTATTTTTAATATTAAACATATTTTATCATACTTAATGTAAGTTTAAATTAAAATATTAATTTACTGTATAAAAATTACATTTTCACAACTTCTACCTTGATGTGTCCACTCCACTCATCTGATACAATTGGATAGACTCCATCTTTTAAATCTATTGAAATCTTACTTCCACTTAACTCCTCTTTTGATTTAGTAGATACCTCATTTAAATTATATTTAGTACTT
>Ga0256914_1001409_pt1 | contig 21749 bp, 18 predicted proteins | sample HulkmetaG_FD_191571 | JGI IMG/M metagenome (GOLD analysis project Ga0256914, IMG submission 191571) | Hydrothermal chimney microbial communities from Main Endeavour vent field at the Juan de Fuca Ridge, Pacific Ocean - Hulk | ecosystem: Environmental > Aquatic > Marine > Hydrothermal vents ... | reverse complement strand
AGATGATCAGTGTTCTTTTTGAAAAAATCAAAAATGTTTCGGATACTACTAGAATGGCTAAGGAGAACATAGAGGAGGTTAAGAGCAAGACGGACGAGAATACTCGGTCTATGGATAATATTTTCAGAGCAACGGAGGAAACCCTTGTTAAAATAAACGATGTAAGGGTTGCAGTGGATTACATACTCACTTTAACTCTTGATAATACAAAGAATATAGATAGTATTGTACGAGTTAATAGGACTTTGAAGCGAGTATTGGATGAGTTAACGGATCTTATTGATATGCTGAATAAATTAAAGAAAGAAGTCTCAATTTCAATGTAGGTCTAATAGGTTTAGAGAAATTTATTCTTTAGATTATCATTTGTTTTTCGTTCTGCAAGTGTTCTTTTTATTTCGATATATCCCAAAAACCAGTAGCTTAGAAGAGTTCCAATCCATATTACTATTATGAAATATACATTAGTCTCTTTGGGTAGTATTGTTGATGTAATGGAAACGAAGCTTAGATAAACAGAAAAACTGTATATGATTGCGAGAATTTTTCTTTCTTTTAGTCCTAAGTCAAGAAGTCGGTGATGAAGGTGTTTCCTGTCAGGGGAATAAATGGGACGTCTCTCTTTGATTCTCCTGAATATAGCAGCTGCGGTATCCAGTATTGGTATCAGGAACAGTGTAGTTGCTGCTAAAAGTATACCCTTCCCATTGGAGGTCCCTTTTAGAGAGATAAGAGGAATAACTGAGAGCGAAAAACCCAGAAATAGACTCCCGGAATCCCCCATAAAGATTTTTGCAGGTGGGAAGTTGTAAAAGAGAAAACCTATAACACTCCCCAGTATGGCAAAGGAGAGTATCATTCCTGTAATATTGCCCTTTATTAGCATTATTATTCCAAGGGAAAGAGCCGCAAAGGCTGATATCCCACCGGCTAGACCGTCCATCCCATCCACTAGATTGAGAGCGTTCGTAAGTCCCACAATCCACAAAACGGTAATTGGATAGGATAAAAACCCCAAGCTGAAACTTCCTATATATGGTATTGTAACACTTTTTATATAGAATCCTCCTATGGTGACAATGGAAGCTGCGACTATTTGTAGAATAAATTTTGTAAGAGCCTTCAAGTTGTGAAAGTCGTCCACTAACCCTATTAGGTGTATCATGGTAAGAGGGACTATTATGAAGATAGCCTTGTATATGTTGAAATAGGGTGGTTCTCTCTTAAAAAGAACGAACACTATAGTTGCTATAAACACAGCAGAGGCAAAGGAAAGAAATATGCCTACCCCTCCTAGTCTTGGAATGAGACCTGTATGGATTTTTCTCTTGTCTGGGAGGTCGTACCATTTATATCTATGTGAGAGTTTAATTATGATGGGTATCAGGAAGGCACTTATCCCAATACCTCCAATTAAAGCTGTAGTAGAAAGCACAATATTCAGCATTCTGTAACCTATTATAACACTCTAAATATTGAATTTCAATTGTATCATTTTATCCAGAAACTTAAATTTTGTTATTTTGGGTGTGCTGTTTTATTCTTTGATAGGAGAGATTAAGCTTTTTTGTTATCTCCGTTGCAAGTTTTTGTTGCTCACTTCCCTCCGGATAGTTGTCTGGATGATATTTTTTCAGGAGCTTCTTGTATGACTTTTTTACGTCCTCCATAGATGCTCCGGCACTTACTCCGAGATTGTTGTAATCCTCTCTTAGGTCTATTTCTCCATAGTTTATTTTTATCCTATGGGTTTTACTTCCTCTGGAATTTTTCTCCTCTCCCTTGGAATCTGCGAAGTGGCTTTTGAAGGCATTACGCCCCAGTCGCTCGGCGAAATCTTCTCTCTGTGAAAATCTTCCCAGTCTAATAAACTCATCTAGTTCTTCCCACGCCTCTCTGAAATCTCTGTCTCTTAGGTAGAGTCTACCATATGGTTCTTCAAAAATATCCTCAAAGAGACCATCGAGAGATTTTAATATAAAGTTTATTCTGTCGAGGAACCAATCCATTGCAATATATAATATAGTGCAATAGAAAAACTAAAACAACCGGGCTATGCTAGTTTGAAATTATAATTTTATTTTTCTGATTCTCTCTGCCGCCAGTTTTGTCTCCTCTATTGAGGGTACCAGTGCAAATCTAACGTATCCCTCACCGGGATTTTCTCCGCTTTCTGTTTTCTCCGATATCCACGAGCCTGGAGTTGTAACAATAGCGACCTTTTCGTCTAATAGCTTTGTTGCAAATTCCAGGGAACTCATTCCATTGGGTACCTTCTGCCAGACGTATAGGGTTGATTGAGGAGTACTATCCTCTAACCCTATGTCGGTAAGCGCCTTACATATAATATCTCGTTTTTCTCTGTACTCCCTTCTTGATTTTTGGACATGTTTCTCGTCTGATAAGGCTGCAATAGCCCCCTCTTGAATGAAGTTTGGAGTACCGGAGTCTATGTTTGTTTTAACTTTTCTAAATATCGTTACAAGTTCGGGATCTCCCATTACCCACCCTATCCTGTAGCCCGTCATGGCTGAGCGTTTTGAAAGCGAATTAAAGACAATAACTCCCTCTTTTCTCACATTCAAAATTGATATAGGGGGTTTTTCTGTAAAGTATATCTCGGAGTATGCCTCGTCGGAAGCGATTATAATTCCGTATTTATCTGCAAAGGCTATTGCCTCTCTGTAAAATTCCTCTGTCGCGAGGGCACCGGATGGTGAGTTGGGATAGTTTAGCCACATGAGCTTTGTTTTATTTGCTATGTCCTCCGGGATCTCTTTAAAATCTATTAAAAAATTATTCTCCCGCCTGATAGGTACCTGGTAGGGAATTCCTTCGGAAAAGAGAGTCCCTCGGGTGTACGGTGGGTATCCTGGAGAGGGACATATTACATAGTCTCCCGGATCTATAACTCCTTCATGAAAATTGAAAACTGCCTCTTTTGAACCTATAGTCGAAGAAATTTCTTTTTCAGGGTCAATTGTTATACCGTAACGTTTCTTAACCCATCTGGAGATAGCCTCCCGAAATGATGCACTTCCTATGTAGCTCGGATATCCGCTTGATTTATGCTTTTCAATTCCCTCTTTTGTGGCGTTTCTTACAATCTCAGGTGTTGGTATTGTAGGATCTCCAACGCCAAAATCTATGGGTGATATTCCCCTTTTCTTAAGTTCTTCAACTTTTTTGTCCACCTCCGCGAATGCGTAGGCACCTATTGATTTTAATCTTCTGCTTCTCCAATCTTTCATCTTTGTTCCCTCTATTCTTCCTCATAGTAGTATGTACCTGTAAATGTATACTCTGCCGGTCCGGTCATATATATGTGATTGTCAGAGTCCGACCATTCTATAAATAGATCTCCTCCGTTAAGATGTACAAGGACCTCTCTGTCGGTAAATCCATTTAACACCGAGGCAACGACAGAGGCACATGCACCGGTTCCGCAAGCCATAGTCTCTCCGGAACCTCTCTCCCAGACACGCATTCTAATCTCTTCTCTGCTGTAAACCTGTATGAATTCAACGTTTGTTCTGTTGGGAAAATTGGGATGGTGTTCTATCTTTCGTCCTATTTCATGGAGGTTGAAATTGTAGTCCGATACGAAAATTACTGCGTGGGGATTTGGCATTGCTACAGGGGTATAGGTGTATGTTTTACCGTCAATAACTATGCCTTTTGTATAGTCTTCGATGGCTATTTCTTTTAGTTCCTCTCCTGTATCGGTTGTTAGGGGAGTTCCCATATCAACCATAAGATTTTTCGAATCGATTACGCTTACGACTATAGTCTTCTTCATAGTTTCAATTGGGATTGTCCTCCCGGTTACAATTCCTGAGTCAAACACGTATCTTCCCACACACCTGATTCCGTTCCCACACATCTCTGCCTCTGAACCATCCGCATTGAATATTCGCATCCTCACTCTTTCTTTATCTCCGGGGAGTATCAGTATAAGGCCGTCCCCTCCGACTCCGAAGTGTCTATCGGATATCTTTTTGGCGAGATCGGGAAGAAATTTTTCATCTGGTATCTCATGTTTAAAACAGTCGATAAACACATAATCATTACCGAGTCCATGCATTTTTATAAACTCAACATCCATTTTTTTACCCCGTATGTAAGTTATGACCTCTATTTTATATAAGTTAGGGTAATTGGGGAATATTCAAAATCAGATTCCCAAAATTTTCCCTGTAGCGTATTATCCTTATGGACTCCCCGTTTACGAGTAATTCCGGTGGAAGTAGAAAAGAGTTATAGTGCGAAGCCATTGTGAACCCATAGGCACCGACGTTTCTTATCACCAGGAGGTCTCCCTCTTCTAGCGGGGGCATTTTCCTCGGTTTTATGCCCTCTTCATCTCTTGTAAAAACATCCCCGCTCTCGCATAGGTTACCTGTGATAGCAACCTCTTTTGCTTCCCCGTTTCTTGGTTCTGCGGGTTCGATGTAGTGAAATGACCCGTAAAAGGCGGGACGTACCAGATGGTTGAACCCGGTGTTTGTTCCGACAAAGGTGTACTTTCTCGCCTCTTTTATAGAGGTAACCCTGCAGAGCAGAGAACCTGCCCTCGCAACGAGGAATCGTCCGGGTTCTAACCCCAATGCCGGGGTGCTCCCGTACTCCTGGCAGAAGTTGTTAAACTCTTCACTTAATTTTTCTCCCAAATGTTTTATATCTATTTCTCTTTCCTCCGGTCTGTAGGGAACCCCGATTCCGCCTCCAAAATCAATAAACTCAAGCTCTGAGAATTCCTTTGCTGTTTTGAAAAGATTTTTAACAGCGAGTACAAACATATTAGAATCGAGAATTCCGGAACCTATGTGGCAATGTACCCCTTTAATCTGTAATTTACCCTCTTTTGCTATCCTCTTTACGTCGTCTGTTCTCTCCCAGTCTATTCCGAATTTGCTCTCCGGTCCTCCCGTAATGACATGGCTGTGATGCCCCGCTCCTACGTAAATATTAAACCTTACTGAAATTGTACTTCCCGGGGCTATTTTGCCCAGACGTTTTAGTTGTGAGAGAGATTCGACATTTATCATTATCCCACGCTCAAGGGCGTAGCTCATCTCTTCGTCTGATACGGAGTTTTGTGTAAAGAGAATTTTGTTCGCTGGGAATCCTGCATACATGGCAAGGAAAATCTCTCCGGGTGATACGGTGTCTGCATAGGCTCCCTCTTCTAGGAGAATTCTAAGTATCCATGGATTGGAGTTTGCCTTTATCGCATAGTGTATCCTTACATCCTTTAGTGGAAATGCCCCTCTTATTTCTCTGAAGGCTTCCCTTATTTTACTCTCCTCGTATATATAAACCGGGGTACCATACTCCTTTGCAATTCTATCTGCCGGTACTTTTTCAAAGTAAATCATAATTTTTGCCCCTTTTTAATTGAAGAATTTTCTGTGAAGTAATTTCACCGTATCTTTGGCCATCTCGTCCGGTACAACGAACGAGAGATTAACCTCTGACGAACCAAGCGACACCATCCTTACCGGTATCTCCTTTAGTGTCATGAAAACGTCAGAGAGTACCTCTGGATTCCTCCAGATTTTTGAGCCCACGAGCGAGATTATTGTATTGTTCTCTTCTACGTTAACAGTGCCTATTCCTGAAAGGTCTTTTACAATTCCCTCTAATTCAGATGTGTCGTCCAGTGTCATCGAGACGGAGACCTCAGATGTGGATATGAGATCCACCGAGGTTCTATGTTTTTCAAATATCTCAAAAATCTTTCTCAGAAAACCGTAAGCGAGTAACATTCTGGATGAAACAATATTTACTACGGTAATTCCGCTCTTAAATGCAATTGCCTTGATTCCTTTTCCGTCTTCCTTATCAACTATTCTTGTACCTGCGGCCTCCGGATCCCCTGTGTTTTTTACAACCACCGGAATTCCTCTCTCAACCGCAGGTTGAATTGTAGAGGGGTGAATTACCTTTGCCCCGAAGTATGCAAGCTCCTGCGCTTCTCTGTAGCTTATCTCGGGGAGTGTTTTGGCTTCCGGCACAACCCGTGGGTCACATGTCATTATACCCGTGACATCTGTCCATATCTGAACCTCCTCTGCACCAAGGGCTGCTCCTATGATTGTCGCGGTATAGTCGGAGCCGCCACGACCCAGCGTGGTAGTGATTCCGTCAACTGTAGATGCTATAAAACCTTGCGTGATTATTAGCTTTTCTCTTCCGGGTTTTACGAGCTCGTTTATCCTCTGATTGGTAAGGTCCTCTATTGGTCTTGCTCCTGTAAAGTTATCGTCGGTTTTTATGATCTCTCTGGCATCTATCAATTCAGCATTTATCCCCTGTTCCAGTGCCCTGTAGTAGAGGATTGTGGTAGATAACCTCTCGCCAAATGATAAAATTGCGTCGTTCGTTCGTTTGGTCCATTGTTTGAGTATGGAGAGTCCCACTATTATAGATTGCAATTCTTCCAAAATACTCTTTAGTTTTTCATTGCAGTTCTTCAGATTTTCACCTGTTAGAAAACCCCTTGCCGTTTCAAAGTGGCGCTCTTCTATTGACCTTAGGATTTTTTCTGCCTCTTTTCGTTTTCCCTCCCCTGCTCTGAAGGCTATCTCTTGAAGAGAATCCGTTATCTTTGACATTGCGGACGCAACCATTACCGGGGCCTTGTTAAGTTGCGATACCGCTATGGAGAGGGATCTATCCATCCTCTCGTTATTCTGAACAGAGGTTCCTCCGAATTTAAGTACCAACATTACTCTATAAGCCCCTTTCTGTACATTGTTTCGGCATTTAATACCGCTGCCCCGGCTGCACCCCTTACCGTGTTATGCCCAAGGATTACCATCTTTACATCGTATATCGGGCATTTTCTTATTCTACCCACACATGTAGACATTCCCCTGTTTAGCCATACATCTCTGAAGGGTTGAGGCCTGTCAGGTTCGTCAAATACAACTATTGGCTTTTCAGGTGCCAGCGGAAGCTTTAGCTCCTGGGGAAGTCCGGAAAACTCATCTAATATTTTTGCCACCTCTTCGGGTTCCGCCTTTTTCTTTAGCTTGATAGAGACCGTTTCTGTGTGTCCGTCGTACACAGGTACCCTGTTACAATGGGCACTTATCTTAAAATCTGCGTATTCTATCCTTCCATTTTTATATGATCCGAGAATCTTTAGAGGTTCTGTTTCTACCTTGTCCTCCTCACCGCCAATAAATGGAATAACATTACCTAGAATATCAAGTGAGGGAACACCGGGATATCCTGCGCCGGAGATTGCCTGCATTGTAGTTACATGTACCGCTTCAATCCCAAATTCTCTATATATAGGTGCAAGTGCCATTGCAAGAAACATTGTAGAGCAGTTAGAGTTTGTAACAATTGCACCCTTATAGTTTTGCTGCTTGATTATCTCGAGGTGATCATGGTTTATTTCCGGGATTACAAGGGGGACATCGGGATCCATTCTGTGGTTTTTCGAATTGCTTATTATGTAGTGTCCCTCATTTGCGTATTTCTCCTCCACGGGGCCTGCAACAGAGGAATCCAGACCAGAGAATAGAATTTTGCTCTCAAGTTTTGCATCCGTTGTCTTTACGACTATATCCCTCACGTTTTCCGGAACCGGGATGTTTTGCTTCCATCTGCAGGCCTCAATATACCTCTTCCCTGCAGATCTCTCGGATGCCACAAGTTCGTGGATCTCAAAGTAGGGATGATCGTATAGTAGTGTTACGAATTTTTGACCAACTGTACCTGTAGCCCCAAGAATCGCGACCTTGATCTTTTCCATAGCATACCTCCAAAAAATAAATCTTTTATGGATCCTCTGAGGCATTCTATTGAAGCATTTCCAAAAGGAAGGTGATCAATAGCGCTCCACCTCAGGTGACAGTCTCAGGGATTTAGCCCTGACGACCAGGAAGATAACTTACGTAGCCTCGTATATCTTCCTTCGGCGAGAATCCCCTTTCGCCTGCTCAGATTGTACGCTACGGATTCTTACGAACAGGTTACTCTTGGTTCCCGCGCCTCTATTGATCCAATAGGGTTAAGGGTTGCATAACATATATGAATAGTTATGTCAACAATTTTATTTGTTGAAAAATTAATATTTTTATCGTTTAATTAAGGCTGTGCTTTTTGAGGGAGGGTTAAAGGTAAACAAAGGAGTGGTATATGAAGGATGATTTTAAAAAGCGTCTTGAGAGGGCCTATTCCTCTGTTGAGGGAAAACTTGAGGGATGGATTAAGTCTGGTGATATAGAGAGACCTGTTATAGGTATGATCCTTGGGTCGGGGCTTGGTGATTATGTTTCCAGGTTTGGGAACTCGGATAGTGGGGGAAAGGGCCCCCTGACCAAAGAGATTTCTTTTGGAGAGATTGATGAGTTTCCTCAAACAACTGTTGCGGGGCACAGGGGACTATATAAATTTAGTGAAAATATCGTTGTGCAAGCTGGCCGTTTTCATTACTACGAGGGCAGGGGTATGGACGATATAGTTCTTCCAATCTTTTTACAGTGGAAAATGGGAGTGAGAGTTTTGATTATCACCAACGCTTCGGGGGGAATCAATCTCGAGTACAAACCTGGTGAGTTTGTTTTGATTAGGGATCATATCAATCTCCTAGGTGCCAATCCCCTCGTTGGCCTCAATGTGGAAGAGTTTGGTCCGAGGTTTCCTGATATGTCCGAAGCGTATTCCAGGACATTGAGGAAACTTGCGCGTGAGGTAACGGGAGACAGGATTAAAGAGGGTGTTTACGCTGCGATGCTTGGCCCATCTTACGAAACCCCGGCAGAGATAGCGATGCTCAAGAGTATTGGAGCCGATCTTGTGGGCATGTCTACGGTACCGGAGGTTATTGTCGCAAATTATTTGGGAATTAAGGTTCTGGGTATATCCTGTGTAACCAATATGGCGGCCGGGATTTTAGATACACCTCTCTCCCATGAGGAGGTGATTGAGGTTACGAAAAAGGTAGAGGGTGAGTTTTCAAGTTTAATAGAAAAAATTGTGAATGCCTTAAAGAAGAGGATAGATGAATATATCTGATAAATTTTCCTCTCATGTTAGGACCCTTATAAAAAAGGCGATAGAAGAGGTGGGGGGGAATGAGGTTCTTTTTATAGGTCATATAGATGAAAGTGGAAGAGTTATAGAAGCAGAGGCTGTAGCAAGGGGAAACGATTGGTCCGTGCCCGCACTTTCTCCCTACCTTAATAAAAGCGATGTTATTATCCACAACCATCCATCGGGTAATCTCACCCCCAGTAGTGCTGATATGGTGGTAGCATCTACTTTTGGGAATCATGGTATCGGATTTTTTATTGTGGATAATCTGGTGAAGCGTGTATACGTTGTGGCTGAACCTATTGTCCTAAAAGAGAAAAAACAGTTGGACTCTTTCGAATTAACCCTCCTTGTGAAAGAAAAACTCCCTCTGATAATAGAGGGATTTGAAGAGAGAGATGCTCAGTTCGAGATGCTTCAGAGTGTATGTGATTCGTTTAACGAAGAAAGGATAGACATAATTGAGGCGGGTACAGGGGTAGGAAAATCTCTCGCCTATCTTGTTCCTGCCTTTGACTGGGCGTTAAAGAATGATGAACGTGTTGTAATATCCACAGCAACTATAAATTTACAGCAGCAGGTGTATGAGAAGGATATTAAAATAGTAGAAAAACTATTTGGTGAAAACCCCGGTTCTTTTCTAATTAAGGGTAGAGGAAATTACCTTTGTAAACGGCGGTTGTACGAAACCCTAGAGGAAGTTAGCCTCTTTGAAGAGGAGAGTGAAGAACTAAAAGCAATAGCAGAGTGGTCGGAAACCACGGACACGGGTGATAGATCCGATCTCTCCTTTTATCCCTCGGAGAATGTGTGGAGTCGGGTTCGCTCTGAGGGGGATATTTGCTTGGGTCTTCGGTGTAGATATCATGGTGAATGTTTTGTCTTTAGGGCTCGCCGTCGCGCTGCAAAGGCAAAAATACTGGTGGTTAATCATCATCTTCTCTTCTCTGATCTCTCGATGAGAGTGGAGGGGGCTGGGTTTGAAGAACCCGCGATTCTTCCTTCCTTTAATAGGGTAATATTTGATGAAGCTCACAGTATAGAAAAGAGTGCAAGTTCTTTTTTCTCACAGCGATTTAGCTCTTTTACTATAAAGAAGTACCTCCAGCGTATAATAATGAAGAAGAAGGGTAAGAATCGAGGTATTTATTACTACCTTTTGTCAGCTCTTAATTTGGATGTTGGGGAAATGGAGAAGATTCCCTCCCTCTCGGATGAGATAATTGAACAGGCTTTGAAATTGGATATTCTTACCGGTGATTCAATGGGGGAAGAGAGAGGTTATCTGTTTGAAGAACTGATTTCTGAAGGTGAGTCTAAAAATGGAAATGAAATTTTATCCTCCATTAAACAACTTCGCACTACAATTCTACGGTATCTTGAAGAGTGGAAAAGTTTTTTTGAGCGAATAGAGGAGATAGGAATTGAAGGTATTTCGGAAGAGCGAATTTATGAATGTAAAATGTTTTTGTCGCGTTTGGAGAGGGTAGGAGAGATATGCTCCTCTTTTCTAGAGTATAGGAAGAAGCGGGAAAGTGTTTTTTGGGTAGAGAGAAATACTCAAACCAACAGTGTGTACTTTGTGATAACCCCCATTGAAATTAGCGGGATAATGGACGAGGCTCTGTATAAGAAGATGAAGAGCGTGATATTTACCTCTGCTACCTTAACAGTTGGAGGGAATTTTGATTTCTGGAAGAAACGTGTTGGATTGATGGGACTCTCTTCCAGAAAGATAAATCAGCTACTTTTGGATTCTCCATTTAACTATGAAAAAAATGTTTTGCTCTGTATTGCCAGAGATATTCCCTCTCCTGAAGAAGATGGTTACGTTAATGCGGTGGCTGATTTTATTAGCTCCTCTCTGAAGATAACAAAGGGTCATGCACTTGTTCTGTTTACCTCGTATAGAATGTTAAACGATACATATAGATTTGTTAAATCGAGAAATATTAATGTTAATTTGCTGATTCAGGGTGAGGAGGAACGCGCCAAATTGTTAGATAGATTTAAGAGGGATTCCGCCAGCGTTTTGTTTGCTACTGATTCTTTCTGGGAGGGCGTAGATGCACCGGGAAAAGCGCTTGAATTGCTTATAATAACTCGACTTCCCTTCAGAGTCCCCACCGAACCTGTAATGAAGGCAAGGTTGAAGATAATAAAGGAGAGAGGGGGTAATCCGTTTATGGAGTTATCCCTTCCCGAGGCTATAATAAAATTGCGGCAGGGTTTCGGAAGACTGATACGAAACCAACAGGATAGAGGTGTGGTTGTCATTCTTGACTCTCGTGTTGTAACAAAAAGATATGGAAAACTCTTTCTGGATTCTCTCCCGCCCGCTCACAGGGAAATAGAGATAGGCAAAAAAATTATAGAAAAAATATACTCTTTCTTTAACAGTTAATGATAATTATGGAGAAAAATATAGAATAAAAAAAAGGAGCTTTGAAGCTCCCTTTTTTTATTCGATTACGGCTAACACGTCAGAAATATGGAGAATAAGCTGTTCTTCTCCGTCAATTTTTACTGTTGTCCCTGCGTATTTATCATAAATGATTCTGTCATTTACTTTTACATTGATTGACTCATCATCACCAACGGCAAGAACAATACCTTCTTGGGTTTTTTCCTGAGCAGTTTCTGGAATATAGATTCCGCCTGGAGTTTTGGTTTCACCCTCCTGCATTTTTACCAATACACGATCACCTAAGGGTTTTATTTTCATATTTATTCCCTCCTGAAATTAGAATATCCTTGGATTTTTAGAGATTTTACTTAACTTGATAAGAATATACGAATTCAAGCTACAAATCGTCAAGAAAAACTTGATAATTGGTTTATTTTGCATCAAAAAAAGACTTTTTTGCGGATATTGTTTCCAAATGACACAATCTTAAAATATAAAAAACAGTAAATTTTATAAATTAATATTTCTTTGTGGCGTAAGCAAATACATGCAACAGCGAAACGGCAATTGGCATATATGTTGCTTAATAAATAACTGGAGGATGAAAATGGCAGTAACAGTAAAAACAAAGAACAACAGATTGGCAAGCAACGACGAGAACATTTTATCTATGTACTTGAAAGAAATCAATAAGATCCCCCTTCTGACACGAGAAGAGGAAGAGGAGTATGCACGAAGAGCGGCTAAGGGTGATAAAGAGGCAAAGGAAAAACTTATTAAGGCAAATTTGCGATTTGTTGTAAATGTTGCAAAGAAGTATCAAAATCAAGGACTTCCTCTTTCAGATTTGATAAGTGAGGGAAATATCGGCCTTATAAATGCAATTGAGAGGTTTGATGTTGATAAGGGGTATCATTTTATATCGTATGCCGTGTGGTGGATTAGGCAAGCAATACTTAAGGCAATATGTGAGAAGTCGAGAATGATACGACTTCCTTTAAATAGAGCTAATGAGCTTGTTCAGATTGAAAAAATGCGAAAGAGCTTACACAGTGAAACGGGAAGTGAGCCTGAACTGGAAGAGATTGCTAAATCTCTGGATATGGATAAGGAGCATGTTGTTGATCTTATCAATATTTCAAGGGATTTGATTTCGTTGGAGACTCCTGTTTACACGGAGAAAGATTCCTCCCTGTTGGGAGATTTTATTGAGGATAAAAATTATCGTTCCCCTGATGAAATAGTGATAGAGAAGTCTCTAAAAGAGGATATTAATAACGTTTTAAAAACTCTTACTCCAAAAGAGGCGGATATCATCAAGTACAGATTTGGGTTGGACGGGAGACGTCCCATGTCTTTAAAAGAGATTGGGAATAAATATAACCTTACAAAAGAGAGGATTAGGCAGATTGAGAAAAAGGCATTGAAACGCCTTCAGCATCCCTCAAGGCGACAGTACTTAGAGGCCTATGTTTAGTTTTGAAAGTTGCAAGCGAGAGAGATATGCCAAAGTGTTGTTATTAGAGAGGCATAATTAAAAAATGAAAGAAACATCCCTCTGTGTCGGAGAATTCGGGAGATTTCCTTGACACAGGGGGTTATTTTTTTTTAGATTGCTTAAAAAGATATTTCGGAGGTGGTTTTAGAATGTCTGGTAAAAAATATGTATATTTTTTCGGAGAAGGAAAGGCAGAGGGTAATGCCGGAATGAAAGAGTTTCTCGGAGGGAAGGGAGCTAATCTTGCTGAGATGACAAACCTTGGTATTCCTGTTCCCCCGGGATTCACGATTTCGGCAGAGGTCTGTGATGAGTATTACAAGAATAACAGGAATTATCCAGAGGGTTTGAAGGAAGAGGTGGAGAGAAATCTCAAGCGTTTAGAGGACCTTATGGGGAAAAAATTGGGTGATGCGGAGGATCCTCTGTTGGTTTCGGTAAGGTCCGGTGCAGCCATATCAATGCCCGGTATGATGGATACCGTACTTAATCTGGGTTTAAATGATAAGGCTGTAGAGGGGCTTGCCAGAAAGACGGGAAATGCAAGATTTGCGTGGGATGCCTACAGGCGGTTTATTCAAATGTTTGGTGATGTGGTAAAGGGAGTTCCTCATAGTGAGTTTGAAAAGGTCCTTGATCAGGTAAAAGAGGAGAAGGGAGTGTCGTTGGATACCGAGCTTGATACTGAGGATTTAAAACGTGTCGTCGAGCTTTACAAGAAGGTTTATAAGAAGTTTACAAATGAGGATTTCCCTCAGGATCCGAAGGAGCAGTTATGGGCTGCTATTGATGCAGTGTTTGGTTCATGGAACAATGAGAGAGCGATTAAGTACAGAGAGATAAACGAGATTAAGGGTCTTTTGGGAACGGCCGTAAATGTTCAGTCCATGGTATTTGGTAACTTTGGGGATGACTCCGGTACTGGTGTGTGTTTTACAAGAGATCCATCGACAGGTGAGAATAAATTCTACGGTGAATATCTGTTGAATGCCCAGGGAGAGGATGTTGTAGCTGGTATTCGTACACCGGAAAAGCTCTCTACTCTTGAGAAGAAGAATCCCGAGGTGTACAAACAACTTGTTGAGGTAAGAGAGAGATTGGAGAAACATTACAGGGATATGCAGGATATGGAGTTTACCATTCAACAAGGTAAGCTCTATCTTCTCCAGACAAGAACGGGAAAGCGTACCGGTCTTGCTGCTGTTAGGATTGCGGTTGAAATGGCAGAAGAAGGCCTTATAACAAAGGAAGAGGCTGTAATGAGGGTAACGCCTGCCCAGCTTGATCAGCTTCTCCATCCGATGATAGATCCAAATCAAAAGAAACAACTTGTTCCCCTTACCAAGGGTTTAAATGCCTCTCCGGGTGCAGCTACGGGACAGATAGTATTTACCGCCGAGGATGCGGAGAGATGGGCTAAAGAGGGGAAAACAGTTCTTCTTGTAAGAAAGGAAACCTCTCCAGAGGATATCGGTGGGATGAACGTTGCTCAGGGTATCTTAACCTCTACGGGTGGTATGACGTCGCATGCTGCCGTTGTTGCGAGAGGGATGGGGAAGCCCTGCGTTGCCGGTTGTAAGGAAATGGTAATCACAGGGAAGCAGGCTGTAATAAAGGGAAAGGTGTTAAAAGAGGGAGATTGGGTAACAATTGACGGGACTACCGGTGAGGTTTTTGAGGGGCAGGTCAAGTTGATTAAGGCGGGTATTACTGGTAATTTCGCCAAGTTTCTCTCCTGGGCGGATGAAATAAGGCATTCGGCCGTGAGAGAGGGTATTAAAGAGAAGGGCTTCTTGGTTAGGACAAATGCGGATCTACCCCGCGATGCGAAGGTAGCGCGAGATTTTGGTGCAGAGGGTATTGGTCTTTGTAGAACGGAACACATGTTCTTTGATGAGGGTAAACTTGAAATATTCCAGGAGATGATAGTTGCTGAGGATGCAGAGACACGCAGAAAGGTATTAAAACGTCTCTTACCCCTTCAGAAAAATGATTTTAAGGGAATATTTAAAGCGATGGATGGTTTTCCCGTAACGATCAGACTTCTTGACCCACCGTTACATGAGTTTGTACCAAAAACAAGTGCAGAGGTAAAGGCTCTCGCGGAGAAGGCGGGTATTCCTGTCAAAAAGCTTCAGGCAAAAATAGATTCTCTCCACGAGCTTAACCCCATGCTGGGACATAGAGGTTGTAGACTTGGTATAACTTATCCAGAGATTTATGATATGCAGGTACAGGCTATAATGGAGGCGGCCTGTGAAGAAGCAGCGGAGGGGGTAAAGGTATTTCCAGAGATTATGATACCTCTTGTAGGTACCAAGAAGGAGCTTGAAATATTGAGAAAGAATGCTGAGCGTGTAATTGAAGAGGTATTTAAAGAGAAAAATATGAGAGTTGAGTACAAGATTGGCACAATGATTGAGATTCCCAGAGCGGCTCTTACAGCGGATAGGGTAGCAGAAGTGGCAGATTTCTTCTCTTTTGGTACCAATGATCTTACCCAAATGACATTTGGATATTCAAGGGATGATGCTGGTGTATTCTTGCAAGATTATATAGATAATGAGATATTGGAAAAGGATCCATTCCAGGTGCTTGATCAAGAGGGAGTAGGCCAGCTTATTGAGATGGGTGTGAAGAAAGGTAGAAGCACAAAGCCAGATCTTAAAGTTGGTATATGCGGTGAACATGGAGGTGAACCCAGTTCGATAGATTTCTGCTATAGGGTAGGGATGAACTATGTTTCTTGTTCTCCGTATAGAGTACCAATTGCACGCCTTGCTGCAGCTCAGGCTCATATAAGGAATAGTAAGAAATAGGTTAATGGGCTGGTTATTCATTTGAGTAGTATGATTAAATAAATATGATTAAAGAAAGAGCAGGTTTAAAAACCTGCTCTTTCTTTATAACTTTAAAAATGAATATTCGAAGTTTTTCTATTTTTATATTTCTCTCATCTGCTTGTTTGGTTGGTACATTTCCGGAGAGTTTTTCACGTTTGGGTGAAAGATTTTCTCTTCCACCTGTTACCGTGGTCGGAAGGCAAGAAAGAGATCTTCCTCCTGTTGCTCTTGGGTTTCTTCCCCCTTTAAGTCGGTCTTCCTTTGCCTATCTGAGATTAAACCAGTATTATCCCATTTCTCGGAGGAACATACGGTACACGATCGAGGATTTCTCTCCTCCAGATTTTTATGCTGTCGCTAATTGGCAGAGAGGGGAAAAAAGCGAAGGAGAATTGAGTAGTACAAATAGCGGATTCTCCTACGGTTTATTGTTTTCCTACTCTGATTGTATTGGTACTGTGATAGATTTGGACTATCCAATTATCGGAAATGATTATAGGGAATACGGGCTTGTTTATAAGAATCTGGCCGACTCAAGTTTTTCGAGGAGTTATAGTGAGATCTCCTTTAAAATGCAGAGGCAGGGAAGTTTTCTTCCTTACCTTGTGGGGGTTAAGCCATTTTTTTACCTTACCAATGTTGGTGGACTTGGAGGAATGGAAATCTGGGGCTATTGGGGGATTAGAAGGCCCTGGATTGGATTATCTGGTTACTCAAATCTTGTTTCCTTAAGCAGGAGGGATGGAAGTGTTGTTTTTCTCTACAACCAGGTTGCTGTTAATACTTCTGAATTGTGGGGTAATCCCTTCATTAATCTCTATCATGGGGAAAATGTGGTATCTCCATACTCTACCAGTTTTCCCGGGAATTTGTTCGGAGTGAAATTCGGTTTTAGTTATAAATGGGTCACCCTGGGGAGTGCTATTGATTATAGTTTTGGACTTTTGAAATTTTATCCTGTCTTGAAACTGAAGTACCGTCTCGGGGAGGGGTGGGGGATAGGGGGGACTGTGGACTACTTTAACTATTTGAATCGAGATGTTATTGAGAGTAGGATTATTGAGAGCGGGGGGCAGCTCCCTGAAATCTATACTGATCGAGGTATAGATGCGAAAGTCAATGTATCGCTAGAATCAGGTTTGTGGTCTGGGAGCATGCTTGATTTAGGTTACCTTTGGGGAGATTTTCTCGCTCTTGATCGACGTAAAATGGCTCTTTTCAGTGGAAAATTGAAGGTAGAAATTAAAAATTCGCCTCTAAGCAAGATTATTTTTCTCTCTCGTCTTCAGGTTCCATTGGGTTCCTTTGAAGATTTTACTTGGGAATCGGTTGCTTACAGGCTTTACGGGAAGTACATGTACGACTTTTATAATTTTTCCCTTAGAGCTATAATAGGGGGTGGTATAGAAAGTAATCTCTTTTATGATGAGAAAAATACGGATCCGTTTAAGGTAGAGAGGAATACGCTTATGGTCTCTCTCAAACTTTTGTCTCTAAGAGCAATGGCGGGTTCTTATAATTACTCGATTGGTTTGAAGGGTGAATTGAATGGGTTTAGCGATTTTTTTTGTACTCTCTCCCTAGGTCTTAGATATAATAGATAATACAAAAATAATATTTGAGGTTGTTAAGATGTTAAGTTTTATATCGAATGGCGGTGTTATTCTCTATATAATAGTGGGACTTTCGATTATAGCAATTGCTCTTATTATTGAGAGAGGCTTATTCTACTACTCCAAGCGGGAACGTGATAAGGAGTTACTTACCCGGGTGAAGGAGGGAATAATAAATAACAAATTGGAAGAGTTGTATGAGTCTCAGAGTAAGGATATTTCCCCTGAATGGGTAATGATTAAGAGAGGATTGGAATTTATAAACTCTGAGAGAGAAAAATTGAATCACGAGATGGAAATGAGCGCGATTAGGGAGATGAAGCAACTTGAAAAGAATGTTTCCTATTTGTCTAATATAGCCAATATTGCCACGCTTTTAGGTTTATTAGGGACAGTTACGGGTATGATAATCTCTTTTTTCAATATGAAGGTATCCGGGGTTTCCGATCCGGCGATACTAGCCGGCGGGATCGCACAGGCTCTTATAACCACAGCGGCAGGTCTTTCTGTGGCAATCCCATCTCTATTTTTTTATCATCTCTTTTCTCAGATTGTTAATAATCATGCCAGCAAGATGGAGATGTACTCTTCAGAACTTATAAATTTTATTTTAGAGAATAGGTTATGGTAGGATTATGACAAGTGGGGAAGCTTTTCAGATAGTAGTTCTTTTAATACTCCTTATCTTTTCAGCTTTTTTCTCGGCTTCTGAGACGGCAATATTCTCTTTAAACTATCTGGAGCGTGAGAAACTTAGCTCCTTTTTGTTGAGGAGAAAGCATAGGGGGAAGCGATATGAGAAATTTGCCGGTCTGTTGATGGACTCACCGGATAAAGTTCTTATAACAATACTGACGGGTAACATGATCGTTAACATTTTTGCCTCTTCGCTCTCCGAAGCAATAGGTGATGAGTATTTTAGATTTACTTCCCCCATTTATACGATAATTATTATGTCAGGAATTCTCCTTGTCCTTGGAGAAATGACTCCCAAGAATATTGCCGTTAAGAATTCTTTGCCCTTCTCAAAGTTTGCCTCCCTGTTTCTCTACTATTTTCATCTCTTGCTCTATCCGGTAACGGTTTTTCTTAATGTGGTAAAGGATTTTTTTCTCTCGCTGTTTCCCGTAGTAGAGGAAAATGAAGAGAAAAAGAAAATCGCTCTTATAAGATCTGCTGTAAGTATAGGTTTTAGCGAGGGTATTATAAGTGATTACGAACTCAAACTTCTGGAATCCTTTGTTTCCTTTCGGGATGAGACGGCTTCGGATGTTATGCTTCCCAGGAATATGATAAAGGGCATTGAAATATTAACCCCTGTTAATGATGTCTTGAAGATCTTGGAGAGAGAGGAAGATTTTAGAGGTTTTTCACTTATACCGGTGTATAGAAACGACCTTGACCATATAGCCGGTTATATCGATGTTAAGGATCTTATTGGGTTGAAGTTGGGGTTGGAGAGGGTAGATTCTCTCTCTTCGCTGATCAAACCGGTACATCCTGTACCTGAATCTAAGAAATTGATAGATCTTATGCGGGAGATGAAGGCACTTGATACGGGAATGTCACTGATTGTCGATGAATATGGTGGTAGTGCTGGCATTGTGACTTTTCAAAGTCTGGTTAAGAGTATATTTGATTATTTTTATTCAATGGAAGATAAAAAAATCACGAAAGTAGATGATTACACATTTGTTGTGCCGGGTGATACAATGATCTCATATATTAATAAACTCTGTAATTCTGATATGCATTCTGAGAGCAAAACTATCGCAGGGTTTATAATGGAGCAAACAGGTAATATACCTGGCAAGGGAACTGTTATTAGATTTGAGAATTTTGAGATAGAGATAGAAGATGTTTCGAAGAATAAGATTAACAGTGTAATAATTAGAAAGGTAAACTGAATATGATATTTTTCTATGTACTTATATGCCTATTCTTTGCTGCTTTCTTTGCCGGTATTGAAACGGGACTTCTCGCCGCCGATCAGTTTTATCTGTATTCGAGAAAGAGGGAAAAAAGGCTCTATGCAATAGTGGCGGATTATATGTTGTTAAAACCCGAGCGTCTTCTTGGCACTACTTTGATCGGTACCAATCTATCTGTGGTGACGGCGGCTGTTCTGTTAAGTGCCTATTTAAGGTCTGTCTTTCCCCAATGGGCAAACTGGTTGGGGACATTTCTCCTGACGGTGGTTTTTTTGATATTCTCGGAGGTTATTCCCAAAACTTTTTTTAGAAAATATTCGGATACGATAAGTGTTAAACTTTCGCCTGTACTTTTCTTTTTCTACGTAGTTTTTTTCCCCATCTCGATAGTGCTTAATTTTATTGTGAAGGTTTTGCTTTTTTTAAGTGGTCAGCTTAGGAAGAAAGAAAAAACTTTCTCTTCTAAAGAGGATTTACGATTGCTTGTGAAGTTAAGTAGTAAGGAATTGAACATTCCCTATTCTGAACAACGAATGCTGGATGAAATATTTGATCTAAAGGATATGATGGCCAGGGAGGTTATGATACCACTTCATGAACTCCCGATAATCTCGGAGGAGAGTTCTGTGGAAGATATGTATAGGGCCTATAGAGAGAGTAAAGTGCGCTTTATAAGTGTATACAGGGAGAGGAGTGATAACATTATTGGATATATCGATGTTGAGGATATAATTTATACTAACAAGAGAACACTTGGTGCACTGATGCATCGAGTTGTATTTTATCCGGATACGAAAAAAATTCCCTCTCTCTTTCAAGAAATGATTGAAGGTGACAATCGCGTTGTGTTTCTCTCTGATGAGTATGGTGGGGTTTCCGGAATGATAACCACCACGGATATTGTGTCTGAGATAGTGGGTTATATGCCGGGGAGTGGTTCTCATCAAGTGGAAGAGATTCAGGTTTTAGGGAAGAATCATTATGTTGTAGCGGGAACTGCGGATTTGGAGGAGTTTTCCCACAGGACGGGAATAAAATTGGAAAAAGGAGCATATGACACGGTTGGAGGTTATATATGTGATAGATTAGGAAGGATTCCTGATAATGGGGAAACCTGTGACATTAATGGTGTGTTTTTTAGGGTTTTAGATAGAGATGAACGTCATATAAAAAGATTGGAGGTGTTAAAAAGGAAGAAACATGAAGCTAAAGAGACAACTTAAAGATGAAGCCGGAATAATTTTGACGCCTCTAATTGATATGATATTTCTCGTTGTAATTTTCTTTATGATTAATGCCTCCATGGCGCTTAACCCTGCTATAAAGGTGAAGCTCCCAAAGGCCTTCAGTGGAAAGTCTGTAATCGAAAAACAGATTGTTGTAACCATTTTGGGTGATGGGGCTATTTATATAGGGAAAGAGCGGGTAAGTAAAATAAAATTACCTGAGATTGTAAAGGAAAAACTTCGCAAGCTTGGGAAAAAAGGAGTCTTTCTCCAGATTGATGAGGACGTTAAATATAAACGGGTTGTAGAGGTGATTGATATTTTACGGATGGCTGGTATTACAGGGATATCACTGGTTACCTCTAAGAAGAGTACAGTTGAATGAGTAATAAACGTACAATGATCTCTATTTTCCTCTCTCTGTTTCTTCATCTTATATTGTTTGTAATTTTAATCAGAACAGGGTTTAAAATAAGCAGTAACATTAGCAACCTTAAGGAAAGGGAAAGAGTGGTAACGGTGATAACCAGGCCTGTTGTGGAGGGGAATAGCAGATTTGGGCTTGCAGGGTTGACAAGTGTGAAGGAGGTAGGGGTGTATAGGGATGTTAAGACTCATAAGTTAGGACATTTTCCTCCCCTTGTTCCTGGATTAATAAGAAAATTCCCCCAGTTAAGATTTTCTCTTTCTCAAGTTGAACCGAATGAAAGAATCGAGCAAGAGAAATTTATGAGACTAGAGAAGAGGAAAGTGGGTGTAGAGAACCTTATGAAGGAGGAAAAAAATGAGCTTCCGATGCCTCAGGCCAGTAAAATTGCTGGGGTAGATATTGGAGATGGAAATAAAACGATAGAAGAAGAGAAGAATTCAGAGGGTGGAGGAGTGCCTGTCATTCGTTGGAGGGGAAGGGGAAGGATTTTAAAAACTGCTTATCCCATAAGATTTCCCCGAATTATCAAGAGGATGGGTAGGGATGTCGATGTAGAGGCTGAGATAGTGGTAAGTTCCGGTGGTAGCGTTGTGAATGTCCGTATAGTGAGGAGTTCTGGATATGAAGAGGTCGATAGGGTTGTGGAATCTGCTTTGAGAAGATATCTCTTTAGTTCGGATCCGGAGGGTAAGCGGAGTATAGGTAGGCTACGGGTCCACTTTATTCTTAAACCGGAGGAGTGAACAATAA
>Ga0256914_1001408_pt1 | contig 21749 bp, 17 predicted proteins | sample HulkmetaG_FD_191571 | JGI IMG/M metagenome (GOLD analysis project Ga0256914, IMG submission 191571) | Hydrothermal chimney microbial communities from Main Endeavour vent field at the Juan de Fuca Ridge, Pacific Ocean - Hulk | ecosystem: Environmental > Aquatic > Marine > Hydrothermal vents ... | reverse complement strand
TACAAAATCTCACGCTTGACGTTTTACGTTTGACGCCTGGGCGGTCAGAAACGCTTATTTCATGGCATCAATCACGGTCAAGCACGCCACCTAAGTAGTCACCTATGCCCACACGTAAACTCTACTGGCAGGACCCCTACCGCACCACCTTTACCGCCCGCATCGTGCAGCGTATCGATGGCGAACGCCCGGGCGTCATCCTCAATCGCACCATTTTCTATCCCACCGGCGGCGGTCAGCCCCACGATACTGGCGTGCTGGGCGGCGTCCCCGTCCTCGACGTCACCAGCGACGGGCATGGCCAGATCATCCACTGGCTGCAATCGCCCCTGCCCGAGGACGCTGACGAAATCTCGGGCGAGCTCGATTGGGCCCGCCGTTACGATCACATGCAGCACCACAGCGGCCAACACCTGCTCTCGGCCGCGTTTCAGGATATCCTCTATCGTCCCACCATCGGCTTTCATCTCAGCCACAACACCGTCACCATCGATCTGCCCGGCCCGCCGCCCGACGACCAAGCTGTGAGCCGGGTGCTGGCTTTCGTGCGACAGGCCATAGCCGAGGCCCGACCCATCACTAGCCGCACATATCCGCTGGCCCAGGCGCTGCGTCTGCCCCTGCGCAAACCGCCCAGCGTGGACGGCCCCATCCGCGTGGTCGAAATCCAGGGGCTGGATTGGTCTGCTTGCGGCGGCACACACGTGCGCAACACATCGGAAATCGGACATCTGGTCATCACTCGCATGGAGCGCCGCGGAGATCAGACCCGGGTGTATTTTCTGGCGGGCGGCCGCGCGTACGCCGACCATTTGCAGCGCATTGGGATAACACGCGAGCTGAGCGCCTTGTTGACCACCAGCATCGATGACCTGCCCGCGGCCATCGAGCGGATGCAGGAACAGATGCAGCAAAGCCAGAAAGCCTTGCGGCAGGCCCAAGACCTCATCACCCAGGCCGAAGCCAAAAGACTGATAGCGGAAGCGCCCCACACCGCGGGCGTTGACATCGTGCTCCACATCCTCGAAACCGACGATGCCAAAGACCTGGGACGCTTGCTGCAAGCGCTCATCGCTGTTCCCAACGTGGTTGCGCTGCTGGGGTGGCTGGGTGATGGTCGACCGCGCTGGGCTGCAGGTCGCAGCAGTAATGTGCCGCTGGATATGCTGGAAAGCCTGAAAGAAGTCAAAGAAAGCTTCGACGTGCAGGGCGGCGGCTCTGCGCAGATGATTCAGGGCGCCGCGGCCGACGAGGACACTCTGCACAAAGTCCTGCACCTCCTGCAAGCCTTCGCCTTCGACCTTCCCGATATTGATTGACCCGGCAGCGCCGGGATTCGACAGAAATTCGACCGGCCCGTCCATGTCATCCCATTGCACCCTGACCACTGCTTCCCTATGTTCGAACTAGCTCCTGGCGTTTACGCAGAAACCAGCTTCTATAACAGCAACACTGGCTTCATTGTCACCAACGAGGGCATAGTCTGCTTCGATACGCCCATGATTCCCAATGAAGCCAAGGCCTGGCGCCAAACCATCGATGAGACCAGCGGCGGTCTGCCGATCCTCTACGTCGTCATCACCGACCACCATCGCGGGCACTGCCTGGGCAGCCAATGGCTCAGCGAAGTGGTGATCGCGCATGAGATCGCCTGGAAACACATGCGCAATTACAGCGACAACTTCAAGCAACGCGTGCGAGATAGCTTCAAAAAACAGCCCGAAATCCGGGCGCAATTCACCAACCTGCGCATCGTCGTGCCCACCATCACCTTTCAGGACAAGTTGACAGTGGTGCGAGGCAACCGGGTCGTGCGGGTGATCCACGTCAAAGGCCACACGCCCGCGACCAGCATCATCTGGCTGCCCAAAGAAAGGGTGCTTTTCGCGGGCGACATCGTCTGGCTGGACCAGCATCCCTTTATGACCCAGGCCAACTCCAAAGAATGGCTGGAGGCCCTGAGGCTGATCAAAAAACTGAATCCCAAATACATCGTACCGGGCCACGGGCCTATTTGCAGCGTTCGGGAGCTGGATTACCTTATCGAATATCTCACATTCTTGCGGCAACGCACCAAAAACCTCTTCGACGCCGGTCTGACCAAGCAGGAAACGGCCAGCCTGCTCACGCCCGAGATGCGCCCCTGGTTCCCGATTCCTCCCAAACGTTCCTCCAAGATCGAGTCGCAGATTCGATCGGGCATCGGCCGCGTCTATGATGAATTCCGCCGGGAAAAAGAGGCGCTCGAGACGCAGCAGGCGTTAGAGATGGAGGAAGTTGTCGGCGCCGATGCCATGGCGTCTGAAGCGTAAATTTCAAGCAATGGCGCGGTCCATTCCCAAACAAACCAGAACCCAGGCCGACGACTTGCGCGACCTGCTGGAATCCAGCTACAAGGCAGCCGTCAACATCAAGGGCGCGGGCCCAGATCAGGCCCGGGAGTTGCTGGCGCAGCTGGACCGAATCGACGAGCTCTTTCCGGCGCTGGCGACCCAGGGCGTCGACCTGCGCCCGGAACGTGGACGCTGGCAGGAAGTGCAGGGTGCGGTGAGACGTCATGGCGATGCACTGCGCGGGGAGCTGGCGCGGCTGGGCGGGTTGAAGTCCTTGCGCGCAGAGCTGCCCGCTCCCCCGCCGGAGGAGCGCTGGTGGTGGTGGCTGGATGTGACGGCCAAAAGGCAAATCCGGCATCGCTTGCTTGTGACCGCGGCCGTCATAGCGGGCATTCTCCTGCTCATGGCGGGCGGCGTCTGGACTTTCAACAAGCTGTTTCCGGTCGACCCCGCTGTCTCCGCGGCGTATGAGCACAAGACCAACGCGGAAGATCGGATGTTCGACGGCGATTTGGCGGGCGCAGTGACCGAGCTGGAGGCTGCGTTGCGGGCTACGCCCGACGACTTGGACATCCTCGCCACCCTGGCCGCGCTTTACGATCTGACCGGGCAGGAGGACAAGGCCGAACCCATCCTGAACAAACTCTTCGAAGCTTACCCGCCTGCCACCGTTCATGCCAGCATCGCTCAAAACTACGCCATCGCTGGCGCAGTGGACAAAGCCCTGGCCCTGGCCAATCTGGCCATCGAGGAGGACCCGGGCAATCCTCAGGGCTATCTGGTGGCCGGGCAGGCGTATGAGGCCCTGGGGCAGGTCAAATCCGCCATGGAGGCTTATCAGAAAGCCGCGGAGGCCGCCAGCGCCGCGGGCCAGCATCAGATCGAGGCTCTGGCCAAGATACGTCTGGCCACGCTCCTGCAAAAGCCGCAAATCTCACAAACGCCGGCTGCGACAACAATCCAGCCCGGAGGGTGACATGCCCGTCCACAGCTTTCGTTTCGGCATCGAACACGAAGTCGCTTTTTTGAACCGGCAGGGGGCGTTCGCCGACTTCCACAACACCCCTTTTGCCGCATTCGACGCCATCATCGCCCGGCTGCCCCGCTATGAATCAGATTATCCGCAATTGCGGGTGGGAGATGCGGGCATCAAGGTCAAACGCTGGTACATCGAGGGCTACGAGCGTTTCGATGACGGGGGCAACGTCATCGACTGCCCGCCCAAGGGCATCGAAATCCGCACAACGATTCACAACAGCATCGCCGGGGCGGTGGGGGAGTTGCACGAGAGTTTCGCGCTGCTGCGGAGCGAGGCCGCGGCCGATGGCTTTACGCCCGTTTGGCTCAGCTTCAACCCCTTCTTCACTGAATTCATCCCCAACCCGCCGCTGACGCCTTTCGAGGCGCGGCGTCGGCGCGGTTCTCCCGAGATGCTGACCGCGGAGATCCCCATGCTCACTTATGGCCCCGATCTGAGCTTCTCCAGTCCCGAACTGGATGACGACGCCCTCATCGATATCGGACGCAAGCTCACTTGGTACAGCCCCGCCATCATCCCCTTCAGCTTCAGCGCCGCTTTTTATGATGGGGAGTTGTGGGAGGGCTACTCGGTCCGCACCTGGCGACGCACCGGCCCCAGGCCCGCGGTCATGGTCTTCCTCCACGATACAGCCAACATGGTGGAGAGCGTTCCCTCGTTGACCCAGCCCGCGCGCGTGCCCGCGGAGGCGGGCCGCATCGAATTCAAGGCCTTCGACAGTTGCCGGGATTTCAGCCTGTACGCGTCACTACTGGCCTTGCTCAAGGGATTGGCCCTGGATGAGAGCCTCCCTGGCCGGACGACCACGCCCGACGCAACGGCGCACCAGCGCGCCGCCCGGCTGGGCTTCGAGGCGCCCGACATTGCCGAGACCGCGGCGCAGACGTTGGCCGCCGCCCGGGCCGCATTGGCCCGCGATCCCGACGTCCGGCTTCTGGATCGTCTGGACGCGATGCTGGCCCGACGCACAATGCCCGCCCGGGAGCAGCTCCAAATCTATCGTCAGACAGGCTCCGTCGTGGCTGCACTTCAGCATCTGGGCTATGACTGACCGCCCTTGCTGTGCTAAAATCCCCTGTGGGGACATCCGCCGCCCCACCCTTATCAGGCTGCTTTTCAAGCTCTTTCGCCCCTTACTCTCCGCTCCATCACATCCATCATGGCACCATCCGAACTGCTTACCCCTTACACTGTCAAACTGGCGGGCGTGACGCGCGCCTTGCCTCGCGTCGAGATCGCTCCCGGCGTCGTCATCGCCATCCTCAACATCCTGGGCGACGTCCAACTCACCGAGGCCGTCGCCCACGCGCTGGTCGCCCGGCTGCCCGAAGAAGCTGAACTTCTGGTCACCGCCGAGGCCAAGAGCATTCCCCTGATCTACGCCATGTCCGTCAAAAGCGGCCTGCCCTACCTGGTGCTGCGCAAAAGCCGCAAGCCCTACATGACCGGAGCCATCAGCGCCGAAGTCATCAGCATCACCACGGGCCAGCCCCAAACCCTGTGGATGGATGGCCGGGACATCGAGCGCGTTCGGGACAAACAGGTCGTCTTCGTGGATGACGTCATCTCCACCGGCAGCACCCTGAAAGGCGCCCGGGCCCTCATCGAAAAGGGGGGCGGCGACATCATCGCATCCGCGGCCATTATGACCGAAGGTGATAATCCCGACTGGGAAAACGTCATCGCCCTGGGCAACCTGCCCTTGTGGATCGTGGGGTCGTGAAACGTCAGGCATGATGCGCGATTTCCCGGACGTCGGTTGATCACTCGGCCAACCCTGCGGCCAAAAGATCGTTGCAAACGAAACCAAGTAACTACTGAAGTCTCTGTCATGTACGCTGTCACGGGGTCGTCATCTTTTGCAGGATGTCGTCAAACGTCAGGCGTCAAACGCCCACTACCAAGTCACATCCCTTCACGTTTCACGCCTCACGCCTGGGCATCCAGAAACACTCATGTCAAGGCTAAAGATGCGTTCAAGCATGCCTCCTTAGTAGTTACGAAACCAAAGCTATTCAGAATGCCCCATGCTCGAAAAACTCGACCAGATAGAAGCTCGATACGAAGAACTTGAACGGCAGCTTTCCGACCCGGAGGTGGCCGCGGATTATCAGCGCGCGGCCAAGGTTGCGCAGGAACAAGCCGAGATTCGGGAGATCGTCGAAACCTATCGCCGGTACAAACGCGTCTTGCAGGAGATGACGGACGCTGAGGAGATGGTGACGATGGAGGACGAGCCGGAGATGCGTGAGCTGGCTGAGGCCGAATGGAAAGATCTGAAGCGTCAGGCCGGTGAACTGGAAGAAGCGCTGAAGAAACTGCTCATCCCCAAAGACCCGCGCGACAAGAAGAACGTCATCGTGGAGATTCGAGCGGCCGCGGGAGGGGATGAGGCGGGTCTTTTCGCCGCGGACCTCTTCCGCATGTACGCCCGCTACGCCGAACGCCATCGCTGGAAGGTGGAGGTGCTTTCCAGCAACCGCAGCGGCATTGGCGGCTACAAGGAGATTATCTTTCTGGTCAAGGGCGAGGGCGCATACAGTCGCCTGAAATACGAATCGGGCGTGCATCGGGTGCAGCGCGTGCCCGAAACCGAGTCGCAGGGCCGCATCCACACCTCCACCGCCACCGTGGCCGTGCTGCCCGAGGCCGACGAGGTGGAGATCGAGGTGAACCCCAACGATATCCGCATCGACATCTTCCGCTCCAGTGGCCCGGGGGGGCAGAGCGTGAACACCACCGACAGTGCGGTGCGCATCACCCATTTGCCCACGGGCCTGGTGGTGAGCTGTCAGGATGAAAAGAGCCAGCTTCAGAATCGCATCAAGGCCATGTCCATTCTGCGAGCCCGGCTGTACGACATGGAAGTGCAGCGGCGGGAAGCGGAACTGGGCGCGGAGCGCCGCTCCCAATTGGGCGGCGGCGATCGCAGCGAGAAGATCCGCACTTATAACTTCCCCCAGAACCGAGTGACGGATCATCGCATCGGCAAAAGCTCCTACAACCTGCCCGCGGTGCTGGATGGCGAGCTGGACGATTTCATCGATGAGCTGTCCCTGGCCGAGCAGACCGAACGGCTGAAGGCTGTGGGCGAGGGCTGAGCTGGCGATGGCGCGTCCTCTGAAATCATGGCTGGCGCAGCGCCGTGCGCCCAAAACGCCCCCGCATCTGGCCGGGCGTTTTCGAACGCTGGGAGCCGATGAGATGGCCGCGCTGGAGGCTGAGCTGAAGCGACGCTATTTCACCCGCCCCATCTGGGGAGAGAACGTCACGCCCGACGCATACCTGGCCTCGGAGCCGGGACGCAAGGACATGGCCGATCATCTGCACGGGCGGCTGGATGTCTTCCGCCGACAGGTCATTCCCTGGCTGGACGCGGCCGCCCCCCTGGCGGGCGCATCCATTCTCGAGATCGGCTGCGGCACCGGCTCCTCCACCGTGGCGCTGGCCGAGCAGGGCGCGCGGGTGACTGCGGTGGATATCGACGAACCCAGCCTGGAAGTCGCGCGCCAGCGATGTGATCTCTATGGGTTGGGGGAGGCGGTGGCGATTCAGCAGGCCAACGCCACCCAGGTCAGCCAGCGTTTTGCCGGACGCTCCTTCGATTTCATCATCTTCTTCGCCTGTCTGGAGCACATGACGCATAGCGAACGCATGACGGCCATGCGGCAGACCTGGGAGATGCTATCGCCGGGCGCGCTGTGGTGCGTCATCGATACGCCCAACCGGCTGTGGTATCACGATCAGCACACCGCACATCTCCCCTTTTATTTCTGGCTGCCCGATGATCTGGCCTTCGCATATTCCCGGTTCAGCCCCCGCAAACCCTTCGATCGATCCTTTCGAGATCCGAACCCGGAGGCCATGCTCAGCTTTCTACGCCATGGGCGAGGCGTCAGCTACCATGAGTTCGATCTGACCATGAAGAGAGTCGAAACGCTGCAAGTGGTGAGCAGCCTCTCCCTGTTCATCCGCTCACAACAGCCCTTGTGGCGGCTGGGGCGGCGTCTGACCCGCTCGGCCAATTATCGCTACGAAAAATTCCTGATGGAGGTCGGCCCCGACATCCATCCCGGCTTTTATCAACCCAGCCTGGATCTGATCATTCGCAAGGGCGCGGGCTGACCTTCCCCCCATCCCCATCCCCCATTCCCCCACATTTTCGACAGGAGGCCATCGTGTCTCAGCTCATTCCCCTGCTGCTGGGCATCGTCATTCTACTGTTGATCGTTCTCATCTACCTGGCGCTCACCCGGGGCAAAATCGAGCCGGAAACCGTGGAGGTGGCGGTGGTGAAGGCCGTTCAGCAAGCGGGCCTGGAGCAGGCGCTTGGCCGGTTGGAAACTTACGCCCGGGACATTCGCAATGATTCCCGGGCGCTGGATCGGATGCTGCGCGTGCCCACCGAGCGGGGCGCACTGGGCGAAATCGCGCTGGAAAAAATCCTGGCGGATCAGCTCCCCCCCGACATGTACGGCATTCGCCAGCGACTCTTCAATGGCGACATTCCCGACGCCTACATCAAATCCACCAGCGGCTACATCATCATCGATTCCAAATTCCCGCTGGACAACTACCGCCGATGGCAGGAAAGTCGCGACCCCAAGGCCCGGGTCCAATTCAAGCGCCGTTTCCTCTCCGACACTCGCGGGCATCTGGAAAAAATCGCCACCGCGTATGTGCGGCCCGAAAAAGGCACGGCTGAATTCGCCTTCGCATTCATCCCCTCCGAGGGCGTCTACTATTTCCTGGTCAATCAGGGCTACGACATGCTGCGGGCGTACGCCTTACGGGGCGTGCAAGTGGTTTCGCCCCTGACTCTGGCCCACAAGATCGAGCTGATCCGGGCGGGCGTCCACGCCCGACGTCTCTCAGAACAGGCCGAACAGGTGCGCAACGACATCATCGAGCTCTCGCGACGCTTTGCTGCGGTGGATGAAGCCTGGCGCATCTTCTACGGCAGCCATTTCCGCAACGCGATCAACAAGGCGGAAGAGATCGATGCGGCATACCGGCAGGTGCGCGAATCATTCGAGCACATCGCCCGGCTCGAGTGACGGGCCTGGCCGCACCGCGACTGAATTCGGGGCCTTCTCTAGTGCATGCGCCGGCGTAAGATCGCGTGCAGCGACACCGAAACGATGATGATGAGGCCATAGATGAGCTGGGTCCAGAACCCCGTCAGGCCGATGGCCACAATGGCCGCCTCGATAGCGCCGATGATGTAGCTGCCCAGGAAGGTGCCCAAAATAGTGCCCACGCCGCCAAAGACCGATGTGCCGCCCAAGAAAACCGCGGCCAAAGTCTCCAGCAGATAGCCATCGCCCAGGGATGGCCAGAAATAGGAGACGTGCAGGCTCGCCAGCACGCCAGCAAACGCGGAGGCAATGCCCACCATCACAAAAACCATGACCCGGGTGCGGCGGGTGTTGACGCCCATCAGCTCGGCGCTCTTCTCATTATCGCCGATGAGGTAGATGTGCGCGCCCAACCGGGTGCGATTGAGAATCAGCCAGGAGACAATGCCTGCAACCACCATCCAGATGAATTGATTGGGGATGTAGCCGAAGGTTTTGCCCACCAGAAGTTTGTAGACGATGGAATCCCGGGCCGCGACCAGGCTAAAACCGGCGCCGTTTCGGATGACCAGGGACGCGCCTCGCCAGAAAAATTGCGTGCCGATGGTGACCACCAGGGAAGGAATGCCGATCCACACCACCAGAGCGCCATTGAGCAATCCCGCAATGACGCCCATCAACAGCGCCCCCGTCAGCGCCAGAAAAACGCTGCCAAACAACTCGAAGATGAAGATAAACGCCACCATACTGATGGCCATAATCGCGGGGAAAGAAAGGTCCATCTCCCCGGCGATGATCACCATGGTCAGGGGCAGGGCAATGATGCCGAAGAAGGGCACCGTCGCCATAAACGCCGCGTAGATTTGAGAGGACAGGAACGTGTTGGGCGCGAAGAAAATGAAAAAGAGCCAGATCAGCGCGAAGACGCCGATGATCCCCAATTGCGTGCCGTTGCGACTGAGATAGCGTCGCAGCAACCGTTTTCGTTCCGCCCTTTTGGCATCCTGCGCCGAAACTTCTTTGACTGTCATAATTTACAATCCTTGCAAGTATGGTATCCGAAAAACTGGGATCAATCGAAACTGCCGGTTTCGGCAACGCGATACATCTTTTCCATCAATTCATCCAGGGTGATCTCACTGGTGTTGAACTCGCCAGCCACGCGGCCGCGATCCAGCACCACCACCCGATCCGCCACCGAATAGACGTGGAAGATGTTGTGGTCGATGAAGATGGCCGATTTGCCCACATCCTTGATGTGTCGCACAAAATCCAGCAGTTTGCGGGTCTCCTTGAGGGAAAGCCCCATGGTCGGCTCATCCAAAATGATGATCTCCGCGTCGAAATAGAGGGCCCGCACGATGGCCACGCCCTGCTTCTCGCCGCCCGAGAACGTGCCGATGATGGAGTCCGGGTCCACCGCCGAGGAGGTGAAGCCCATGGATTCGATCATCAACTTGTGGGTTTCCTCCCGCATCTTCCCAACATCCAGCAACCCCACGCGATTGGTCAGCTCTCGCCCCAGAAAGATGTTTCGCCACAGGGTTTGCTGTTCGGCCAGCGCCCGCTCCTGATACACCGTCTCCACGCCCAGCGAGCGGGCCATGGGCACGGTGAGATTATCGATCCGCTTGCCGTGAAAGTAGATCTCTCCGGAGTCGGGCTTGTGATAGCCGGTGATAATTTTGATCAGAGTGGATTTGCCCGCGCCATTATCGCCGAGCAGCCCCACCACCTCGTTTTGTCCCAGCTTGAAATCGACATTTCGCAGGGATTGGACATCTCCGAAGGATTTGGAGATGTTACGCAATGCCAGCCGATATTGGTCTTCCATACTCAAAACTCCAAAAGGGGGGGCGAAGGCCAGAGATGCGTTCATGCAGCTTCATTTCTCTGGCCTTCGCCGGGATGCAATTGGCCCATCTTTGGAAGTGCAGAGGAGCCAACAGTCCCGTAGAGGCATTACCGGATCTGTTTTTCCACCAGGCTCGCCAGCAGTTCGATGTTATCCTTGTCTGCAAAGCCAGCGCCGGTGTCTATATGCAGGCCCGAGAATGCGTAGTTGTGGCTGATGCAGATCTGCAAAATGGGCAGGTAGCCTTGTAGCCATTGCTGCTGATCGATAACCAGGTCGGTCCAGCCGCCGCGGATGGCTTCTACGGTGGCGGGGGAGAGATCGAAGCCCGCAGCGTAGATATCGTCCGGGCCTTTGCCTGCGGCCTCCAGATAGGTCTGCAAGGTGGCGGTGAGCGCACCGTGGTCGGTGACCACCAGTTTCACATCGGGATGAGCGGAGACATAGCCCACGAAGGTGGGGGTGCCCGCGGATGCATCCGCGTTGGTGGCGTCGTCGATCTCGAGATAATCCACTGTCAGCCCCGCCTCTTCCAGAGCGTCGATGACGCCCTTGGTGCGCTGACCTCGGCCAGGTTGCGCCAACAGACCCCAGACCATGGCCCGGTCGCCCGACTTCAATCCGAACTTCTCCACGGCTTTCTGGCCCAGCGAATGTCCGGCCGAGTACAGCTCCGCACCCACGTAGCCGAAACCATTGGCCTTATACTTCGCCTCCAGCTCGGACAAGGTGGTGTTCTGGCTGGTGACGATGACGCCCTGCTTCTCCGCGTCATCCACCAGCGGCCCGAAAGCGTCATCGCCCGGGTGCCCCATGATGGCGATGCCGTCGGGATGGGTGGCGACAGCCTGGGAGAACTGAGTCACCATCTTCTCGGGATTCCAATCAGACCAGACATATTCCACATCTGCGCCCAGATCATTGGCCGCGGCGACAGCGCCGTTATACACGACTGTGGCAAAAGGCCCGCCGGGCGAACCGCCGGGGAAGAAGATGATCTTGGTGCCCGCGCACCATTTGTCGCTGGTGCTGGCAGGCGCTTCGGCGTTGGCGGATTCTTTCTCCTGAGCCGGGGCCTGGGTAGCCGCGGTGGGCGCCTGGCACGCGGCCAGCAAGCCGATGATCAACAGACCGACCAATATGAGCAATAGTTTATCCTTCTTCACGGGTTTCCTCCAATGGTGAACGTAGAAAAAGATTGCAACATCAGGATTGGATGTCGGAACAGATGGTTCTCGGACAATTGGCAACCTCCTTTTATTTTGAGAATTCGAGGGATGTGCGACAAGATGTATGCGATAGGTTCTGAAGATGGCTAGAGTCTGTTATGAATTGTAACTATCAAGGTCTCTGCCATGTACGCTGCCGAGGGCGCGTCGCCTTTTGCAGCATGTCGTCAAATGTCCTGCGTCAAGCGTCACAAAACACGTTCGCCGCAGGCGTCGCAATGCAAAATCCCACGCTTGACGCCTTGGTGGTCAGAAACACTCATTTCATGGCATCAATCATGGTCAAGCATGTCATCTGAGTAGTTACTTTTTATAGGTCTAATGCAGCGAAGCATAAGGGGTGTTATGGATGGTATCGATCATGGCCCAGAAATTTTCTATGGGCGTATCGAGCTGCACATGATGGGTGGGGGCCAGGATCAATCCGCCTCCCTTGCCGATGGTGCGCAGGCGTTGCAACACTTCGTCGCTCACCTCGTCAGGCGCGCCAAAAGGCAGGGTGTACTGCTCATCGATGGAGCCCCAGAAGCATAGCTTGTTCCCGAAATCCCGCTTGATCTCAGCCGGATCCATACTGGCGGGCTGGATGGGATTGAGCACATCCACGCCGATCTCGATGAGTTCGGGGATGATGGGGCGGATGTTGCCGTCGCTATGATAGGCCACCTTCACATCGGGATTGATGGTCTTCAGTTCGGCGATGAAATGGGCCATGCGGGGCTTGAAATACGTTCGCCACATGGCGGGGGAGATCAGCATGGCGTTCTGGGCCCCCATGTCATCGCCCGTCCAGATCATATCCACCCCCAGCTCCACCAGCTTTTTTGCGGCCGTGAGATGATAATGGTAGGGGATATCGAAAATGCGGTTGGCGAGATCAGGATTCAGAAGCATGTCCAGCATCATTTTCTCCAGTCCCCGCAGCGCCCAGGCTGTTTCGAAAATGGTCGTCACGACCACGCCCACGATCCAGTATTCATCCTTGAAGGCGTTGATCATCCACTCCGATTCTGTGTAAAGCGCCGGGCGGTTGGGATCAGGAGGCTGATAGCTGTCGATGGCGTCGTCATCGGCCAGGGGGAAGGAAGACATTTCGGTGTAATGCCCCACGCCGAAGGGCGTCTCATAGGCCTGCACCGACCACCCCACGCCCCACTCATCCACATAGGGCTTGTCATCCATGTAGTAGGAGTTGGCCCAGCCCACGGAGGTCAGCAGCATGTCTTCATCCAGCGCCCGCTCCAGCTCGTAGGTGTTGCCGCCGCCGTGAGGATTGTGAATGTGATCGCTCTGGATGTTCATCTCCGCCCGAAGCCGATCGGCAAATTCGGGCGTGAAACTGACCTGAAAGGGACAGCGATCTGGTTCTTCGTGGTTGAGCGCCATCTCGATGCGTTCTCGATGTTTCATTGCGGCTTCCTATTGACCGTACACATGGGTGTAGCGATGATGGAGTTTGGCCACGTCGTCCGCGGCGATGGGGATGGGCTGGCCGATCTGCATGGCCAGCCACACGGTCGCGGCCGCGTCCTCGGTCATCACCGCAGCCTTGACCGCAGCCTCGGCCGACGGCCCCACGGTGAAGACGCCATGATTTTGCAGGAGCGCCGCAGGCGAATCGCCGATGACTTCCAGCACGGCTTTGCCGATCTCCTCGCCGCCGATGAGCGCGAAGCGGGCGAGGGGGATGGGACCGCCGAACTCATCGCCCATCGCGGTGAGCACCACGGGGATGGGCTGGCCGATGGCCGCGAACGCGGTGGCGTAGCGGGAGTGGGTGTGCACCACGCCGTTGATGTCGGGGCGGTGACGATAGATGTAGAGATGGCTGGCGGTGTCGGAGGAAGGTTTGAGGTCGCCTTCGACGATGTTGCCATCCAGATCGACCACGATCATGTTCCCGGGCGTCAGGTCTTCGTACTTTACGCCCGAAGGCTTGATGACAACCAGACCGGTTTCCGGATCCCGAGCGCTGACATTGCCCGTCGTCCAGGCCACCAGGTTATTTTTGGGCAGCTCCAGATGCAGCTGCCAGACTTCTTCTCTCAACGATTCGAGCATGGTTGGATCCTTTTGCCGCTGGTTGTGAATCCGCTTCGAAAGTTGTGGCTTCCGAGATGGATTCGCAATCGGGCGGGAATGTCATTTCTTCCGTTTGATGTCTGTGCGCAAGGCCTTCAGTCGTTTCATCACGTCATTCTCACCCCGGCCAAAGTAATCGTGCAGGATGACATATTCGGCATAGAGCTGGTCGTAGATGGCGTGATGTTCGGGGTTGGGTTCGTAATGCTCTTCCCGCAGGCGGGCCATGTGGCGGCTGGCTTCCTGGATGGCGTTGTAGCCGCCTGCGGCAGCGCCCGCGGCCACTGCACCGTGCATGGCCGCTCCCAGCGCACCGATCTGCTCGGCCTCAGCCACGTAGATGGGCAGACCGGTGACATCGGAATAGATCTGCATCAGCAGCTTGTTGCGGTTGGGCAGGCCGCCCGTGGCGATGATCTCATTCACCTCCACGCCATATTCGATAAAAGTCTCGATGATGAGCCGGGTGCCGTAGGCTGTGGCCTCGATGAGCGCCCGGTAGATGTCCTCGGCTTTGGTGGCCAGGGTCGCGCCCAGCAACATGCCCGTCAGGTCCACATCCACCAGCACACTGCGGTTGCCATTCCACCAGTCGAGGGCCAGCAGGCCGCTTTCGCCGGGCATGAGCTTCGCGGCCTTCTCTTCCAGCACTTGATGCGCGGTGACGCCCCGCTCCTCGGCCTCCCGGCGATAATCTGCCGGCAGCGCGTTCTCGACGAACCAGGCGAAGTGATCGCCCACGCAGGATTGCCCCGCCTCGAAGCCCGCCAACCCGGGGATGATGCCATCTTCCACCACGCCGCACATGCCCGGCACGGTCTTGAACTCCTGGCCCAGCACCATGTGGCAGTTGGATGTGCCCATGATGATGACCATGCGGCCTGGCTCGGTGACCGTGGCCGCGGGCACAGCCACATGCGCGTCCACGTTGGCCACCGCCACCGCGGTTCCGGGCAGCAGACCTGTCCAGGCCGCGGCTTCTTCACTGAGCCCGCCCGCCTTTGCGCCCAGAGGCAGGATCTCCCGGCTCATCTTCTCATCCACGATGTTTTCCAGGCGCGGGTCCAGCGCCCGGAAGAATGCGGGCGGCGGAAAGCCCTCCGACTTGGACCACATGGCCTTGTAGCCCGCGGTGGTGGCGTTGCGCGTCTCCCGGCCTGTCAACTGCCATACCACCCAATCGGCAGCCTCGATGAGCCGGTCCGCAGCCTCGTACACCTCGGGCGCTTCATTGAGGATCTGCCAGGCTTTGGGGATGAACCACTCGGAGCTGATCTTGCCGCCGTAGCGATCCAGCAGATCGCCAAAACCCGCTTCGCGGGCCCGCTCATTGAGCGCGTTGGCCTCGGGCTGTGCAGCGTGATGCTTCCACAGCTTCACCCAGGCGTGAGGATTTTCCCGCCACTGGGGCAGGAAGCAAAGAGGAGCGCCATCCGCGGTGGTGGGCAGCATGGTGCAGGCGGTGAAATCAATGCCGATGCCGATGATATCCGCGGGATCGACGCCGCTGCGGGCCAGCACCGCGGGAATGGCGGTCTTCAGGACTTCCAAATAATCGTTGGGGTCTTGCAGAGCCCAGTCGGGCTCCAGCTCCATGTCCGAGCCGGGCAGATGCTCGTCGATAACGCCATTGGCGTAGGGATGCACGTACGTCGCGACCTCGCGGCCATCCGCCACCCGGACGATAGAGGCCCGGCCCGATTCGGTGCCGAAATCAACGCCGATTGCGTATTTCTTGCTCATATTTCTTCTCGAGGGTAGATGTAGTGAGAAATGAATTTTGATTTAGCGTGCTGTGAACTGATCAGCCTTTGTGATAATAAGTCTCCCAGCCCATGTACTTGGTAAAGGCCTCGTGGATGGCTTCCGCTGAGAGGGAGAGATTCATGGCCACGTGGTGTTCATAGCCGTTTTCGCAAATGAAGTGCAGCAGCTCCTGCATTTTTGGAATGTGGACGACGCCGTAGCCGCCAAAAGTTTTGAGTGGGTCTTTGGTCAGCTCGCCCTCGCCCACATAGGCCACGATTTTGCCGTTGAGATCATCGGTGGAGATGCGGGCGTAGGTGAAGGGACGGGCCTTGACGCGGCCCTGCAGCGTGCCCCAGGTGTTGTCTTTGCCCACCGAACCGGCAATGATCTCTTGGATGTCCATGTGCAGAGGCTCCTCCGGATCATCTGCGAAGATGTCTTTGGGCAGATTGGAACAGTGGAAGATGACCGCCTTGTCAGGATCATCGCCGTAATTGTTGTTCCAATCTACGATAGCGCTGGGCTTGCCCGAGGCCAGCGCCAGGGCGTACATGGCCACCGCGCCCGCCACATCCACCTCGCAAGCCGATGGCATAAGCTTGTTGCTCATCATGCTCATCAAAGTGCAGGGCACGATGCCAAAGTATTGCTGCAACGCCGTCCAGCACTGGATGGCCGAGGCTACCAGCTCATTTTCCTCCATCCAGATGTCGATGACTGCGCCGAATTTTGCCATCTTCAGCAGCGGTCCGGGAGGGGCGTGACCGACAGGGGCGTAGTTCATGATCTCCGCCAGCTTGCCCTGAACCCGCGCATCCTCATCATCCAATCGCTCCATCCGCCCGAAGAGGTCGAACAGATCAATGGTCTCTACAGAAATGCCCGAGCGTTCCAGCAGCTTTTCGCTGAAGCGCACGGTGTTGAAGGCTGCAGGCCGGGCGCCGATGGCCCCGATGCGGGCGCCTTTCAGTCCCCGCACCACCCGGGCCATGCTCACGAATTTACGCAGGTCCTGCCGAAAGCTCTCGCTCTCCGGATCTACCGTGTGCAGGCTGGTGAGCGAGTATTTGACGCCGTATTGCCGCAGGTTGTTGCACACCGACATCTTGCCGCAGAAGGAGTCCCGGCGGCTGCCAATACGCATGAAGCGAGGATCGTCGGGGAAGGCGTGCACCAGCACTGGCGCGTCCAGTTCGGCCCAGCGCAGGGTGTTGGCCACAGCCCGTTCATCTCCGAAGTTGGGCAGCGTCACCAGCACGCCGTCGATCTCATCCCGGTGCGCCTTGAATAGATCCGCACACTTATGGGCGTCACTTAGACTTTCCACACTGCCGTACGGGGTCTCGTCGGGCGAAAGGATGACGGCCCTGATGCCTTCCTCCTCCAATACCCTCAGGATTTTCTTTCGGCCTTCCTCGCAAAGCTCGCTGGGGAAAAAGCCGCGATTGCCAACGATGACGCCGAGGGTGGGTTGTGTAGAAAAACTGTCCATGAGCGATTCTCCTTGTCCTGAGATAAAAAAGATATGATGGCGGTTGTTCAATGCGCCGGCGCCGCGGTGCTGTCGCGCACCGTCAATGTTGGATCGATGGAGACAAGCAACGATTGAGATTCCTGTTCGACCGGCATTCCCCACAATTCCGCTTGCCGACGCTGGTCGATCATGGCGACAAGCTCTTTCACTGCCCGGCAACCCAGCGTGTAATGATCGTGATGAACAGTCGTCAGGGCGGGCCAATAAAATGCAGTTTCGGGCACATCATCGAACCCGACGATGGAGAGCTGTTCAGGCACGCGCAGGCCATGTTCGTGGGCGTATTGCAAGGCGCCCAGCGCCATCTGATCGTTGGCGATGAACACGCCCGTCATCTCCGGAAATTTCGTCAGCAACTGCTCGATGGCCCGCTTGCCGCTGGCCGATGACCAATCGCCCGCCACCCAATGCTCGTCGGCGACCTCCAACCCCGCGTTACGCAGGGTCGATTCCCAACCATTCTTGCGCATCCGGGCCTCCCACCATTTGAGCGGACCGGCGATGTGCCCGATCCGCTTATGCCCCAGCTCCAACAGATGCTCCACTGCAATTCGGCCCCCGGCCCGGTTGTCGATCTTGACCACGGGCCAGCCTTTTCGCTGCGCCATGGTCAGAAAGAGAATGGGCGTTTTCAGCGACGGCAGCCGTTGCGCCAGTCCCTTGCGATTGTCCCCGACCTCAGAAACGGCCCAGAGGATGCCATCCACCTGGCGGGAAAGAAGATCATCCAACACCGAATCGACATCCATGAACTCGAAATGACGAAGCTCCTTCAGCACAAGCATGTAGTCCAACTCTTCGGCCTGGGCTGTAATGCCGTTGATGGTGCGAGAGGGACCGACATATTTCAGGCCTGCAGTGACGAGGCCTAAACTGTGAGTGCGTTGCTGGCTGAGGCTGCGGGCCAGCATATTGGGCCGGTATCCCAGCTCCTCCACGATGGCCAGCACGCGCCGCCGCGTGCTCGGGGCCACGTCCGGGCGATTGTTGATGACCCGGGACACAGTCTGGGAGGATACGCCAGCAGCTTCGGCGACATCCTTAATGGTAATTCGACGATTTGGGTCGATGGGCATGGGACATGGGATGAGGGTTGGAATCGTTCCCGTTATCGTTCACGGTACATCATACACCTCCCTGGCGTTCCTGTCAACCCCTCCGCATTCCTGGCCGCCTCAAGTCGGGCGCTTCAGGCCCGCGGCCGATGGACGCCCTCCGTGGTTCGGGGCGACTGAAGGCGACCTTCGGCGCCATCTGAGCCCCCCTCCACATCTCCTCCTCTCCCCGCCCGTCTAGGAACGGGCAAGGGGGGAGGAAGCAAAGGTGGGGCGGCGCCCGCAGAGTCCGAGTTCTCCCGGCCTGTGCTCCGTCGGACGCATTGCCCCCAAATTGAAACGCACCCCGATTGCGCCCCCTCAGGCGAAGATGAACGATAAGATGAATGTGGTCGAAAGGGAATCGTCCATCGTCGTCTTTTGTCGGAATCGTTTCAGTTGAAAGTCTCATTGCGTTCAGAATGATCGCCACATAGCAAATTTGACTCCGAATTCACGTCAATTACTTCAATATAAAGGGCATATAAAGTTGGACGTCAATCCATGGTGTTTTAAGGACGACCAAGCCAGCATTTCCATCAGCTACAAGAGCATAATGGTTCCAAATGGCAACCCCTTCGGAACCTCCTGGAGTGTCATAACGACTCACCTCTCTGAGATGCGTCGGATCCGAAGCATCAATAACATGCAAATTCCCGTCAGTGACATAAAGATAACGTCCGGAAGTGTCAATTCCATTGGCCCACCTCAAATTATAATGCACTACTTCCCTGGGGTGAGAGGGGTTTGAGACATCTATCATTCGCAATCCGGCATCGCCATCGGCTACAATCACGTAATGGCTCCAAATAGCAACCCCTTCAGAATATCCTGGAGTGTCATAATCGCCTGTTTCTAAAGGGTGGGTGGGATCTGAGATATCAATGATCTTGAGACCATCAAAACCGCCGGCTATGTAAAGGTAATTGCCGTTCACGGCCATGTCGTAAATTTGTATTCCTAAATCTCGGCTGCCGATCTCCTTCGGATTTTTGGGATCAGATACATCGATGATTGTTAATTCATTACCCCATTCTTTACAATAAAGATAATTCCCCTTCAGCGTTCCAGGATAGTTGCAGTTTAGCTGAGCGATCTGTTTGGGCTGGATTGGGTTAGATGCATCTAAAACAAACGAATTGAGATCCCCAAGAGCAAAGGCGTAATTGCCCCGCGTCGAAACATCATTGATTCCCTCCGCCCCTCGAATCCCTTCTGAAAAGTTCCCAATTTCTGTGATATTGCCCGGGGTAATTTGGGCGATTCTAACTCCAGCCAGTCCTGCAGCGATAAATGCATGGTTACTGTGGGCTGCGACGTTTTCCGCACTCCAAACACCGGTTTTATAGTTTTGGATGATTGTTGGCTCTTCGGGATCCGTGACATCAACAACCAATAATCCCGAGCTGGCGTTTGTGACAAACAGATAGCCATCTCTCACTGCAAGTGAGGTTCCATCCCCTTTTGTTTCTACACTTCCCACCAGTTGTGGATTTCGCGGATTTTTAACATCTAAAATCAAGATATCAAGCTCCCCAGCGAATGCTCTGATAACATAAGCGAAATCATTCTCGACTCGTACCTGGCGAACGAAAGGATGCGATACAGAATAAGTACCTAGAACCTTTGGATTGACTGGATCAGAGATATCTAGGATTAACAACGCGTTGCCATTAGCAACATAAAGGACTTGATCTTTGGCTACAGCATCCAAAGCCATGCCGTGCGTATCATAGGTTTTGATTGTGCGAGGATGTTGGGGGTCTGTGATATCTATAATAGTCATACCATCGAAGCTATTCATCACATAAGCATGACTGTCAGAAATTGCAAAATCTGAGCCTCTGGCAGCACAAACCCCCACTAATCTGGGATGAGCTGGCTCAGTCACGTCAACGATCGAAAAATTATTCCCATCCTGTATATATGCATATTGGTCTTTTACATCAATATAGCCACCAAATGCATCTTTACTTTGCCCTATTTTTCTTGGATGAAGCGGATTGGATATATCTACAATACTTAATTCCCCGCCCGCAATGTATAACAGATTTCCTGACAGTTTCATGTTAGATATTGTGTGAGGAAATGTCAGATCGCGATTAACTACACGTATATTATCAGGATCAGAAGCATCGAATACAAGTAGTTTTGCCCCCTGACTGGCAAAGACAAAATGATTTTTCACAACACCATCACGCATGGCTCCTCCAACGATTCCAGCTAGCTCAAATTCATTATCCGTGCTAAGAATCTTTTGGTCCCCAAAAACACTCTGTGTACTAGATGCACTGGAGCTGACGTGAAAGCTCATGGACATAGCAATTGTAACAAGAATTGCCAAAAATAGATTGCGCATTTTTACCTCCTTTTTATGCTCAAACTGTTACGTGTACGGCTTCCAAAAAGGAATGTAATGATGAGAGCTTGAGCTCAAAATCGGTAGCAATCCGGTATGAATGTGTTTCAGCAAGCGTTATTCCAACAGGCAGGCCACTATTTTTTCAGATTTACGATAGGTGGACCATACCAGTAGCGACCCCATGGCGGCAACGCCCTTTTGAAGTTTTTCTTTCGAAAGGATAACAACTTGCGCTGTCATTCCACCAATAAGGGCTTCGCTCAGGTTATCATTGCCGCCACATGGGCGGGGTTAAAGCTAGCTCAGACTCGAAGAGGCAGTCGACAGCATTCTTGACATCAATTCGGAGTTATTCAAGCCAAAAGATCGCCAATCAAGTGCAACAAGTGATACGGGACAACGAAAATGGTCGAATGGACGAACATTGATGAAGTAAATGATGGTCTATTTTCATCAAAACTGCTCATTTTGAATACTCACTCGGAACAAGTCGGGACCCTCCTCTATACATCATAAACCCCGAATTCACGTCTTTTACAATTACATCATCTCGCGGGTAGAATTCCAACATATCACGCGGGCATTCTTCAGCCTTCTAACTTGGTGTAATGCGTTGAACAGGGAAGACCGATGGGCGGACAAATCATTTATTTTTAATAATAAAACGGGATCGTTAGCAATACATAAGCAAATTGTTAGAAAAAATTAAAAATTGATGCATTCGTTTTTAACGTTTTGGCCGGTCGGATTCGCAATTCACCTTGGGGGCATTGCTCCAGAGCAGGATTCATTAATGCGCTTAAACCTCTGCCTCTGGCAGTGGACTCAGTAGTGGTTCTCACATTAAGTAGGTGCGCATTTAAAACTTGAGGAAAGCGACTACGCATTTTGACGAACATGGACGACGATTGACGAACATAGACGATGGTTCGCTTCGTCCACCTTCGTCTTTTCGTCTATCTTCGTCTGATGAGTCGGAAGCATCTCCAAAGTTTATTTCAAATTCATATCATCAACTACTTAACGACAAAACAGGATAATGAGTTTGCCCACGCCATCGGAGCCTAAAAGTGGCCGAAAGTGCGTCGACGAGCGACAGCACGATGGAGATAGACCCAGCACGTCTCTTGGACGATTAGAGGATCGGTGACCTGGATCTCGTAGCGGATGTAGGCCCGCGCCTCGCTATCCTCGATCCAGGCATCCTCCTGAGCCCGAATTCACGCTGCTATTCTGCACCAGAAATCCTTCGTAGGCGTAGGAGTGGTGAGCACATCCCGGTTCGGCGGGGTCTCAATGCTATTTTCGCCACACCGCCACCAAAACGGCAGCCGAGAGCGAGAACAACAGCAAACCCCAGGGCACGTCCGTTGTCGGGCTCGCGACAAAACTGC
>Ga0256914_1001407_pt1 | contig 21786 bp, 16 predicted proteins | sample HulkmetaG_FD_191571 | JGI IMG/M metagenome (GOLD analysis project Ga0256914, IMG submission 191571) | Hydrothermal chimney microbial communities from Main Endeavour vent field at the Juan de Fuca Ridge, Pacific Ocean - Hulk | ecosystem: Environmental > Aquatic > Marine > Hydrothermal vents ... | reverse complement strand
GTCAGGAAGAAGTCCAGCATATGGTTAACGATAGCGCTGGGGCTCGCCATACTCTCCGTAATCGGGTCCCTAGGCCTAATAGGTCTCGGAGCAATGAACATGCAGGCAGGAGGAATTCAAACGCTTTCCCTTGGCGTCACTAGCTTAATAGCGTCACTAATCTATGTGGCAGTACTCAACTTCCTGAGGACGAAGCTAGACATGCCCGTAGATAAGGCAGTAATAGTTGCAGCGACAGGCCAGTACTTAGAGCTAAGGAAGAGTAAATCCGTACTCATAACAGTAGGGCTAGTGCTAACCATACTGGCCGCACTCGGCGCTTTCGGCTTGGGAGCCCTAGCCCTCACAGGGGGGTTGACGGGACTAGGTGCGGCAACCTCAAGCTACCTAACCACGGCGCCCTATGGTACAGCACAGGTTGGACTTGCCTTCGGCGGAGGAATGATATTCCTAGGGATAATGCTCTTGATAGGTGCGGCGGTGCTGAACTTCCTGAGGGTGAGGGTTCACGTAGTACCCGTTCAAGGATACGTGACGCCGCCACAGCAACCTCAGCCTTACGGATACCAGCAACCAAGGTAGTTGACGCTGAAGAGGTCTCTCAGGCATGCACACAGTGATAATATGCTTTTTAAAACAATCACCCCATACACATGGGTAAACTACTTCATCCCTGATGCACCCACAATTACGGTGGGGTGCGTGGGGGGAGCAACGATACTCGTGACAGGCTTACTGCCGCACGACTCAGGTAAGACCACATTTACCTTAATGTTGTCTAGAGCGTTACGCGACGAAGGCTTGAAGGTAGCCGTCATGAAGCCCATAGCCGCCCACAGCGCGTGGTACCAACCATGGTCACTGGCGGAGTCAATGAAGCTCGGTGTGCTGGTGGGCGGTGACGTGGTTAAGTACATAAAGGAAGGCCTAATAAGCAACCCAGACATCCAGAACCCCGTAGACATCCTAACCGCCCCACCAGACCCCACGCACTTCCCCTCAGCGTCGGCTTACTTGAACGTCGTCGAGAGCCTGCAGAATCAGGTAGTCGTGACTAGGCTCTCAATACACGGCAGAACATACTACGTCGTCCCCGAGGTAATAGACAGGTTACCGAAAACCCTCAAGGTCTCTTTGAAGCCCTTACTCAGCATAATGCGGCCATCCACTAAGGTGAGTTCAAGGTGGTTGATCACGAGGTTAATGTCGCCAGAGGTAGGCACGCACGTACTCGCGGCCGCAATGGCGTTGAGAGACGGCGTTGACGTACTGGTAGTAGAATCCTTCAACAACGCGCTAACCCCAGTAATAGGCCTCGAAAACCTTGTTAACGCGGTCATAGTGGTCGCACCCGGCAAAGCAATGGTATTCAGCGGCAGTAAGTTGAGGGCATACCTCTCAGGCACCCCGCGTCGGGCTTGGGAAGTGACCTCGGGCTTCGTGAACATAGCTAGGCCGGATGACGTCCTAGACGTGCCGCTAGCCCCCTCACATAGTAAGGAAATGCCTTCTCTCAACATGGGCGGGTTACTCAAAAGATTAGTAGGCGTGCGCGACTAAATTTTTATTAGTCAATTTCAGCCAGTTTTCACTCGTTAGGTATGAGAGCATTAGTTCTTATAGTTATGAAAACATTATCAATTAATCTAATGATTCTTTGAAACAGCTGAAATTAATTATTATTTGTTAAACTACTTAAGTAATTTAAATAACATACTCCCCCACTAATGCCTGTAGTAAGACTTATTTTATTTACCCTCATCAACATTATTGAGGTGTCTCCATGGAGTTCTTGGCAGGAATAGCGATAGTATTGGCCTTAATAATCTACGCGATATTCTACTTCACGCACGGCAAGTACTTAGAGAAGAAAGTGGTTAGGGCGGACGCCAAGAGAGAAACACCGGCACACAAGTTCTATGATGGCGTTGACTACGTGCCAGCTAATAAGGTGGTGCTGTACGGACACCACTTCGCAAGCATTGCCGGAGCAGGGCCCATAGTGGGTCCTGCTATAGCCCTCGGCTGGGGCTGGCTACCCTGTCTGCTATGGATATGGTTTGGCAACGTCTTCATCGGCGTGGTACACGACTACTTAGCCCTAATGGTTTCAGTGAGGTATGACGGCAAAAGCATAGGATGGGTCTGTGGGAGGTTAATGAGCAGGAAGTCATTCTACGTGTTCAACGCGTACATATGGTTCGCCCTACTGCTAGTGGTTGCTGCCTTCGGCTTCGTGATCTCAGCGCTCTTTTCAGCGGTGCCTGCTGCTGGCTTCGCATCCCTAGTGTTCATAGGTATAGCGGTTATCGTAGGCCCCATACTCTACAGGGTGCAGCACGGGTTCAAAATAGGGACGGTGATAGGTGTTATCTTAATATTCTTGACAATCTGGTACGCCACCATTAATGCTGGCTACTTCAAGGGCATAACCTTCTTAACCAACATGCATAACTGGATGATAATACTGCTAATTTACATCATAATAGCGGCGTCGTTACCAGTGTGGGTACTACTACAGCCAAGAGACTACCTGAATGCCTACATACTGTGGGCGAGCCTAGCCATAGGTGGTGGCGCGCTGATCTGGCTAGCGATTCAAGGGCAGGGCGCGATGAGTGTGCCTGCCTTCACCTCCTTTACTGCCAACGTGGTCGGAGGTAAGCCATCACCGTTCTGGCCAACAATCCCGCTAGTGATTGCGTGTGGCGCGCTGTCAGGGTTCCACTCACTAGTGGGCTCCGGCACCAGCTCCAAGCAGCTAGATAAGGAGGTGCATGGTCTTCTCATAGGCTATGGAGGCATGCTCACAGAGGGCTTCCTATCAACCTTAGTTATCGGTAGCATGGGCGCTTACCTAGTGAATGCTCTATTAGACCCTACAGTAAGTGCTGCTGCGTTAAAGAAGGCGGCAGCGATCATAGAGAAAGCAATGGGTGTTAGTTCCGTTAACGCTAACGTGTATAGTGCGTTCGTACATAAGCTAGCAAGTGATGCGGCGTTCATGGGTACATGGTACGCCCCGTTCATGAGCAAGGCCAAGTGGGTCGCCATACCCTACAGCTACGCATACGCTGTGAACCACGCCTTCGGAATATCAGTAACGGCTATGGCAATATTCGCCACCCTGTGGATAACAGCTTTCGCTCTAACGTCCTTAGACACCGCCACTAGGCTCGGCAGGTACGCATGGCAGGAACTTATGGAGCCTCTGAGGAGCAGGTCGGAGGAGGCTTACAGGGTTCTCTCCAATAAGTGGTTAGCGGCGTTAATACTGGCGTGCTTAGGTATAGCGCTGGCATGGGGCGGTGGGTTCCTGATAATATGGCCCGCCTTCTCCGGGATGAACCAGCTATTAGCCAGCTTAGCCCTAATGACCATCTCAGTGTGGGTGGCTAAGGTGCAGAAAGCTAGTGCCTTAGGTAAGGCGTTAACAATAGCCCCGGCAATCTTCCTGTGGGTCACGGTGACGATAGCCCTGATATGGTTTGACGCTGTAGTGGTGCCGCCGACCATGGTCAAGGACCCATTCAAGGGTATAGTGGTTGGCGCGACGACAGCAATAGGCGTCATACTGAACCTATACCTGTTCGCTCAGTGGCTCATAGCACTGAGAAGGAAGGAGATACCGGAGGCTTGAGACGCGGGTTCAACGGGTTAAACTAATTTTTTAAACGCCGCCTTCCCTCCCACGCTAAGCGCGTTTAGCGCTACGCGTTTAACCCCGGCATAGTCATATATAGTGGTGATGTACCGTGCCGGACTTCAGCGAGGAGCTGAAGAAACGCGTGTCTAACGTAATTAGGCTTGTTTCCGAGATCTTTAAGGCTAAAGGCAGCGAGTACATTGAGCTAGAACTCAGGGAGCTAGAGAACGTCTTCGCGCTAATAGTTATGGGGTCATTCATAGGTCTACCATCACCCCCAACAACCGTGTCGTTAAGGCTCCTCCCCCACATGGGGCGTGAGTTACTGATAATGAGTTCGGTGTCGAGGAGATTAGACGACATGCTCGGCGAGATGGCTGGCATGTTCGACATAACGTGACCCTGGGGGTGTGGGGAAGTGGCTGTAGGTAAGTTTGAGAAACCTTCCTTCCCGCTCTACTTCTTCATGGGTAAGGGCGGCGTAGGTAAGACCACGAGCTCAGCCGCTTTCGCACTGTACCTCTCTAGGCTGGGAAAGAAGGTTCTGATAGTCTCCCTTGACCCAGCCCACAACTTAGGCGATGTCCTAGGCGTCGAGCTCGGTGAGGGCCACACTAAGGTCGCCGATAACCTGTGGGCTTCTGAGATAGACTTCGATAAGATGGTAAAGGACTATATGAAGTCTCTCGCCGATAAGGTCAAGGACATTTACGGCTACTTGAAGATATTTAACCTTGAGGGCTACGTCGATACGCTGAGGTACTCGCCGGGCGTTGAGGAGCATGCCACCCTAGAGAAGATCAAGGAAATCATAACCATGAATCAGAGGAAGTGGGGTTACGAGGTAGTAATATTTGACACTCCCCCCACAGGGTTAACCGTACGCATCATGGCGCTACCGACGATTACCTTAGTGTGGCTCGACAAGCTAATGGAGTTAAGGCTAGCCATACTGGGCAGGAGGAAGATGCTGGAGCGCTTCACGGGGCAGAAACCGAGGGTTCGGGTAGGCGGTAGGGAGGTCGAGGTGGCGACCGAGCCCGAGGAGGACCCTGTCTATAAGGAGTTGAAAGCTATGAAGGAGGAGGTGACGTGGCTTAAAGAGACGTTAACGGATCCGGCAATAACGTCCGTGGTGATGGTAGTCAACCCCGAGGTTCTCCCGGTTCTCGAGGCTGAACGTGCGTGCACGTTCCTAAAGAGGGTGGGGATTCCCGTGAAGCACGTGATCGTGAATAAGGTTCTGCGGCTAAGGTCCGTGCCTGAGGAACTCAGAGAGAAGCTTAGGGAGCAGGATGAAGCACTTAAACTCATTGAGGAGAAGTTCCCTGGAGTTACCAAGCATGAGATACCTTACCTTCCATGGGAGCCTAGGGGTGTTGAAAAGCTACTGCACGTGGCAGAGTACCTAAAGGGTGTGCTGGAGGGTTAGGGTGGATGACGGATATCTTCATGGACATCGTAATACTGTCGATAGTGCTTGCTGGGTTAGCAATGGTTCAGTTCTTTAAGGGTAGGAAGATAAACCTGAACCTCATGTATTTCTCCATGAAGAGGGCTGAGGAGGCCCTCCACCCAATCGACAAGAACTACACGTTAGTCGGTATATACACGGGGTACTCGGCAAAATACATACTGAGGGGGCTCGTTGAGGAGGCCGAGCTAGTAGTCCTCCTGATGCCTAGGCAAGCGCTCCTCTACTACCCGATAGCGTTAATAACGTCTCGCTTTGACCGCTTCTACCTCCGCTTAGTGTATAGAGGTAGGGTGCGTGCGGAGGCGCACGTGATTAAGTCAGGCTACTACAGGTTAGGGCTCAAGAGGGCAATAAGGGGTTATGAACGCATGGGTAAGGAGGAGGTCGTAATTAACGGCACGAAGTACCACTTGCTCTACACCTCCAAGGACGCCGTCCTAAAGCTACTTGACTGGGTCAGGAGGCAAAGCAAGCCCAAGCTAGTAAACCACGTCGCCCTAGTGCCGGCAAATAACTCACTATACTTAGCCGCTAAGCTCGATGTTGACCATTACAAGGAACTGGTTGAGTCAGCCTACTACTTAGCGAGGTCCTTGACAGACGAGTTTGTTGAGGTGTGAAACCTACTCCTTAGCCACCCGCTAATCGCTTAAGGGGTAAGCCCAGGGAACCTCCTTAGCCCATCCCTGAGCCCGCGTCACCGCAGCCCTCCACCCCCTCCTTAGCCTAAGCCTCTCCTCATCGTCGAGGCGTGGCTCGAAAACCTTACTGTACCTCCAAAGCCTCCTTATCTCGCTTAAGTTGCGCCAGAAACCTATTGCCAGTCCTGCCAGGAACGCCGCACCTAGGGTAGCTACCTTGAGGACTTCGGGCACAACGACGCGGATACCCAGTACGTCGGCCTGGAACTGCATTAGCCAGTCGTTACTGGCTACCCTGCCATCGACCCTTAACTCACGGAACCTTAACCCTAGGTCGGAGCTCATCGCCTCAACAACGTCCGCAGTCATGTAGGCTATGGACTCTAAGGCGGCCCTAGCTATGTGTGCCTTACCGGTCCGGTCAGTCATCCCTATCAGCACTCCCCTAGCGTGCATGTCCCAGTAAGGGGCACCCAACCCCGTGAATGCGGGCACGAAGTATATTCCCTCATTACTATCAACGCTCCTCGCAAGCCTAGTTGCCTCCTCCTCATCCTCAACGATCCTAACGACCCTCTTTAACCACCTAAGCACCGCGCCAGCAACGAATATGGAGCCCTCCAGAGCGTAAGCAACCCTGTTGCGCTCAAGCGAGTAGTAAATCGTTGTTAGGAGGCCTGACTTGGACTCGACGGGCTTATCGCCCGTGTTAGCAAGCACGAAGTTCCCGGTGCCGTACGTCGCCTTAATGTCACCCACATCGAAGGCGGCGTGACCGAAGAGGGCGGCCTGCTGATCACCGATTATGGCGCAGACAGGGATCTCAGCCCCGTTAAGGAGTGTTTGACTTACGTGGGATCCGACGTACCCGTAAACCGTGGATGACGGCATCGGCGCCGGTAATGCGTTCTGGGGAATCCTGCCCTGAACTTCGAGGAGCTCGGGGTCCCAGTCAAGCCTGTATATATCGAAGAGCATGGTTCGCGACGCGTTGGAGTAATCGGTCACGAATGCCCCGCCAGCCCAGGGGGTAGCGACGTCCCTCCCTCCCCTAGTTAAGTTCCAGACAATCCACGAATCAACGGTCCCGAAGAAAGCCTCGCCCCTCTCCGCCCGCTCCCGAAGACCCTCCACGTTCTCAAGCAACCACCATATCTTGGTACCGGTGAAGTACGGGTCAGGTATTAACCCCGTCTTAGACCTGATCAGCGCCGCGTGCTCCTCCCTCAACCTCTCCGCGAGCTTCGTGGACCTCCTACAGCGCCAAGCTATGGCGTTATACAGGGGTTTCCCGCTCCTAGGATCCCACACCACGACGGTCTCACGCTGATTAGCTACGCCAATAGCGGCTATCCTCGCGGGCTCGATGCCGGAGGTCTTAATTACCTTAGCTATTACTGCCTTAACGTTCCACCAAATTTCCGTAGGGTCGTACTCAACCCACCCGGGCCGCGGGGTTATCTGCTCGTGCTTCCTGTAAGCGTAGGAAACCATGCGGCCATCATTATCAATTAACGCGGCGTGAGTCCCTGTAGTGCCCTGATCAATAACGAGGATTAAGTCCCTGTTACTCCCCTTAATCAAATCAACGCATCCCATGAACCCTATGGCGAACTCGGAAATTATGTGTTACTTAATGGTGCCACATCAACGCAAACCAGGTGAGGGCAGTAACGATGACCGCGATAAGCGTGCCCAGAATGAGTTCCCTCGCCGTATGTGCCTTAAGGCACAACCTTGCGAGACCCACCGTAGGTACTAGGACATAAAGCACGGAGTAAGCAACGCCGAAAGCAAGGATCATGAACGTAGTCGGGCCCGCCACCCCCGCCGCATGCACGCTCACCTTCTCCACGAAGGTCAAGGCTAGTACGGTGGCGGTCACCGCAGCGTAGGCGAAAGCGAATACCGCAAGTAACCAGTCCCCAAGCACCATGAAGGCATACCCGCCAATCACGTGCGACGCCACAGCAGGAACGAAGTAAAGGGGTCTGTCAGATCTCCTACTAACGAACACGTCCACCTTACCCCTAACGACCCCGGCCAGGACGGCGACGATGGGTGCGACGCCAAGGAATATGAACGCAGACACCCACTCCACCACGTTAAAGCGTGCCCTGACCCACAGCATGTACCACGCGAGCACCGTAGCGTACACAGGTGCGGAGAGAACATACGAGGCAACCTTCGAGAACGCCCTCAAAGCGTCGCTACACTCCACGGCAACCATGCCTATGATGAAGGTCTTAAAAGGCTTCTTAAGGACTACCCTAACTCACGGTCTGACCCTTAAACCAGATACGAACTCCTTAACACGACCCAGCAACTCCTCACCCACGTTCAGGTCTATGTTGAGCGGCGTGACCGTAATGCAGCCCCTCTCATACGCCGCCACGTCAGTACCTTCCTCGACACCGCTCCTTAACCCGTAGAGCCAGTAGTATGTTCGGCCGCGCGGGTCTATGCCGCGCCTGTACGCAGCCCTCCACCTAATCCTCGCGGCTCTCGTAACCTCGACGCACCCGTTCGGGTGGGGCGGTATGTTGACTGAGAGAAGATCAACGCCCTCAGGTAAGCCCTCGTCCAAGACCTTCTTGGTTAAGTGGGACGCTACCTTAACGATCACGTCCCGTAACACGGGGTTCTCGAACCCCCTGAAGCTATCTATGCCTGCCGAGAACGCTATGGAGGGTATGCCCATTAACGCGGCCTCTATAGCGACCGCCAGTGTCCCGCTGTAGAATATGTGCTGCAGTGACAGGTTATCCCCAACGTTAACCCCCGAGAGCACCACGTCAGGCCTGAACCCGAGGACCTCCACGGCAAGGTGAAGCGCGTCTATGGGGGTTCCGTCGGTAACGTAGACGGTCCTCCCTCCGTAGAGCTTCTCCACGTACCTTAGGGGCCTGCTGAACGTTATTTCCCTCCCCGTCGCGGAGCGCGGGAACTCCGTGGAGGATATGAGCACGTCCCCCAGCGAGTCGACCGCGTCGGCCAGTAAGTAGAGGCCCGGGCTGAGGTAGCAGTCATCGTTACTTATCAATATGCGCTTGACCATCGTATCACCACCTGGTTAACGCGGCATAATAAAAATTTCGTGTTTCAACGCCTTACACTAGATAGTAGCAACAAATTAAACCTTAACTGCGGGTAATGTATTGAGAGGTGATCATTAGTTGACATTAGAGCGTAGGCAGGGCAGGGGTGAGGATGAGCGATACGTGTTCGGCATCCCGGAACTCGACGAAGCCTACGCCGAAGCCCTGGAGCCGGGGACGACGCTCTTAATAGCCGGGCACCCCGGCGCCGGGAAGACGACGTTCGCCGCAACGATATGCTACGCGAACGCGTTAAGGGGTAAGCCCTGCCTCTACGTGTCGTTTAACGAGCGCCACGATAAGTTCGTGAGCCAGATGAGCAAGTTCGGCATGGACTTCGAGAGGCTCAAGGAGGAAGGGCTCTTCAAGTTCATTAGGGTCCCGGTCATAGCTGGGGAGGACGTGATCGACGTCCTAGGCGATACCGTAATTAATAACGCCATGAAGATCAACGCTAAGATAGTGGTGATCGACAGCACCACGCCAATCTCAAAGGCGGTGAGGGAGTACGGGAAGGGCAGGTCAGTTCTCCAGAACTTCTTCTATGACCTATCAATACTGATCCGCGGCCTAGTAATAATGATTGAGGAGCTCCCCTTAGGGATGAAGGCCCTACCGATAACTGACGTGGAATTCGTTGCCGACGCGGTAATCCTAATGAGGCACGAGGTTAAGGAGTCCCTCCTAGTCAGGTTAATGGAGTTCAGGAAGTTCAGGGGGGCAAGGCTAACCGTAGCTGAGGTGCCCTTCACGATAATGGAGGGTAAGGGAATCAAGGTATTCATGCCGCCAGTACTGAATAAGGTGCCCCCACCAAAGAAGGACAGGGAGTACAGGATACCCTGTAGGCTCCTAGAGAGGATCGTTGGCCCCATATACCCCGGCATGACGATAATGCTTGCCACGCCCCCGCACGCAAGGAGCTTAGGTCAGGTACTCATACCCTTGCTGGCGTTAGCCGTTAGGTACAAGCTGAAGGTGGGCGTGGTCTCCTACAGGATATCATCGGAGGAAGTGCTGGAGGTGGGTAGAACCCTAGCTAAGAGCATAGGATTAGATCCGAAGGTGCTGGATAGGTACGTGCGATTTGTCGAGGCGGTTAACCCTACAGCGTATAGCTTAGGTGAGTTAGTCAACATTGAGATGGACTTAATCGAGAGATACAAGCCCGACATAATAGTGTTCCTAGCACCCGAACTAATACCTTCGAGCCCGACGGACAGGACGTACTTGAGGATGCTCTACAACCAGCTCCTATACGCGAGGAGCAAGGGCATAATAGTGGTAAGGATAGTCTCACCCCTAGGTGAGGAGTCCTTCGCCGCTCAAGCCGACCTAGCGGACATAGTCGTGAGGTTAGAGTACGTAAGGGATAAGGACACGGGTGAGTTAAGGCAGCAGGTATTCATAAGCCCCCAAGACAGGCCTCCCAAGTTAGTGGATGAGGAGGCAATGAACCAGTGCATTGAGGAGATCCGGCAGGAATTAGTGAAGTACGTTAAGGACTAAAACGCTAGAGCGTGTCTATGAGAGGCTTACTCCCTAAGCACTCCGCAGCTGTCAGCAACTTAACGCCCTCCCCCGCCGCAGCCTCGAATACCTCACGCACCCTCTCCCTCCACCTGCGCTCCCGAAGTAAGTGGTGGTCGTAAATCACCAGTTCGGGCGAGCACTCCCTAATTATCCTCACGGCGTTCTCCACCGCTCTCCTGAGGTTAATCCTATTCAACATGTAGGGGAAGAGGTAAGTCGGCGGACCGTCAAGTACTAGGATGTCGGGCCTCTCAGCAATTATGCGTGAGGCGTAATCCTCTATCGCGGGACCCATGAGGTCACTACTGTACATTATCCTAGCTCCCGGCACGTCAATCAGTACCGGCGTGACCCACCCAGTCCTATCGTACTCGATGCCGTGAAACCAAGGCGGGAACACCTTAACCTTAACGTCGCCGAAGCTGAAGGACTTACCGTCACCCCAAACAAGCCTCGTCCCGTCAGGCAACCCAGCCTCACGCACCCAAGGCCCGCGCCCCCAAACCCCCTCCGCTAGCTTAGAGAACCACGCCCTCCCCTTCCTCAGCAACTCCTCCCTCCTCCTCAGGTAAGTGCCCCAGTCCCTGCCGTGCGCCTCCCTAAGGTGCGGCACAGGATCCTGAAACGCGCGTGCCTCAGGCTCGGTGAGCAGATCCTCGAACTCAGCACCGCTCATTAGGGCTAGATCCCTTATCAGCTCACGTGCCCTCTCCCACTGGCTTGCATTAATGTATGTGTTCGGGTTCTTCATTATGAGGAACTTGCCGGAGTACGGGTTCGGGGATGACCGTAGGTGAGGATCACCCACACGTAAGTGGTGGTCGTAGTGATAGTGAGTGATTATCACCGCGGTTGCCCTAGTAACGTATTTTTCAATCCTCCTCACGGCTTCTGCCCTGAGGGCAGTCTTCCTTGAATCGTCTAGGGGGTAGCTGGGCTGCATGGCCGCTGCTCCGGGGTCTATTACTAGTAAGCCTTCAGAGGTGCTGACCGCTAGGGAGGAGCTCTTCGCCCCCATGCTGTCAAACCACAGTAACTCAACGCCGTAACTGTTCAGTAGTGAGGCGCAGTTACGCTGGCTTACCAAGTGAAATCACTCCGTGCGTGATTAGCACGGCAACTTTTATTTATGGTGGCTTTAATTTGTATATTGATGGTGAAGAAGGTACTGTAGTGTGTGTCAAGGAATGTGTTTTCTTTTCACATAATTTAAGTGATATTATATCAATGTAAGTGCATTCAAACAGTGCTACCCAGGTTTAAACCTTTTTATATTGACACCGCGATAATTAATTCGGTGATACGTGATGGCAGAGGAAAGCAGAAAACTAGTGATCAAGGCTGATGAAGCGAAGAAGCTGAGCGTCGAGGAGGTGCTAAGGAGGTTAAACGTAGATAAGGAAAGAGGCTTAAGCAGCGAGGAGGCCAAGCGTAGGTTAAGCGTTGTCGGCCCTAACGAGATTCCCGAGAAGAAGGTTCACCCGGTAATCAAGTTCCTGAGCTACTTCTGGGGCCCAATACCATGGATGATAGAGGTAGCCGCCATACTCTCCGCGGTGATTCACCACTGGGCAGACTTCTACATAATACTGACCCTACTAATAGTTAATGGCGTCGTCGGGTTCTGGCAGGAGCACAAGGCCGAGAACATCATCGAGTACCTCAAGAAAAGGCTGTCACTCACTGCTAGGGTTCTGAGGGACGGTAAGTGGGTCGTCATACCCGCGAGGGAGCTAGTGCCGGGGGACATAATCAGGCTCAGGTTGGGGGACATAGTCCCGGCGGACGTGAAGCTCATTGAAGGAGAGTACTTAATGGTTGACGAGTCAGCGCTGACCGGCGAGTCCCTACCTGTGGAGAAGAAGGTCGGTGACGTCGCGTACGCCAGCTCCCTAGTCAAGCGCGGTGAAATGACGGCCGTAGTCGTAGCGACGGGCCTCAACACGTACTTCGGCAAGACGGTGAGACTTGTGCAGGCGGCTAAGGGCGTCAGCAAGTACCAGAGGCTGATAGTGAAGATCGGTGACTTCCTGATAATCTTGACGATCTTCCTAGTCGCTGCGATGGTTGTCGTGGAGCTACATCGCGGCATGGACCCGATAGAGTTAGTTAGGTTCTCCTTAGTGTTGGTTGTTGCTGCTATTCCTGCGGCGTTGCCTGCGGTGCTCTCCATAACCATGGCCATAGGTGCTTACGAGCTTGCCAAGAAGCAGGCAATCGTAACCAAGCTAGTGGCCGTCGAGGAACTCGCAGGCGTAGACGTCCTATGCGCGGACAAAACAGGAACACTAACAAAGAACAAGTTAACCACGGGCAAGCCCGTCCCAGTTAGTGAGGGGTTCAGCGAAGCTGACGTGATATTCTACGCTGCCCTAGCATCTAGGGAGGAGGATAAGGACCCAATAGACCTAGCAGTACTAAACGCACTAGAAAAATACGGACTAACAGAAAAATACAAACAATACAAACAGGTAATCTTCAGGCCATTCGACCCCGTCACGAAGCGCACCGAGGCTGTGATTGAGGGTCCGGGCGGGGAGCGATTCACCACCGCCAAGGGTGCTCCGCAAGTAATCCTCAGCCTTGTCGGCGCTGATGAGGAGCTAAGTAGGAAGGTTAGGGAGATAGTTGACGAGCACGCACGCCACGGCTACAGGATGATCGGCGTCGCCAGAACCGTTGGTGGTGAGAAGGGTAAGTGGGTTTACGTGGGCCTAATACCGCTCTTCGACCCGCCCAGGGAGGACGCTAAGGAGACCATTAAGTTCCTCAAGGAGATGGGCGTTAGGGTCAAGATGATCACCGGCGACCACGTAGCCATCGCTAGGGAAGTCGCTAGGATGTTAGGCATCGGGACCAGGATATACACTTACGACGAGCTAAGAAGCGTGTCCCACTCAAGAGCCGAGAAGATGATTGAGGAGGCCGACGGGTTCGCGCAGGTCTTTCCGGAGCATAAGTACATGATCGTGGACGTCCTGCAGAAGCACGGCCACAGCGTGGCGATGACCGGTGACGGCGTTAATGACGCGCCAGCACTGAGGAAGGCGGACGTCGGCATAGCCGTTGCTGGCGCGACCGACGCGGCTAGGGCGGCTGCTTCAATAGCCCTACTCGCTCCGGGCATCTCGGTGATTAAGGACGCGATAGTGACGGCGAGGAAGATCTTCAGGAGGATGTACAGCTACGTAGTCTACAGGATAACCGAGACCCTCAGGGTACTGTTCTTCATCACGCTATCGATACTGGCGTTCAACTTCTACCCAGTAACGCCAGTACTGATCATCCTGCTAGCCCTGCTGAACGACTTACCGATACTCACGATCGCGTACGACAACGTGAAGATAGGGAGGAGACCGCAGAAGTGGGACATACCAAGGATACTAGCAGTATCATCCGCCCTGGGCTTCGTAGGCGTGCTCGAGTCATTCCTGCTACTATGGATAGCCATCAAGGTATTCGGGATGAACCCAGCAACGCAGCTAGCGGCGATACAGACACTAATATTCCTGAAGCTGGCCGTGGCCGGGCACTTAACGATATTCGTGACGAGGACGCGCGGGCCGTTCTGGTCCATAGTGCCGGGCAAGTGGCTATTCATAACGGCCGTTGTCACAAAGGTAGCGGCAACGATAGTAGCGATCTACGGATTCGGAATAGCGACACCCATACCAGCATGGATGGCGGGCTTCGTGTGGGCGTTCTGCATCATATGGTTCTTCGTTGAGGACTGGACGAAGCTAGCGGTGTACAAGATATTTAGAGGACACGTCCCGCTGTTCAGGAGGCACTTCTAAAATTCTAAGGAACAGTAACTCTATTTTAAATAACCCAAGCAAAGGCAAATTAAGCTCAGACGTATCTAAGCATTCCCCTTCTGTGTACTTCTCATAAAGTAAGTGCATACAGCCGTTGCCGCTATAACGTAAGGCACTGTTATTAATGCGTAGGTCATTCCACGGAATATTATCGAGGCTGGTAGCGGTGTTAGATGCACTCCTTCAATTATAACGTTACCCGCGCTCGAACTGTAGCTGTAGTTCTTGGTAAGGTATGAGAGTTCGTATGCCACTATTCGTCTTATCGCGCTCAGCGTTCCCAGCGATATGAGTAGGGTTAAGGCTGACGCCATTAAGGCCTCCAACGCTGTTAGGCTAGGTTTACCCTTCCTTAACACTAGGTAGGTCGTTGCTAGCCCAGCAGCAACGTTGAGTGTGGATGACGTTATTACTATTACTGACAGGAATGACGCCATGTCTAGTGCCGGGCTGTAGTAGTTCCTTCCAAACGCTCTTATGCTGTAGGTAACCACGCTAACGAACCCATTTATAGGGCCTGAAAGAACGTACATGGGTGCGAACATCGCGAAGAGCAACGCCACGTTCACGATGACCCCGTAGGAAGACGTGAGCATGATAGCTACCTTGATTCTTTTGTGGTTCTTCACTAGGGCCTCACCCTCAATTGCTTGTTAATTACTTTACCACGGAACACGTACCTTACTTGAACGTACGCGTACTTATAGTGACTTAGGTCGAGTTTAACCGATCCCCAAGGGGGTAACGTGATTTTCTTGAATGTGGTGTTCGTTGGGCCGGGCTTGTTTGCCGTGTACGTAGTTACGTTGACTGTTAAGGGGATCGGGTTGGGGTTAGTTATGGTTACTGTGCCGTTAAGTACTTTAATGGCGGGTTCCTTCCATGAAGGGTAAATATAATATGTCCCCCTTAAACGTCCAAACAATATGTTGGCTTCGACACTAACGAGTAGTGGACCCTTCCCCTCCCTTAGGGTCTCTACAAGCAGGTTCAAAGGTATGTCCTTGACAATTATTTGGGTAGGGCTTTCCACGCTCGCATCGCACCGGAATCTCCGCTTCTCACCGTAGATCCAGACGAAGCAGGAGGTCACCTTAATTAGCTTAGTATTGTATACGTTCAGTGTTATCAGTATGCTTCCATCCCTGAGTATGGAGGTCCCCTTAAGCGCCACATGAGGAACTGCCAGCCCGCCTGACCGGATCGAGTAGTACGTAGGTGCTAGTAGGGCTACCGTGGCGTTAAAAACTATGAAGGAAACCAACACTAACGATGCTATATCGCCTGGCCTCACGTTCTTTTTCCTGAAGTAATCCCTGTTAACGTACGCGTAGATAAGAAGGCCCGCCCCAACAAAAGGAAGCCATTCCCACCTCCTTATGACGGTTACGACCCTATACTTAACCAAGGATCTAGGTATTGGCGGGTCTGGGGAAGGGTTATTGTCACCTTTGGTCACGACTGTTCTATTAGAAATCTCTATGACTCTGTGCACAACACAGTATGTTGGGCTAGCACACCATATCACTATATCGCCGACACTATACGCCGACTTAACACCAACTACTATATCACCTACCTCAAGCGTAGGCTCCATCGAGCGGCCTGAGACGATGATTACGGCTACGGGGAAACCAACCACGCGCCCAATGAACAGCAACATTATTATTGCGAGTAGCACGGCACCCAATATCGTTGATCGCCTAGCCAGCGTCAGCCCCGCCACCTCTGCAGGCGTATAAGTCCAAGTTTCTGCATTTTACCAGACAATAACAGGCGGACAATTAAGCCCTCATCACGATTCACATGCTCAGTAGTGCCGTGCTGATGTGAACGTGCAGAGTGAGGAGGGCTTGCCTGCTTTGCTGGGGGATCTATTATGGTGAGATTCACAGGGTACGTGACGGTGACTCCCCCTACTGAATACCTTAGCTTAAGCAGAATGTTAACTATGTTTGTTGAGTAGATTGCGGTACTAAGGTGCACTAGACCGGAGGAGTAACCGGGCGGAGGCACCGTCATTATAACCGAAGAAGTTGACCCTGAAACTAATGTGTTACTAGTTACGTTTATAGGTGATGATACGCCCCCGCTTAAGTTCGCGACGTACAACGTTACGTTAGAACTACCTGCTCCTACAACGTTAAGGCTCTCGACGCTAACACCGACGTCGTACGTTCCTGAGGTAACGTTAATAGCAAGTATCGCACCAGAGAATGCCGGGTACAGGGGCTTTACGTAAAGTCTGATGCTATCAAAGAATTGTAGAACCGTAATGTTGCTGATGTAGGATGACCAAGGTAAATTTATGGTTACTCCGTAAGCGTTTGCTCCTACGAGTAGTGTGTACGTTTCACCAGGCACTACGGACGTGGTGGGGATTGTGAACGTGGCGTTGTTCCAACTATTTAACGTAGTGGTTACGGTGATACTGCCGCCCCACACCACGCTCCCATTGCTTGCTATTAACTCAGCAAATACGCTATATGAAGTTAAGGAAGCAATGGATGCTGTCGTGTAATTTGAGAAGTAGGTTACGTTAAGTTCTATTGATCCTAAAGGAGTGTTAGGCATAGTCACGTTCTGAACTAGGTATACTGAGGAATTGACACGGTTAAAGAAACCGGTACCGTAAAGCCTCATGTATAATAGAACAACACCAGTTGCTCCTGGAGCGAGATATGAGTATGTTTGATTCCAGTACGCTGCAATGACCGAGTTCCCTGAGTAAACCGCGTAGCCGTACAGCCAACCGTTGGGGGACGTGTCAAAGCCCCCGTTCTTCGTGATTTCGGTGTATGCTGTTGTTGCTTTAACGGTGACGTTAGCCCAGGTGTTGTTGGGTCCGAGCACCACGTTCACGTTCGGTGATTGAGGGTCAAGAAGTACGAGCGGGGGTGGTTGAGGGTAAGCGGTTGAATGTGCGTCGTAAATAACGAACGTAGCGGAGTCCACAGTTGTTGACATTATGAGAAGCAACGCGGCTATTAGGGAGGATGAAATCACGTATGGAAGCAATCTATGAAGAGGCACTAAAAATTTTCTTTTAGTTACTCTTTTGTTCATCATTATTCTCCTACGCTTACACCGTTGCTGGCGGTGCCTCAGTATTAGTCGGGCTATAGATCAGCTGTATGCTGAAGACTATTGAGTTCGGTAGCTTGACGCCACTTGGCAGGTAGTACTCTATATCTACATTCACGTGCGAGCCAGCGGGAAGGTAGTACCACGTGGATGTTCCGGTTACTGAAAGGTCGATTACCTCGGTACTGGTGGCGTTCGATAGTATTAGTTTCACTTCAGCGCCAGCTATGCTTGAAATGTTTGCTGCTTGCGTGACTCTGATAGCTATGTAATAGCCATTGGCCGTGTCAGTATTATTTATTATCGTTATGTTCTTGTAGTACGTGTACTCGTAGGTGGGGTGTACGCTTACGGTTAGCTCCGTAGCGTTCGGACCCACGTTAACCTCTATGGTCTGCCCTCCTATATCGGTCGCGTTAGTGTTATCGCCTGCAGCCCAGACCACTGGTGGTGCCTGATAGTACGCCGTTACTGATCCGGGGTAGTAAACGAAGACGCTGGCGAAGGCTACGGACGCTACTGCCGCTATCGCTAGTAGTGCTAGGGCGTGTTTCCATCCGAAGGATGGCCCAGTCTGCATTACTCTGCACCTTATAATATTTTTAACATGTTGACGTTATAAGATTGACGTTTTTATCTTTCTCTATGATCTCCTATTAGTGAATAGAAGACTCACTTTCTCGTGAGAAATCCGTTAAAAAGTTTACTCTGTGCCTATTGAGGTCAGGAGCTCCCTTAATGCCTCCCTAACCGCCTTGAGCCTCGTTAGCTTAGCGTAGAATTCCTCTAGGCTGACCTCGCCTTTCCTGAATGACGCTGTTAGTTCGTCAATTTCCCTATCTATGACTGCGATCTTCATTTTCACGATCTCCGCTAAGCCTACCTGCGTCGTGCCTTCCTCGGTCCCCATGGATTCGAGGTCTAATGGGCGGTACTCACCGATGAGTTTCCCGTCCTCTAACCTGAGGATCCTGTCCGCCTTAACAGCTACTCTTGGGTCGTGCGTTGAGAGGATCACGGTCTTCCCCTCCTCCTTGGCTAACCTAAGGAGGAGGTTAGTGACTGCACGTGCGTTCTCCGCGTCTAGCTCGGCCGTGGGTTCGTCAGCCAGTATAACTGGAGGGTCATTAGCTAGGGCCACAGCTATCGCTACCCTCTGCTGCTCACCACCGCTTAACTCCTCAGGGTACCTGCCCTCCTTACCCTCCAGCCCGACTAACTTGAGGAGCTCCACTGCCTTAGCTCTCGCCTTACCCCTTCTGACCCCAGCCATCGTCATGGGGAGCACGACGTTCTCTAAGGCGGTGAGCGAGGGTATGAGGTTGAGTGCCTGGAACACGAAGCCTATGTTATCCAGCCTGAACCTGTCGAGGTGCTCGCCCCTAAGCATGTGGACGTGGACGTTACCTACACGCACCTCACCGCCAGTGGGGACGTCGACGCCCCCGATGAGGTTCAGGAGGGTTGTCTTGCCCGATCCTGAAGGACCCATCACGCACGTCATCACTCTCGGCGGGAACGTCGCTGTGATCCCCTTGAGGGCCTGTACCTCACCTCCCTTATACCTGTATATCTTGACTAGGTTCCTTACCTCAACCCTGACGCCCGACCTAGGCTGCGGGCCTACCCTAACGGTGCTCACCTTACCTCACCTCAATAAACCTCTCCCTAATAACCCCGCGATACACGCGCACCGACACGAGCGCTGGAACGAACATCAGGATCAGCGTAACCGCACACATGAGCCCTACCCCCCACGCAGGCATCGTCACTTTGACTATGCCTAAGGTCGGGTCGACCCCCGTACCACCAACCATTAAGGACATGATCATGGACTGAGCCCCCGAACCTATGATTGTGGAGGCCGTCCCCAACCCAAGCGCGCCCCCAGCCGCTACGCCAACTAACGCAGCTATCAGTGATGTTACGCCCCATTGCAGGAGGTTGACCCTAGTGATGCCCCCGGAACTAACGCCCCTCAACCTAAGAAGCACGTACACCTTACTAACTTCCTTGCTGACGGTCCACGCCACCATCACGGCGACGGCGGTGGAGAGCGCGAGTATGACTGACGCCTCAGCTAATGAGGATGCTGACCCGCTGAATAGCAGCTCCGTTAACCTGTACTGGGGGCTTGACGTAACGTCACGTAGCTTAACGACTGTGTAGCCCTTGCTTGAGAGTACCTGGGCCTTAGAAGTATTCATCGTGAACACAACCACCCTAAACTCAGGATAGAGGGGCTGCTCGCCCTTCGCAACCCCCTCCGCAGCCTTGCTCAATGCCTTAACGGCCCACGGCCCAAGCACTATCGCCGGCCTGCCAACGCTACTTAACGCTAAGTAAGGCTTGCCTGGGAACCCCCTGACAACGCCGGCTATTCTCACGCCCTTAATCACGACCCTACACTCAACATCAACGCAGACGCTCACCCTCTCCCCGACACTCAGCGACTGACCGCTTGGGGTGAACGCGGTCTGCTGCGGGGCTACGTAAAGGGCGTCACCCGCCTTAAGCGACTTAAGCACTTTATCAAAGGATCTCCCAACACCCCACTCGGGGTACCAGTACGTGTTACGCAGTAGCCCCTCAGGGTCCGGCACTATGATCACGCCGATGTCGAACACCGTATTATTTACGCTTACTTCACCATCCCACCCAAGAGCCGCGGTTGACCAGCCCTCACGCGTCCCTGGAGCATCCCTCAGCACGCTAACCACGGTGTCAGGCCACGCGCCGAACATGCTCTTAACACCGATAACCTCAGCACCTATTGACGCGGCCACTGAGGTGTTAAGGACTGACTGGGAGGCGGACGTGAGTATGAGGGCCTGAGTCATTAGGGTTAGGGCGAAGACCGCCAACATCATCGTTGCGGCGGCCCTCCTCCTCATCACCATGGCTAAGCCCTTAGCGACCAACCCGTACTTCCCGCCAGCGGTTGCGGCACTCATCACCTTACCCACAACCGCGTCGTAATGCACGGTAACTAGCTTAGCGAAGCCGTAGGCAAGCATCACTGGCGCGAAGGGCTTGAGGACACTCTCTATGGTTGCTAGGATGATTAAGCCTATGATGGTGCCTAAGCCAGCGTGACCCGACATGAAAGCATTCATTAACGCGGTCTGCGCCGAGAACCCTGCGAACCCCGTGACCACGAAGTACAGGCCAACGATTAAGCAGAACCACCCGAACTTACCCATCTTAAGAGGTTCTAGGAGGGCCTCAGGCGTTAAGGTGGTTTTGAGGGATTCCTTAGGTGGTAAGGCGGCAGCCACCTTACCAGCCTTCCACGCTAGGTACGATAAGGTAATCGCTGTGAGGACTATGGACGCCGACAGAAATACCGGGTCGGTCAGCACGTTGAGGGCCAGCGAGTAGCTACCGTACGCCGTCCCCGAAATGAGCCAAGACGTGCCGCAGGCTACTAGGAAACCCACGATCCCGGAGCCCAACGTCGCTATCCACACCCAGCGCTTTAGCCTGCTCGGCGATGCCCCCCTAAGCCTCACGAGGGCGATCACCCTCCTGACACTCAGTATCGCTGACTCCGACACGGAAGGGATTGCGGCAATCAGTATAAGGGCAACCGGCACTAACCCGAACACTATCCCTAGGCGCATGAAGCTCTCCATACCCGTGAAGGCAGATAACTTCCTCTCCATAGGGTACGTCGACGCGATCTTGAAGCCCGCCTTACTACCCAGATCCCTAACCACTGCCCTAGCTAACGAGATACTGGCGGTCATGGACACGGGATTCAGGTACGCGCTGGGCTTAAGGTCAACTAACGCCACCAAGTAGGAGAACCTCACCGAGGGAGAACCGCCGCAGTACTTGCTCGAGGCGTTCCCCACAGCATTAAGGAGCTTCAGCACGGTGTCCACGTGATCAGGCGTGGTCACGACGTACGCCACAGCATTAATACCTAAGTCAACGACGCTCGTCACTACGGAGAAGAACCCGGAACGCCTAGTTATGGGGATCGTGGGGTTACTGATTATGTCGCTAAGCACCCCAGACACCTTCGGCGGCGGCAACCTCGGGGTAATACCGAGCACGTCCCTCACGAACGTCCAATTAACGAGTTGCGTGACGCCCCCTACGTACACCCTAGGAATAAGTCCTTGACCAGCGCGGGGGTACCAAACAACGTAACTACCGTTCAGCTTTATCCCGGAGACTACTAGGATGCCTAAGGACGTAGTCAGGTCGATGAGTTCAGGGCACTTGCTCGACACCTTACCCGTTTGGGTCGGTGGCGCGAACGTGATCGCGAAGTAGGTTACGGACCTATTGACGCGTGGGTCACTCGAGAGAACCTCGCGTGCCTTAGCCACCTGCTTAGCCAGTTCCTTAACTTCGTTGATCGCCGCGTTAATGCTTACGGTGTTCCTCGAATGCGTGGTTTCGTTCGCTAGTATACCCTCCCACTTAACCGTGGCGGCTATGGACTGCGTCATCCCCTGAAACATTGCGGCTGACGTTA